>Ga0310694_10007601_pt1 | contig 10150 bp, 9 predicted proteins | sample 174DNAGHGhighgp2_FD_203884 | JGI IMG/M metagenome (GOLD analysis project Ga0310694, IMG submission 203884) | Sheep rumen microbial communities from Palmerston North, Manawatu-Wanganui, New Zealand - 1742 DNA GHGhigh gp2 (v2) (version 2) | ecosystem: Host-associated > Mammals > Digestive system >...
ACTCTCGACGGCAGCATCATACTCCCTCATGCCGCAGATGATGCTGTCACTCTCTTCTGACAATTCCAAGCCTGTGTAATAATGCAACGCCTTATAGGTGCGGCCGTCTGCGTCTTTGATGGGCGAGTTGCCCTTAAGCTCATAGGTGTAATACTGGCTGGAGGTTTCATCCCCATTAACTGTCACGCGCTCATACACCCACTTCACGCCTTCGCGCACGAGGGGCAAATAACAGTCGGGATTGTAGCCCATGCCCTTGTAGATGATTTCACCGTCCTCGATGACATGGCTCAAACTGCAGGTAAACGGATGCATGGAAGTATCAGGAAACATGAATGCAAACAATGTATAACTGTACCTCGCATCAAGTCCAATTCCCTCAATCAGATAAAAATCATTAAAGTAATCAATCGTATTGACATAGCGGTTTGCAAGATGCCTACCCACAGCAATTGTATCAGTATAAAGATACTTATAACTGTACATGTCCATTATCTGTTCAGGTATACTGAATAATGAGGATTGGTCAGCGAAGTCATAAAGAATGAACTCGTTTCCTGTATAACAGTTATAGGGACCGTCATCAATGAGGCCGAACCCGATTGGGCAGTTACCGTAACGCTTCCTGTCCGGAATGATGCCATAGACCACCTTGTCCTCCTCACGCAGGTAGATGGGTACCGTGTCATTCTCAACATTGATGGCGTCACCGCAATACTTGTGCATCGCCTTGTAGCTCTTTCCGTTGATGACGGTGTCACCTTTCAACTCAAGCGTCATGTAAATGACGTTGTTGCCGATGGCGGGATTGTTATAGAAATCCTCTTCATAGCGGTAATTGTGGATTTTGTACACCCATTTCACCCCTTCTCGCACGAAAGGAACGTACTCATATTCCTGGGCCAACGCCTGGGACATGCCCAGCAGTGCCAACAATAAAACTAAAATCTTTTTCATAATCTCAATTATATTTATTAAATGATTAATAATTAGTGACTTATAATGTTTTGTGCGTTGTATTATTGTGAATTAGTGCAATTCGTATTAATTCTTGTCATTCGTGTTTAAAAAAATGGTGTCGAAGTATCCCTCGTAGGTGTTGTCCTGTGGGCTGTCGATGGTGATGAAAATCGTTATTATTGAATTGCAAATTTACTTCAAACCCTCCAATAAAGCAAGTATCACGATGTAACATTAGAAATCATATTAATCTGATTATCAAATAGTTGAAAAAATAAAATGTAACACCTGCGTAACACGGTCATTATGCTCTCAAAAATTGCCATTTCCTGGCCACATTTTCTTCATTTTTCATTAATTTTGCAACATGAAAAATATCTTCATCATTACACACGCATGTTTACTCATTTTTTATTCATTGATCTTGACCGGTTGCCATGGAGGGCAAGCCGACTATGATCAACGGCTCATTGCTGCCGACAGCATGCTGCACCAAGCACCCGACAGCGCATTGACCCTGCTCACGTCGATGAATAATAAAGACCTGAAAGGCCAGAACAATCGGGCCTTTCACGCCTTGCTGCTCACACAGGCGCGCTACAAGTGCTATGTCACCGCCACCGACGACAGTGCAATCAATGCAGCACTCGAATACTACCTGCGTCATGACAGCGAGGTGGAGAAGCTAACGCGGGCCTATCTCTACAAGGGTGCAGTGATGGAAGAGCTGGGCGACGTCACAGCGGCGATGAAATACTACAAGCAAGCGCTGGCACAAGCCTCCCCCGACGATTACTTCAACCAAGGCTATTGCAGACTGAGGATGGGACACCTCTATCGTGACCATATTGTCGCCGACAGTACTGACATCGAGCTGTTCAAGGAGGCCAAGCGCCAGTTTGAGCAACTGCCTGACAGTTTCTACATCCTTGCTTGTTTGTCAGGGATTGGGGGCTCCTACATCAAGAACAACCAGGACAGCGCGCTCTATTATCTTGAACTGGCCAACAGCATGGCCAAGCGGCTGCACCAAAGGGCCATCGAGCAGAAGGTCCTGATTCATCTGGCTGACATCAAGATGTTCAGCAAAGACAGTCAAGACATTGCAACAGCCAAGGGCATTGCATTAAATCTGCTCAATGCCAAGGATTCTCCTACAGACCGTAAAGAGCACCTGATCATGCTTACGGCCTGCTGTCTTGCCAAGGAAAACAAGCCTGACTCGGCCCTGTATTACTTGAACCAAGTGGATGCCACACAATTATCGCCCAACATGATGGTGCTGCACGGCAAGTGCCTTGCCGAACTAGCTCGATGCCGAGGTGACTTTGATGGTTTTCAGCGCCATTTCGAGCAATTCCGGCATCTGGCCGACTCTCTTGTGACCGACGACATGCAGCGCCAGCTGCGAGATACCGAAGCCAAGTATGACAACGAAGCATTAAAATATAAAACGCTGGAATACAGGGATAAATGGATCATTTCGCTCTTGCTGGCCTCGCTGGCTATCTGCGCACTGGCAATAGGCTTCATGGTCTTCAGGAGGAGGCTGTCGAGGCGCAAGCAACAACTGCTGAGTCAAGAAGCTGTCATTGAACGCCTGCGCAGCGACACGATGCGCTTGACCGAGCAGCTTGATGCCCATCAGGCGATGAGTGAAGGCCTGAAACAAACCATCCGCAACCAGATTGACGTGTTCACCAAGCTCGTTGTGACGCATGAGATCTATTCTCTCAACTCACGCATGAAGTTTGATGAGCTGTTTGAAAAAACCTACAGTATCAATCACCCAGACCAGTCCTTCTGGTCGGGCATCCGCACCTATGCCGACAGCCAATATAACGAAATCATCACCAAGTCGTTGAAAGCCCACCCCAACTTGAGGGATGTTGATATCCATTTCCTGTGTCTGTATTGTTGTGGCCTGCCCACGTCGGCCATAATGGCGTGCATGGGATATCGGGAAGCCCACTCGGTCTATAACAAGAAATTGCGCCTTGCCAAAGCCATGGGCTTGCCCATGCAACTTGACGAATACATCAGGCAGTTCAAGCAGGGGGAATGAGTTTTTGTAACGTGTTAGGGTTCGGTATTGAATTTAGAAGTGCGTGGGGTGGTGCCGACCGTCCCGCTTGGGTTGTTTCATTCCTGCCTGACGATGGCTCGGCAAGATAGTTAGTAGCCTGAGTATAAAAAGAAAAAAAATCTTAATTCGTTGGTGTCATATAATAATCTGTGGCAATGTTGCGTTATGAAAATGTAAGAATTTTAAACACCAGATTGCCTATGCACAAAACGACTACTTCTACTAACATTGAGGACGACGTTATGACATCAGTAGTAAAGGGGCCCAAGCGCTCCACGGTAGAGTTGATCAAGCAGTTTGCGCGAGCCTACCAGTATAACGTCGAGTTGCCGAGAGGACTGGAATCGATGATTTTGAACTAAAGGAAATCGCCCCCTCTCCAAGAAATCAGGAAGCCTCCTGCCACAGTGCAGGGGGCTTCGTTGTCCTCAAGTGATGTTTTTTGTTGCCCAGTAACGGGTTTGTTGTTGTCCATGTCACGATAAAATTGTATATTTGCACCCGATTAAAAGACTGTCATGAAGAATTTGCTGAAACGCATCCTGTCGGGTGCCATCTACATAGGGCTGATCGTAGCGGCTATCCTGTTGCTGGACAATTCGCCGGTGATGTACCTACTGGTATTCTCACTGCTCATTGTGCTTGCCATCGGCGAAATGATCACCATGGCAAAGGAGCATGAGAACCAGTCATGGCTCGTCAATGTCACCGACATGATTGGTGGCGTGGGCCTGTTTGTGGCATTTTACATGCACTATGAGGGAGAGACGTTGCAGTCACGCACCCTATGGCTCCTGCCCATTGCCGTCTATCTGCTGCTGCGCACCATCATTCAGCTCTACCGGCCCCGCCTGAACGCGCTCCACAGCCTTGAGCGCTCATTCTTCTCGCTGGGCTATATCGCATTGCCCATCGCCCTGCTCAACTGCATCATGAGCATCACTGCCCCGCGTCTGCTCCTGGGCATGTTCCTGTTCATCTGGCTCTATGACACTGGGGCCTACTGCGTGGGAATGTTGCTGGGGCGCCACCGCCTGTTCGAACGCATATCTCCCAAGAAATCGTGGGAGGGCGTCTTTGGAGGCGTGGCAGCATGCATCGCCGGAGCCTATATCACCCACTACTGGTTTGACGAGTTTTTCCAGGTGCCCGAGTTGACGGTATGGGTCGGCCTGAGTGTCGTGGTGGCTGTATTTGCCACGCTGGGCGACCTGGTGGAATCGCTCATCAAGCGCACGGCAGGTGTCAAGGATTCGGGCAACATTCTGCCCGGGCACGGCGGCATTCTTGACCGCATCGACAGCCTGCTGCTGGTGGCTCCTGCTGTCCTGATCTACCTGATGCTTATCGTTCCCAACTACCATTAATCCCCATGCGCGGCATCCTTCCCACATTGCTGTTCCTGTGCCTGTTGCTGTTGTTTTCTTGTGGCGAAAATCGAGACAAGAAAACTGCCCAGCACCACTTGCCCGACACGCTCACCGTGGGCACGCTGTACAGCCCCACCGGGTTCTTCATCCTCAAGGGCGACACCATGGGATATGACTATGACAGGATTTGTGACTTTGCGCGCTCGCACGGCATCACCTTGAAATTCAAGGTGGCACGCAGCATGGCCGACCTGATTGGGTTGCTCAAGAAACATCATGTCGATGTGCTGGCATGTGAAATTCCCGTGACAGCCGAGTACAAGTCACAAGTGATGCATTGCGGCGCCGTCAACGAGACCTATCAGGTGCTGGTTCAGCACAGCGGTGCGGGAATGATCTATGACGTGACGCAGCTCATCGGGTGCGACGTGTATGTCGAGAAGGGGTCAAAATATGAGTCCCGCTTGCGCAACCTCGACAATGAGGTGGGCGGAGGCATCAACATCCACACGGTCGAGGGAGAAAAGGCGTTACCCACCGAACTGATTCAGAGTGTGTCAAAGCGCAAAATCCCCTACACCATTGTGGACAGTGATATCGCGCGGATGAACCTGCTGTACTATGACAGCATCAACATCCAGTTGCGAGTAGGATTTGCACAACATTCCTCATGGGCGGTTTCCAAGCGTGACAAGTGGCTGGCCGACAGCATCAATGCGTGGGCAGCAAGCAGCAATGCCCAAGAATACTCCAAGCAAATGCTCAAGCACTACTTCGAGATGAATCGCGGCCCCAAACCCGACTCGGTCAAGGTTGATACCCTGGCTGTGACGCCTCCAGGCGGCATCTCTCCCTATGACAATGTGCTGAAGAAGTATGCCAGCGAGATAGGATGGGACTGGAGACTGCTGGCCGCCATAGCATTCTCAGAGTCGGGGTTCGACCCCAACGCTACTTCCTGGATGGGAGCCCGGGGACTGATGCAGGTGATGCCCAAGACGGCACGATCCTTTGGCGTGAACGAGAACGACCTGGGCAATCCCGAGGTGAGCATCCGCGTTGCCTCCAAGATTCTCAAGGAGCTGGACGGCATCATGCGGAACAAAACAGGACCTCAAGACCGCATCAAGTTTGTACTGGCCGCCTACAATGCCGGATCAGGCCATGTGACCGATGCCATTGCCCTGGCACGCAAGTTTGAACTGAACCCGCGTGTGTGGAACGAGAACGTCGAGCAGGCCATGCTGTGGAAAATGGATCCCGAGTACTACAACGACTCGGTGTGCACCAACGGCTATTGCCGTGGCACCGAGCCTGTTGACTATGTGATCAAGGTGCTCAACTGCTACGAGAACTACAAGAAGAATTACAAACGCTAAAAAATGTCGGCAGTTTATACTAAAGACACCATTATTTGAGTTTATAATCTGGATAATTAAAAATCTGATAAATAAGAATTAAAATGAAAAAGAAAAGCTTAATCATTGCCACTGTAGTGGCATTATCGGCATCGATGATGATGCAATCTTGCATAGGCAGCTTTGCATTGTTCAATAAAGTGAAAACTTGGAACGACCATGTTGGTGACAAGTTTGTGAACGAACTGGTCTTCGTTGCCATGTGGATCCTGCCTGTTTATGAGTTGAGTTTTGCCGCCGACCTGTTTATCCTCAACAGCATCGAGTTCTGGTCAGGCACCAACCCCGCACTGGCCCAGGCCGAGACCAAGGTTATTGACGGCAAGGACGCTCAATATCTTGTGGCAAAAAATGAGTCGGGCTACACCATCACCAACATGACTACCAAGCAGGTGACCAAATTCAACTTCAACGTCGAGGACAATTCCTGGTCACTGCTCAATAACGGTCAGGAAGTGAAACTGTTCACGTTTGTTGACGACACCCACGTTGATGTGATTACCCGCGACGGCAGCTACACCCGTGTTGAGCTTTCACAGCCAGGTGTAATGGCCTATCGCCAATTGATTGAAGCCAGCGATGCAGCCTTTGCCATGCGGTGACAGGCTGCCGCTCATGGCGCACTACCCTATTGACTATTCATAACTGAATACATGAAGTATTACATCGCAGACGCTTTCACCGAAATTCCTTTCGGTGGAAATCCCGCTGGTGTCGTGCTCCTAGTGCAAGACACCCCCTTCCCCAGCGATGAGCTGATGCAGCACATAGCTGCCGAGTTGAGATACTCTGAAACCGTTTTTGTTCAACAGAACGGACCGGCCGAATTTACCGTGCGCTACTTCACCCCTTGCAGCGAAGTGGACCTGTGCGGTCACGGCACGATAGCAACTTTCGGAGTACTGAGAAAAGAAGGCTTTATCCCCGATGGCATTGTGTGCAGCAACCACACACGCGCCGGAGACCTGGAAGTGAAAATCGGCGAACAGGAGGTGATGATGCAAATGGCTGAGCCAAAGGTCATTGCCCCGATGCTCGATATTGAATACCTGCACAGTATCATGGCAGGAATGAACAGGATTGAGTGGTCAGACATGCCTGTCGAGGTAATTTCGACCGGACTGCCCGACATCATCATGCCTGTGGGCAATGTGGAGTCGCTCAACGCCCTCAAGCCCGATATGGACGCGCTTGCCGAGTTGAGCAAGGAGTTGAATGTGACGGGCCTTCATGCCTTTGCCCTGGGCAATGACGGCTATACGGCCCATGTGCGCAATTTCGCTCCGCTCTATGGCGTTCCCGAGGAATCGGCGACCGGCACCGCAAACGCCGCTCTGACCTATTACCTGTATCGCCGCAACATCATCAAGCACAATGAAAAATGCCTTTTCCTGCAAGGAGAAGCAATGCAACGCCCATCGGTTGTCGCCGTTGTCCTGAAGAAAGACGGAATCGCCTTTGTGGGCGGACAATGTGCCATTGTTGCCACAGGAGAATTACTCGTGTAACCTCAACCTGGCAACATCTAGTAGGACATCAAATCATTAGCGCCCATTGAAAAGGGCATTTTAAAGTGAGCCCCAAAAGCTTTTAACAGACTTTTGGGGCTCATTTTAGTCACACTTTATTTGCTCAATAGGCAGGACAGGCGATTATTGGTTCATCATTATATCAATGATTGCCGACACGTCACCGATAGTGATGCTTCCGTCACCATTCACGTCGGCATTCGCATCATAGAATCCCTGTTCGTAATAAAGCAGATAATCAACGAGCATAACCACGTCGGACAAGGATACGCAACCGTCACCGTTCACGTCTCCATTACTAATCAATCCAGGAATAGAGATAATATTCTCGACTTGAGTCATGAAATAGCCATCATACCATGTGCCTGTGATCAGGAGATCCAGCAATTTGTTCAAGTCCATGATGTTGATTTCACCATCATAGACGACTTCACCAGATGAAAAACTGATATATTGTGAATTGGCATCGGGATTCATCATATAATCAACTAGAGCCGTGAGGTCGGCAATGGTAACCACGCCATCACAATTGACGTCTCCGGGATAATAGCCATCACCATATTCCATTGTTGAGGGATAAACAGTGTTAGACTCATTGCGGGAATCATATCCGCATGTGGTCTGGGTGTTGATGACGATGTCGCCGCCTTGAAAGTATTCATTGACCTTGAAGGTTAACAGCAGCATTTCATCAAATTGGCCAGGAGCCCATTTTATCGAGCCACAAAACTCATAATCACCAAACTCATTAAGTTGATAATCTATTCCATAATTACTTCCAATGCAGATGAGTGTATTGTCATCTTGATTGACGTAATGGCCCATTGTTGCAGAGTATATGTCTTCATCTCCGTCTTCATTGCAATAAGCGACATTCATGCCACTGCCATTCCTGACAGAAATCGGAACCAAACCTTCGGGGAATGAGAACTGAACGCTCCAACTGCTCACATAGGATTCAAAAGACGCCTTAACAGGCACAGTAATTCTCTGGCCCACGTCATTCGTTGAAATCGTCAAATCGTCGATATAGAAGTAGTTGTCAGCACTCGCCATCGTTGTCATTACGCATGCTAGCATGAGTAATAGAAATCTTGAGAATGTTGTTTTTGTTTTCATAACGAACATCTTATTATGTTAATTATCATTGGGTTAGTTAAATTTAGCAAACCTTTGAACTGGTCATGTGCTGATAGATTCATCGGCTGGGATGCTGTCAACGGGGACTGGTTCTATCAGGTCACGATACAGCTTCAGGGAATCGCTGGGCATGTTCTCACACCCTAAGACACACGGCATCAGATCGAGGGTGAACTCATAGGGTTTATTATCCATCATGTGCTTCGTGGCAAAAGTATCCAGGTCGGGATTGATGGCATATAGCAGATTCAACACGATGCTCAAGATGAAAGCATACTTGAACATGAATAGCAGCGAACCGCCCAATTTGTCAATAAAGCCTAATTTGACGGCATCAAGAGTCCCCTTGAACAAGCGCATCAGCAGCCTGATAACTACCATGACGATGAGAAACATGAACGCCAAGGCGACCGTCTTGACGGTAATGCCTGCCAAGGGCCATTCGGCCGCGCTGGGGACAAAGGACAAAAACAAGTCTTTTGCCAAGTCCCCGCACTTGTAACACAGCACAATGGCTATAATCCATGAGATGGCCGAAGACAATTGCTTGATCAGGCCCTTGCGGTAACCCAGCACAATGCCTCCGGTGACAATCAGTATGATAAGCGCATCTACAAGTGTCATAATCAGCCGTTTTCAGTAATCAGTTATGCCTCCAACCCCCGGTCAATATTGCGTTTTAGCGCCTCAACATAGTTGTTGATGCGCTCCATCTCGCGCGGAATCTGGATGCGCTGGGGGCAATGTTCAACACACTGGCCACACCCGATGCAATGGTCGGCCTGACGCAACTTGGGTACACTGCGGTCATAGCCGATGAGGAAGGCCTTACGGGCACGGGCATAGTCGGGATCGTTGCGGTCGCGCGTCAAGTTGCCCTCGGCAATGCACTTGTTGTAGTGGGTTAACACACCGGGAATGTCGATGCCGTAGGGGCATGGCATGCAATACTTGCAGTCGTTGCAGGGAATGGTATTATAGCCCACAATCTCATCGGCAATGCCATAGAGGAAATTCTTCTCCTCTTCGGTCAACTCTTCCAGCGGGCAGTAAGTGCACAGGTTCTCCTTGAGGTGTTCCATATAGGTCATGCCGCTCAACACGGTGAGCACGCGCGGGAACGAGCCGGCATAGCGGAATGCCCACGAGGCAAGGGTGCGACCGGGATCACGCTCCATGATTTTGCGAGCCAGCGGCTTGGGCAGTGAGGCCAGGCGGCCGCCCAGCAGCGGTTCCATGATGACTGCAGGAATGGCACGCTTGTCGAGCTCGGCATACAGGTACTCGGCATTGGTGTTCTCCTCGCTGAAATCCTTGGCATGCCTCCAGTCAAGGTAATTCAGCTCAATCTGCACGAAGTCCCACTTGTACTTGTCGTGGTTGGCTAGCAGATAGTCAAACACGGCAATCTCGCCATGATAGGAGAATCCAAGGTTGCGAATGACACCCTTCTCTCGCTGCTCGAGCAAGTAGTCCAGGATGCCATTATAAATGTATCTTTGTCTGAAAATCTCCATGGCTTCCTCACCGGTGCCACCGCCAATGGCATGTAGCAGCAGATAGTCGATATAATCAACCTGTAACTCCTTGAGAGAGTTCTGGAACATCTCGATGCTAGCTGCGCGTGTTTGCGTCTCGGGTGCGAAG
>Ga0310694_10007602_pt1 | contig 10149 bp, 13 predicted proteins | sample 174DNAGHGhighgp2_FD_203884 | JGI IMG/M metagenome (GOLD analysis project Ga0310694, IMG submission 203884) | Sheep rumen microbial communities from Palmerston North, Manawatu-Wanganui, New Zealand - 1742 DNA GHGhigh gp2 (v2) (version 2) | ecosystem: Host-associated > Mammals > Digestive system...
GAAAGTCACTTCTTGCGTCAGCGATTGCCAAGTATGTGTGGTGGCTTGATGGTGGGTTCGGAGCAAAGATATATAACATCGCTCCGAAGTTAGACCAAGCCGACATTATTTATAACAATATTTGGCAGATGACCTTACTTGACCCCGAATATCAGGAGATGAAAGAAAGGTTTTCGGAAAAGGATATGCACAACAAGAAGGTCAAGGATGACTCCGAGTTGCCAAAGCACAGGATGACAGACCTTTACATCCTGTCCACTAACTCGACAGTAAAAAAGATTGCCTTTAGTGCCAAGAAGTCGGATGGCTTCAATCCTTCTTTGTGCGTATGTGATGAGATAGCATCTTGGGAAGGTGACGCAGGTTTAAAACAGTATGAAGTCATGAAGTCCGGCATGGGTGCAAGGGAAGAAGCGATACTTCTTTCGTGTACCACTTCGGGATATATCAATGATGGAATATATGACGAAATCCTCAAAAGAGCCACAAGGTTCTTGAAGGGTGACAGCAAAGAAAAGAAATTACTCCCATTTATCTACATGATTGATGATGTGGAAAAATGGAACGATATAAACGAACTCCGCAAAGCCAACCCCAATTTAGGTGTATCGGTTTCAGTAGACTTCATGCTCGAAGAAATCGCAATCGCTGAAGGGTCGCTTTCAAAAAAGGCGGAGTTCATGACGAAGTATTGTTGCGTCAAACAAAATTCGTCACTCGCTTGGCTTACTACACAGACGGTTAATAAGATGTGTGGTGAGCATTTGGAACTTAAAGACTTCAAGTCCTGCTATTGTGTGGCAGGTCTTGACCTCTCCCAGACTACTGATCTCACGTCAGCTTGTGTGGTCATAGAAAAGAATGGTGAATTATATGTGTTCTCCAAGTTTTGGCTACCTGCGGAAAAGATAGACGAAGCGACGCAAAGGGATGGAGTGCCATATAACATTTATATCCAACGTGGGCTGTTAGAGGTGAGCGGAGATAACTACATAGACTACCATGATTGCTACAATTGGCTAACAAAATTGGTCGAGCAATATGAGATTCTCCCCTTAAAGGTCGGGTATGACCGCTACTCCGCTCAATACCTCGTTCAAGATTTGAACGCCTACGGATTCCAATGTGATGACGTATTCCAAGGGGATAACCTTTGGGGAGTCCTTCAAGAGATGGAAGGACTTTTCAAGGATGGAAAAGTCCATATTGGAGACAACGACTTATTAAAAATCCATCTTCTCAATTCTGCGATAAAGATGAACACAGAGAGGGGAAGAGGACGATTGATAAAACTAACCCCCGGCGGTCACATAGATGGTACAGCGTCCCTTGCTGATGCCTTCTGTGTGCGTCAGAAATGGTTCGGAGAAATAGGCGAACAATTGAGGAATTAAACATGGGTCTTATTGATTACTTTTTCCCAAAGAGAAGAGAACAGGTCAAAGTTGAGCAGACTTTCAAGATTATAGATGGGTATGTTCCTGTTTATAGAGATTGGAACGGTGCTATCTATGAGAGCGAGTTTGTAAAGACCGCCATTGATGCCATCGCAAGGCATATCAGCAAACTGTCGGTGGTGATAGAGGGCGGTACAAAATCAGAACTCATCACGAACCTTAAGAAAGCCCCAAACTCATATAGTACATGGTCGCAGTTCTTATACAGGCTGACGACCATTTTATATGTCAAGAACACGGCTTTCATAATCCCTTTGAGAAATAAGTTCGGAGATTATGTCGGGATTTATCCCATCTGCCCGATAAGTTGGGAAGTCGTAAAGGATGATTTTGGACGGCTCTGGGTAAGATTCAGATTCAAGGATAGACAGAGCTTTGCAGAACTCCTTGACGACATCGGAATCCTTACAAGGTATCAGTTTGAATCCGAGTTCTTTGGGGATTCCAACAAAGCTCTTGATGACACCATGAAACTGATCTCGATTCAGAGACAGGGCATAAAGGAGTCCACCAAGAACGCAACGGCTTATAGGTTTTGGGCTAACGTGACCAACTTCTCCAAAGCCGAGGATTTAGCCAAGGAAAGACAGAGGTTTGACGAAGAGAACTTCCAATCCAAGAACGGTGGCGGAATACTCCTTTTTCCCAATACTTATAAAGACGTTCACCAGATAACGAACCAATCCTACACAGTAGACTCCGAGCAGATGAAACTGATTGAGAGAAATGTGTTCGATTACTTCGGGGTCAATGAGGACATCATACAGAACAAAGCGTATGGCGATAAGTTCTCGGCATTCTATGAAGGGGCTGTCGAGCCTTTGGCGATTCAGTTATCGGAAGTCTTAACGAGGATGCTGTTTACCGCAAGACAGGTTGCTTTCACATCCGGGATAACCTTTACCGCCAACCGTATACAGTATATGTCCAATTCGGATAAATTGGCTGTTTCCAAAGACCTTGTAGACCGTGGGGTCTTATCAATAAACGAAGCAAGGCAGATTTGGCAACTTCAGCCGATTGATGGCGGAGACAGGCATATATTGAGGGGCGAGTATTACGATTCCTCAACAGGAACGAAAGTCGAAGAGATAGGAGATTCTAAAGATGAAGAGTGACAGAGAATACAGAGATTTAAAACTTGAAATCGAGGAAAGGTCAGAAAACGGTGAGCCTTCTTACATCGTGAGAGGTTATGCGACCACCTTCGAGCCTTATGTCCTGTTTGAGGATGAAGGGATTCAGTATAAAGAGAAGATAGACCCTCACGCTTTTGATGAGTGTGATATGTCTGACGTGGTGTTCAGAATAGATCATGAAGGGGCTGTGTATGCGAGAAGCTCCGCAGGTACTCTTAAGATTTCAGTTGATGAACATGGTCTGATGGATGAAGCCGACCTCTCCAAGACCCCCAATGCAAGGAATCTGTTTGAGGATATCAAGGCAGGAAATTATCCGAAGCAGAGTTTCGCATTTAGTGTCCGTGAGGATTCCTACGACAAGGAAACCCACACAAGGACGATAACCAAGATAAAAAAACTGTTTGATGTAAGCCCTGTTTCATTTCCGGCAAATCCCGGAACTGAACTTGACATAGCGACTCGTGACTATTTCAACGGAGTGATTGAGATGGAGAAAGCGGAGCGACTTGAAAACGAGAAGCGTGAGAGAGCAAGAAAGGCTTTGGAACTTAAAATTAAGATTTTAGAGAGGACAAAGTAATGACTATCGAAGAAATCAAGGTTCTTTCTGCCGAGGATTGTGAGAAGAGAATGTCCGCAATCAAGGAAGAGATGAACGCAGAGGACGCAGACCTCGAAGCCCTGTCAGCAGAGGTTGACGCAATCGAGGAAAGAAAGAACGCCCTCATCAACGCTGAAGAGTCAAGAAAGGCTCTGGCAGAGAAGGTCGCTAACGACCACACCGCAACTATCGTAGAAGAGAGAAAGGAAGATAAAAAGATGGAGAACATCGAGATCAGAAACACACAGGAATACATCCACGCATACGCAAACTATGTAAAGACAGGTGACGACAGCGAGTGCCGTGCCCTTCTCACCGAGAATGTCAGCGGAACTGTTCCGGTTCCCGAAATCGCTCTGTCACGCATCGAGACAGCATGGAACGAGAGCGACATACTCACTCGTGTCCGCAAGAGCAACATCAAGGGAAATATTAAGCAGGGATTCGAGAGAGCCACCTATGTTGATGGCGTGTTCACTCCTGCCGGAAGTTCTGCTGTTAAGCATACCGAGGGTAGCGGAGCTGTTGATGAAGAGACACTTTCGCTCGGAATTGCAACCATGATTCCTGCTACCTTTAAGAAGTGGCTTGGAGTAAGTGATGAGGTTCTCGCTATGGATGATGGCGGTTTCCTTGAGTATGTATACGATGAGCTTGGACACATGATTATCTCCGCTATTGAAGCAGAGGTTGTCACACAGCTTCTCGCACTCACAGACGCAGGTTCTGCTACCGTTCCTGCCGGATATAACATCGCAAATGGTTCTGCTACCGTTGCACAGATCATCGGTGCAGAGGGATATCTTTGTGACGAAGCAAAGAACCCTGTCGTTATCTCAAGCAAGGCAACCGCTACCGCTGTTAAGCAGAATGCACTTTCTCTTAACTATGCTGTTGCTCCTTTTGACGGAATGGATAACATCACCAACGGCACCGCATCAGGTCACATCCTTGTAGTTGACCTCTCCTGCGTGAGAGTAAACTTCCCCAATGGTGAGGACATCAAGTTCGTATTTGATGACAAGACCCTCGCTACCTCTGACCTCGTAAGAGTTATTGGAAAGCTTTATGCAGGTGTTGCTGTTGTCAAGGCAGGAATGTGCGTTGATGTAACCCTTGCATAAGGAGAACGATATGAGGATAAAAACTCTTCAGCCTGTCAGAGTTAGTTATCCTGCCGGAATTGAAATTGACATAGACGACACCCAAGCTATGAATTACATAGCTTGTGGTGCTGTCTTGGCGGTAACAAAGAAGGCGGATGCGGACAAAACAGACGACACCAAGAAAGATACCAAGAAAAAGAAGGCGTGATATGGCACTTTTAGACGATGTGAAAATTGCATTAAGGGTCACTACCGATGCTTACAACAGCGAGATAAGCGGACTCATTGAGTCAGCAAAGAAAGACTTGCAGATAGCAGGTCTTACGGATGATGTTACGACATCCGAGAACCTTGACCCTGCTGTTGTGACAGCCATCAAGACATATTGCAAGATGAACTTCGGCAATCCCTCAAATTATGACAACTTAAAGTCGTCATATGATGAGCAGAAAGCCCAAATGTCTATGTCATCGGGTTATACCGAGTGGTGATTATATGAACAGAGCAATCACGATTGACCTAATCAAAAAAGAATACACGACCGATTCGATGGGGCAGAAAATATCCACGGAGAAAACCCGAACGGTGTTCGCAACCCTTACATCGATATCAAGGGCGGAGTGGACTTCATACTCCCAGAGTGGAAGGCAAGGTTTAGTTCCTGCGTATGTCGCTACCGTGTTTATGGGCGACTATGAAGGAGAAGCCATAGCTGAATACGATGGGGTAAAGTATGGGATTTACCGAACCTATGAAAGAGATGACGAACAGGTCGAATTGTATTTAGAGAAGAAGGCAGGGTATGAGTAAAGTCGGTCAAATATCAATAGATCAGTTACTCTCCACCGTAGAACTGACCCTTGAAGATTACGCAAAGGGCGTGGATAAGTGTTTAGCCACGGCATCGGAAGAAGCCGGAAAGAGTGCTGAAGATGAACTCCACACCACATCCCCCGGAACCGGGAGATATCGTAAATCTTGGACGTTCTCTGAAAAGAATGTCAAAAAGGGAAGGAACTACCGAACAGAGTTAGTGGTCTTTAATGAGAAGTATTACAGACTCACTCATCTACTCGAAAAATCGCATCGCATCGCCAACCAATATGGTCGCTACGGAATGTCAACGCCACAGCCCCACATCGGAATCGCACAAAAGAACGCTGAAAAGGTATTTGTAAAGACGTTTGAAGATGAACTCGGAAGGATAAGAACATGACACAGCAATTGAAAGATTTGTATGATGCGTTCACGAATGCTAACATCCCATATGCTTATAACGTGTTCCCCACCGATGATGGTTCACCTTCTCTCCCATACGTCACAGCATATGTAGATGGCGGTCGTGGAATGATGGCGGATGATGAGAACTACTACGACACAATGGACATACGGATTTTACTGTTCACCAGGACAAAAGACCCAAACACAGAGGACAGCGTGAGAAGTGTTTTAAAGACTCTCGGCTGTCCTTATTCATGGGAAGAGTCTTACGCAACAGATGAAAAAATGTATGTCATCACTTATTCCATAACTATGGATGCTTAAAGGAGAAACTAAAATGGCTGATTCAAACAAGGTAAAGTTCGGACTCAAGAACGTACACTATGCCGTTGCTACCGTAAGCGGAAGTACCGTTACTTACGGAGCTCCTGTTGCCATCCCCGGAGCTGTTAACCTCTCCATGGATGCACAGGGCGAGGAGACTAACTTCTACGCAGACGACACCAAGTATTACAACGTGACCAACAACACAGGATATTCGGGCGACCTCGAAGTCGCAAAGTTCCCCGAGAGTTTCTACGCTGATATCTTCGGAGTTACCGCTGATACCGATGGCGTACTTTTCGAGGATGCAGAAGCAGAGCCTAAACAGTTCGCTCTTCTTTTCGAGTTCGCAGGAGATGCAAACAAGACAAGACATTGTCTGTACCTTTGCTCCGCTTCAAGACCTGCTCTTTCAAGCGGTACTCTTACCGAGTCCAAAGAGCCTGTCACCGAGACTTCCACTCTGACCGCTTCACCTCTGCCCATTGATTCCAATGGAATGAGAATCGTTAGATCAAAGTGTGTCGAGGGTGACACCGATTACGCAGGTTGGTACACCGCTGTACATCAGTACACCTAATTTTTTCATGAAAGGGGAAAGCATGGAAAAAACAATCGTCATTGACGACAAGGAAATAAAGTTCAAGGCAACGGCGAGTACACCGAGAGTGTACCGCCAAGCCTTTGGGCGAGACATCTATCTGGACATCACCAATCTTTATGAGGAACTCAAAAAAGGTGAGACTCTGTCCGTTAATTCACTTGAGATTTTTGAAAATGTCGCTTTCTGCATGGCAAAACAGGCAGAGGGCGTGGAACTTAAAAGGGAATCCGTTGAAAAGATGATGGAAGAATGGCTCGACAGTTTTTCCACATTTTCTATCTATAAGGTTATTCCCGAACTTATGGAGTTATGGAGACTTAACACCGAACAGACCATAACACCAAAAAAATGAGTCGTCCGACCGAGCGTCCTATGACAACGCCATTGTTTTTACTACGTTGTCTACAAGTCGGACTTAAATTGGACGACCTCGACAAGCTCGAAATCGGGCTTGTAAACGATATGTATGTTGAGATGGCTAATGACCATGCAGAGTGGGCATATAAAGCCACGCAAGAGGATATGAACGCTTTTTAGAGGTAGACTATGGCTGACAGGATAAAAGGTATCACAATTGAGATTGATGGCGAAACAAAAGGACTCTCCCAAGCCCTTAAGAGTGTCAATAAAGACATCAAGTCTACCCAGACACAGTTAAAAGATGTCGAGAAGCTGTTAAAACTCGACCCTCACAACATAACATTACTCGGTCAGAAGATGGAGTTACTTGGGAAGGAGATATCCCAGACCAAGGACAAACTCTCACAGCTTAAGTCTGTCAAGGATAAGATGGACGAAGGCTTGAAAAACGGCTCGGTTACTTCTGAACAGTATGACGCATGGCAACGTGAAATCATACAGACCGAGAACGAACTGAAGAACCTTCAGAGTGAACTTGCAAAAGTTCCTACTGTTGCCGAAGCATCCATCGCAAGGGCAAGTGAAGCGATTGAAGGCTTTGGAAATAAAGTATCGGCTGTCGGAAACAAGATATCTTCAATGGGCGATGCGATGATGCCTGTCACCGCAGGTATCGTAGCCGGAGCCACAGCGTCTATATCAGCATGGCAGGAAGTTGACTCCGCCATGGATGATGTCATCAAAAGAACAGGGGCATCGGGTGAAGCGTTAGAAGAGTATGAAGATATAGTAAATTCTATCGCCACCAACGTTCCTACCGACTTTATGACCATTGCACAGGCGGTGGGGCAGGTCAACACAAGGTTTGATGCGACAGGAGATACCCTTGAGACTTTATCGACTTCGTTTATAAAGTTCGCTGATCTAAACGGAACGGATGTCGTGTCATCCATCGACTCGGTATCATCCATGATGAAGGCATGGGGACTCGATGCCAACAGAACTGTTGAAGTCTTGAACCTCTTAAACGGAGTCGGACAGCAGACAGGTATCTCGGTTAATACGTTGTCTAACTTAATGCAGGACAACGCCTTATTCTTCAAGGAATACAATTTGGACGTAGCACAGACCGCTGTTCTTTTAGGTTCGATGGAAAAGAATGGCGTGGATGCGTCCGCAGGTGTCACGGCATTAAGAACCGCCATGGCAAAGGCTACGGATGAAGGTTCTTCACTTACCGATGTATTAAAAGACTTTGAATACATGGTGGAGTCTGCCGGGATAAGTGATACCGAAAAGTTAGCCAGAGCACAGGAACTTTTTGGCGGTAAGGCTTACGCACAGATATTCAACGCATTAAGGGAAGGCAATTTATCATTCACGGATATCAGCGGTTCAATGGCTGACTTCAGAGGTAACGTAGCCAAGACCTTTGAAGCGACATTAGACCCTATCGATGAATTTACCACCACCATGAACGATTTAAAGATTCTTGGTGCAGAAATAGGCGAAGAAGTTTTGCCTGTCCTCGTGGACGTTTTAAAGGATTTGAAGCCCATTCTCGATGACATCAAGTCGGCTTGGGAGTCGATGAGCGAAGATGAGCAGAGACAGCTTATAGAAAACCTTGGCAAGTTAGCGATGATTGCTCCTGCGTTATCGATAACAGGAAGGTCGATCACTGCTGTTGGGTCTGCTATATCGATGCTTGGCAAGGCAGGGTCTAAACTCTCATCACTCGGAATCGGTGCGAAACTCTCCACAATGTTCGGAAGCGGTGCCGGGGCAACAGCCGGAGCATCAGTAGGTGCATCACTTGTCACAGGGCTTGTGGCAGGGTTAGCGTCAGCGGTCGCAGGTGGAGCGATAGGAAAAGCCCTCGACAATTACATCATCGCACCTATCTTGGAGTTCTTCGGGTCTGATGATGCTAAATGGTACAAAGACTTTTCTTGGTTCGGAGATGGCGGATTCTTCGATGAACTGTTTGATTTCAACTCATTAAACGAAGCACTCGAAGTATATAGAGGTGCTTTCAAGATGATGGGTGATGATGCCAAGACGAACCTTGAAAATATGAAGTCGGCTGTGTCCGTAATATGGGACAGTATGTCCGCAGATGCAAAGGGTGCATCGGGCGGTCTTGTAGTCGCTCTGGGTGAGAATTGGGACGCAATCGTACTGAAAGCCACAACAACATGGGATAACGTCAAAACGACCGTTTCAGACGCATGGACGAGCGTCAAAACAACGTTCACGGAATGGAAAGAAGGAGTGTTCAGCACGTTCCAAGAGATTTGGGACAAGATAAAAGGTATCTGGGATTCGCTCGGAGAGATGTTCATGAAGGGCTTTGATATTAAGCTCCCTCACATCTCTGTAAGCGGTGGCGTTGCTCCTTATGGCATTGGCGGTCAGGGTTCTCTCCCCAAATTTGATATTGATTGGTACGCAAATGGTGGAATCTTAACGCAGCCCACTATCTTCGGTATGCAGGGCGGACGATTCCTTGGTGGTGGTGAAGCTGGAGCTGAAGCCATATTACCTTTAAGTAATCTCCAAGAGATGATAACCAATGGCATGACATCAGCCATGGGAAATGGCGGAGATTACATCATAAATGTATCAATCGAATCACAATCACTCGGTTCTGCAATCGTAACCGCTCAACAGATGATGAACTTAAGGCGTGGAAAATGAGTAAATTAAACGATTACCCGATAAAAATAAACAATGTGGCTCTCCCGGTTCCTTCGGAGTGGAACGAAACATCCGAAACCATGGAGAACGTCAACACCACCGAAGCAGGAACAGATATCGTGGATGTCATGAGGACGGATAAGCTTACTGTAAATGCGTCCTTTGATGTGTCGTCCACGATGCTCGGTACTTTTAAGGGATGGGCAAATTCAACATCGGCTTTAAAAGTGAAGATTTACGACCCTTTTACTGATGCCTATGTCGAAAGGGATATGAGGATAAGGAACTTTATATCAACTTTGGTCAGATATTCAGATAAGACCTCTGGAACAGTAGGCTTATGGACGGTCACTTTTGATTTGATTGAATTTTAGGTGAGATATGTATTCAGCATCGGCAGAATTTAACACAAAAATCAAAGACAAAATCCGTGTGATTCATTGGAGTGGGGTTATAAATACTCCCACTCTTATTTCTTTTGATGATACGAACGTGATATCGGGAAGTTTGGTCAGAGCTATCTCCGGGGAAAGATTGGAAGTCGGTTCTGTGTATGCTTCACAACTTAATCTCGAAGTCGAAGTACCAGGAGTGTCACGTTACGAACTCTATGGATGCACCATGACTTTGAATT
>Ga0310694_10007605_pt1 | contig 10148 bp, 8 predicted proteins | sample 174DNAGHGhighgp2_FD_203884 | JGI IMG/M metagenome (GOLD analysis project Ga0310694, IMG submission 203884) | Sheep rumen microbial communities from Palmerston North, Manawatu-Wanganui, New Zealand - 1742 DNA GHGhigh gp2 (v2) (version 2) | ecosystem: Host-associated > Mammals > Digestive system >...
TAAAACAGCACACAATCTGTGGATAATGCTTAGCCAGCTCTTCGTAGCATTCGCGCAGGTAGCCCGTACCAATAATAATGCGCTCAATACCGCAGCTAATGAGTGTCTCTATGCTGCGTACCACCATGGCCTTGCCACCAGCCTCAATGAATCCCTTGGGCCGTTCTTCCGTCATACTGCCAAAGCGGGTTCCCATGCCGGCAGCCATAATCACAGCCGTCCGTAATTTCTCATTCCCCATGTCTCATTTCTCATTTAGCGAAGCCATGAACGCTTCCTTGTTTTCGATAGGCGTTGTTGTTGGACGTCCAAGGTTGTCACGCGAATCAATCTTCACACGCAGTTCCAGCAACACGGGTCCCTCGGCATGCTCCAACTGCTGCAGTGCCTCGACCATCTCCTGCTCGGAAGTAGCACGGAAGGCCTGCTTGTAGCCGCTGGCCTTGGCCATCGTCACGGTGTCGAGCTCATAGCCGATGGTAGGCTGTCCGCCCACACTCTCATGTGCATTGTTGTTAAAAAGAATATGGAAGAAATTACGAGGTTTCATCGAGGCCACAATACCCAGGGCACCCGTGTGCATAATGAATGCACCGTCGCCATCGAAGCAGAACACACGGCGCTGAGGTTTTTCCAGCGCAATACCCAGTGCGATGCTTGAACTGTGTCCCATTGAGCCAACGGTGAGGAAGTCGTGTCCGTGTCCTTGCTGTTTGGCCTCGCGATATTCGAAGAGTTCACGCGAGAGCTTACCTGTCGTCGACACGATGACGTCATCTGCACGCAGATGATCAACCACCAGTTTCATGGCCTCCTCACGGCTCAAGGGGTTATTGTTCGAACGGGCGTTCTTCAACTTATAGCTTGCAAAGGTACCCTTACGTATGACAATAGCCGTAGGTGCCTTGCGCTGCATGGCCAGTGTCACCTGCGTGGAAATCTGCTTGACATCCTCCAAAATAATATAAGGAATCTGCATCGCATCGAGTAACGCCAGCGTTACCTCCCCCTGCTTCACGTGCTGTGGTTCGTCGTGTACGCCAGGCTCTCCGCGCCATCCAATCATCAGCACCATGGGGATGCTGTACACCTTCTCGTCGGCCAGCGACAATAGCGGATTGACGGTATTGCCAAGTCCGGAGTTCTGCATATAGACCAACGCGGGCCGCCCCGTTGCCAGATAGTGGCCGGCGGCGATGCCTACGGCATTGCCCTCGTTGGCAGCGATGATGTGCTTCTCGTGTGGTGCCGTATCAGTGACATAGGCACAGAAGTTCTTCAGCAGCGAGTCAGGCACTCCGGTAAACATATCTACGCCGCTCTCTATGAGGGCTTCATATGCATCTTTCACTTCTATCATTTCGTTCCGGGAATTAGTTCAAGAATCTGTTTGATGGGCATACACAGGTCGTTGGCATCATACGACCGGTGATTCTCCAGGATGCTTGTGGCCACCTTGACCATAGCCGGATAGGCAGCACGCAGCATGTGGTTGGCATAGATGACCACCTTGATACCCCACTCAGCGAGTTCCTCCTCGCGCAGATGGTTGTAGGTGGTTGGCACGGCAACGATGGGCACGTAGGGATGCTTCTCGTGGAAACGTCGGCAGAATTCGCGGATGTCCTCGCCCGTCTTCTCCTTCGAGTGGATCATAATGCCGTCGGCACCGCCTTGCTCCACGTAGGCGCAGCAGCGCTCCAGGGCATCGTCGACGCTTTTGCCGGCGATGAGGCTCTCGCAGCGTGCGATAATCATGAAATCCTTCGTCACCTGGGCGTTCTTTCCTGCCCGTATCTTCTGGCAGAAGTTCTCGATGGTGTCCTGCGTCTGTATAGCGTCGGTGCCGAAGAGGGAGTTCTTCTTCAACCCCACCTTGTCCTCAATGATGACAGCCGAGATGCCGTTGCGCTCCAGCGTACGGACGGTAAAGACGAAGTGCTCCAACTTACCGCCGGTGTCGCCGTCGTAGATGATAGGCTTCGTCGTACACTCCAGAATATTGGTCAGGTCCTGCATACGTGTCGTCAGGTCGACGGCCTCGATATCGGGCTTACCCTTCGACGTCGAGTCGGTAAGCGACGAGCTCCACATACCGTCGAAGGTATCCATATACAAACCATTCTTCACTTCGAGGTTCTCGCAGATGAGTCCCGACAGACCGTCGTGCACCTCAAGAATGCGCACCACGGGTTTGGCGTCGATGAGCCGACGCAACGTTTTCAGACGGATATCGGGTGTCGTGCCAATGCCTTTGATTTCCTTGTCGAGCGACGACGACTCAATCCCCTTCGTATAGGGAATCTCAATGACCTCGCCACCCAACTCCTTCATCACGCTCATTGCCTCCTCTCGCAGTTCGCGGTCGGGTCCCGTCTGCCAGTCGTCGCCATGGATTATGTAGTCCGGCTTCAGCTTGCGCAGGTTGGGGGCATAGCTCCAGTCGTCCTGTGGCACCACCTGACTGACGTTTCTGATGTTCTCCACCACGTTCTTGCGCTGCTCATACGTCAGGTAGGGCAGGCGTTTGTGCTGGGCAATGGCCTTGTCGGTGAAGAGACCGATGATGACGTCGCCGTACTTGGCACCCTCGTTGATGATGTTAATCAGTCCCGGGTGCATGATGTCGGCAATCATTCCTAAATAAACAGTCTTGCTCATATATCTATCTCAACCAATATAGCAATTTTTTATAATTCTTCTTAAACAGCCAGCGCCAGCGGACGAACGGTCCGTCGTCCGCCAATGATGAGCGGAAGGCTCCCGAGAAGGTGCCCTGTGTCGCTATCGTAGGCTGACACCACAGATAGACGATGAGACCGCGTTGCAGTAACTCGTAGTGATAGGTGTCCGCATCTGTCGCATCACATTTGTTCGTAGCCAAATCATGTAGGATAATCTCCGCACAACGTCGGCTCATATAGTAACATCCTGCCATACGTCCTTTCGTGGCAGGATAAAGCAGTTGACCGCGCCGCCGCTGACTACGCGGCACAAACCGTAACGAACTGTCTTCATAAGAGATAATGGCTGGACAATCCTTATAATTGCTACGCAGTTCATCAAGACTTTGCGCATAGACCGATTTAAAGTTGTCGTGCAGCACAATATCATCCTCCAGGACCAAGGCGCCTTCCAAGTCATGGTTTACGATGTATTCGCAAGCCAAGAAATGCTTGGTGGCACAACTGTGGCGCGCCGTGGGTTGAAGCGTTTCGCCATCCTTGAAGAAACGACTCATCAACTGCGAGTCAAGTGCATCTAAGTCACCCTCACGGATAAACTCATAATCAATGCCCATACGACTCAACATCCTCTCCATGTGCTCGCCTCGGGCCTTTAGCGAAGCTGCATGAACGACAAGCGTCTTCATATAGAATTCTTGCATTTTTCGGTACAAAGGTACTACATTTTAAGGAGGTTATATAACAAAGTCCTGTCCTTTAACTCCCTTTAACTCCTTTAGCACCCTTAACTCCACAAAAGGTTGTATCTTTGCAGGCAGTTATGACAGAAAAGTTGATCATCGGGTTCGATGCCAAGCGAATAGTACGCAATGGCACAGGATTGGGTAGTTATGGACGCACTCTGGCCAACGACTTGGCGCGGCGCGAGGATATGCTGCTACGTCTCTATGCCCCAGACAAAGGCCGTGACGACCTACGCTGTCAGGTACCTGAACGTGAGAATCTCTGCTATTGTTTTCCTAAAGGTTGGCAACCCTTAGGAAAGAGTTATTGGCGTTCACATGCCATCGTCTCACAACTGCAGCGCGATGGCATACAACTCTTTCATGGTCTCTCCGGTGAGTTGCCCGTGGGCATCCGGCACAGCGGCATCAAGAGCGTGGTCACCATCCACGACCTCATCTTCCTCCGCCACCCCGAGTTCTACCATTGGATTGACACGAAGATCTATGCCTGGAAGTTCCGGCAGACCGTCCGCGAGGCCGACCACATCATTGCCATCAGCGAGTGTACCAAGCGCGACATCATGGAGCTAGGCCATGTTGACGAGCGCCGCATCAGCGTCGTCTACCAAAGCTACGCTCCCCGCTTCAAGGATTTCAAAGCTCAGGAAAGGCTACGGGTAGGCGAGCAGAGCTCGGGAATCTCACTCTCCTCCTTCCTCGTTCCTCCTTCCTCGAAACGATATCTCCTCTCCGTCGGCACCATCGAGCGTCGCAAGAACATTCTGCTGGCTGTCAAGACTCTCCCGCTGTTGCCAGAAGACCTGTCGCTCGTCATCATCGGTCGCCACACTCCTTACGCCGACGAGGTAAAAGCCTACGCCGAGAAACATGGACTTGCCGACAGGGTTATCATGCTCCACAACGTCAGCAACGCCGAGCTCCCCTCCTATTACGCCCATGCCGAGGCTTTTGTCTATCCTTCCGTCTACGAAGGCTTCGGCATTCCCATCATTGAGGCCATCAGTAGCGGCCTACCCGTTGTCGCCTGCACAGGCTCTTGTCTTGAAGAAGCCGGTGGTCCTGATTCTCTCTACGTGTCGCCTACCGATGTTCAGGGCATGGCTGCCGCTATTCTTCAAACTTTGCGTAACGCCGCCGGACGCGAACAGCGCATTGAGCGGTCGCAAGCCTATATCCGCCGTTTCGAGGGAGCTAATGTAGCGGAGCAAGTCGCTGATATCTATCAGCGCCTGCTCCTCTGATTCTTTACCGAACACGACTTCTGTCGGCGCGTAATAATTGAAGTTGTTTAGATATATTACTTAAAGATTTTCTGTGCGAACATCGTCAGATATATGCGCCAGTTGCGCCAGATGTGACCGCCATCGTTTTCGTAGTACTCGTACTTATAGCCCTTTGAGTCAAGGTATTTGCGCAGGTCGGCGTTCTGCTGCATCAGGAAATCGTCCTTGCCGATGGCTATCCAAAAGAGCTTCGGATTTGAGTTAAAGAGGCGTGCCATCTGCGTATCGTACTCTTCATTCGGTTTTGGGTTCTCGCTGTTTAGCCAGCCTCCCATCGCCATCATAATGGCTGCCGACTGCAGACCGTAAAAATCGAACGTCCCGGGATAGAGACGTGAGATGCCAAAAGTGTGACCACCACCCATCGACAGACCTGTCACGGCGCGGCCGTTTCGCTTAGCAATGGTCATGTAGTGGGAATCCACAAAGTTAACGATGTCCATGAAACTCTCCTCCATCGACGCCTTCGCTTGGCGGTCACGGAAGGCGTTGCCGTCGGGCACGTACATACCTTCGTGCCACCAGCCGGGAGCAGCGTTGCACGTCGGGTTGCCGTTCGGCATGACCACAATCATCGGCTCAGCCTTGCCGTCGGCGATGAGGTTGTCCATGATCTGTGACGTGCGACCGAGGTCACCCCAGGCCGTCTCGTCACCGCCCCAGCCGTGGAGCAGGTACATTACGGGGAAACGCTTTTTGCCGTCGTACTGAGGGGGCAGGTAGACGGTCATGCGGCGCTGCTGACCGAGTGTCGGACTGTCGTACCACACGCGGCTGAGGGTACCGTGAGGCACATCGTGGACACCATAGAGGTACCCCTTGTCGCCCTTCTCCCTGCTGACGATGAAGATGTTGCTCAGGGTGTTGATGTCGCGGTTGACGTAGCTGTTGGCAGGGTCGACGAAGCGCTGGCCGTCAACAGAGAAGCTATAGGAATAGAGCTCGGGATTGAGAGGTGCTGTCGTTACCGTCCACACGCCGTTCTCCTGCTTGGTCATGTCAAGCCGTTGGTCCCGAATCTCCTCAAAGTCGCCATTGACGCTGACGCGCTGTGCCGAGGGGTCGTAGAAGTTGAATGTCACGGTGCCATCCTGGTTAACGACGGGCGATTTGACGCGGGGTCGCTGGCCCAGCTGCTGTTGTGCGTTGCTGCTGACTGCGAAGAGACTGCAGCAGACAATAAAAATCAGTTGCTTTCTTATCATAATTTGTTAATGTTGCTATCGACAATAGATATTTGTATCCCATTCATCGCGCCAGCGGACAACGGGCTTCCCATCCTCAAACTCAATGGGCAACCAGATGTAGCGGGCGTCAATGGGGTGGTTGGGGCGCCAGATGTCGGCCATGAAAATGTACTGACCGTTAATGGGCAGTATGAACGTTGACTGGCCGTTGAAGGTCTTGTCGGCCTTTGGACCGCGGCAGGGGTTGGGGTGCTGTGTCCACGGCCCCCAGATGCTGGGAGCAGAGAACATACGGGCCTCATTGGGAGCCCAGCCGGTGCAACCTGAGGTAATCATCCAGTAGGTGCCGTCGCGCTTGAAGATGGCTGGGGCCTCGTTCTGGCCGCCGGGAGCCATGCGGGTGTAGCGGCCGGTATGATGCAGGTAGTCACCTGTCAGTTCTGCGATATGTAGCGTGAAGTTCTCCTCGCTGGAGAAGATATGATAGGCCTTGCCGTCGTCATCAACGAAGAGTGTCATGTCGCGTGCCATCTGTCCCGTTCCATAGTCACGCTTCAGGTACTCATCGAAGTTCATGGGCGAGCCCTCCACTGGCCACGTGCCTGCGTTGGCCCTCGACGAGTAGAGGAACTTATACGGTCCTTCAGGCCTGTCGGCAACAGCTACGCCATAGCGGGCAGCACTGTAGCCCTGACCCTTCAACTCCAGGTGGAACCACATGCAGAACTTCTTTGTCACAGGATTATAGATGACCTTCGGACGCTCCAGGATGCAGCCGCGCTCAATGTCGTGACCGCGCTCGTCCGTTACCGACAGGGCGACACCACAGTTTTTCCAGTTCGCCAGGTCTTTTGAAGAGTAGCACATCACGCCGACTAATGCATCACTGGTGTGGTCACTCTTGTGTTCACCAAACCAGTAGTACGTGTCGCCATACTTCATGATGCCACCGCCGTGGGCATTGATGTGTACTCCTTGGTCGTCTGGCCATATCTCGCCTGAGCGGATAGTCTTCCCGGCAAGGGCACGCTGCGCTGAGGCCGATAGGACGAACAGCACTGCCAGGGCAACCAGTGCCAAATAAAATGTCTTTTTCATAGATTATTGATTAAGGGTAGTGAACGAAGTGCGGATTTTTTTTAGTGGATTCATGTTGGTTATCGTTGTAAGTAGTCGCAAAGATACGTACTTTTTTCTTAATATGCAACTTTTTGCCGCTTTTTCTGTCAGAACTGCCACTTCACCTGCAGGTCCACATCAGTCATGGCCGACGCGTCGACCTGCTGCAGTCCGGAGCCTGTCGTGCTGCGGTCAAAGTAGTCGGTAGTACCAGCCTTGGCCGTCAGCAGGAGTCGCGGACTGACCTGCCAGCGTGCCATCAGCCAATAGCGCAGACCTTGTCCCGAGAACTGGCTGACGCCAAAGGTATAGAGCGGTCCGGCCTCATAGAGGTACACCCTACTGTCGTAGCTGTCAGTATGATAATATCCTACACCGCCCGACAGCCGCCATGCCGTTGTCTGGAAGGCCACGCTCTGACTCAGCATGAAGCCTTTGTCGCGGCTGCCCGTGCAGGCACCGTCGGCCTGCGTCTTGGCGCTCCAGGGACCGTCAGACTGCCATGTCGTCCATATCCTGGCGCGCTGCTCTGTGTAGTCTTCCAGTGTCTTCGTTCCTGCATGGTTGCGCTGTCGCAGTCGGTAGCGCACAGCCGTTGTCCACGCGCCACGGCTATGCTGAAGCTGCATGAGGTGGTCCCAGGCATGTGACGAGCGTGAGACGCGGTAGCGTGCCCAAGGCGAATAGCTGTAGTCGCTATAGGCCATCAGCCGCCAGCGCGGCGAGGGTGTCCACGTCAGTCCTACCAGCACGCCACTCTCGTTCTTTACCTGTCCGCCGTTGCTCAGCGCACGGGCATGGAGGGCTGTGTAGCGATAGCTGTAGAAACGCTGTACGGCCATCACCGTCAGCCCCTCCGTCAGTAGCCCACTGACGCCGTTGAGCGTTGCGACAGCACCGTCGGCGTTGATGGCCGTCTCACCGTTCAGCGAGAAGCGCCGGCTCAGGTAACTGTAGTCTACGCTGGCGTTCATCATGTTACGCCCCTGGGCGTCATAGCGCCGGTAGAGCGTAGTCGTCGGCGGTTGCAGCCGGCGGTCCAGATGGCTGAAGACGGCCGTGAGGCCGGCGTGCCAGCGTCCCTGCTTGAAGTTCATGTTCACACCGGCCTCCGCCGCGTGCGTATTGTTCTTTTTTGCCAATTCCGTGGCGGTGCGGTGGTAGCCGTCGCTGACGAGTGTGCGCACGCTCCCGTCGTCGTTCAGCGTAGCATCCATCGGCCTATACGATACGAATGCCGTCGCCGTCAGCCTACGGTTCAGACGCAGTGTAGCCGCCGCTCCCTGCAGGTAGTCGGTGGAGCGCGACGAGTGGGCCCTGAGGGTTTTTACGTTGCGCCCCAGCTGACTCAGCATGGCCAGCTTACCCAGCGAGAAACCGTTGTTCACCACCAGCCCCAGCCCGGCCGACAGCTTGTACTTGCCGACGACGGCCGTCTCCAGCCGTCCGAGGCGGCTCACCTGCAGGTAGAGCGAGTAGAAGTCGTAGCCCGCCGTGTTGGGACTGGAGAAGAACGGCTCACCGCTGTCCTGCGAACCGACGAGGCCTGCCTTCACCCAGTCGCCATAGCTGAACTGGTAGCGCAGCCAGTGCTTGACGGGATAACCAGCATAGCCCTGTTTGTCACCACGTCGTTCGTAGGTCGGTACACGCCCATAAGCCATCAGTTCATGCCTTCCATAGCGAGCTATGCGGTCCAGCGAGGGAAAGCCCTCTGGCGTTTCCTCACCGATATAGAAAAATTGCTGGATGAGCCGTCGGCGCGGTTCGTCGAGAGCCGTCAGCAGGCGCAGCTCATTCATCGACTTCATGGCGCCGTACTGCTCGCGGTACTCCACCAGCTGCTCCACCTGCAGCGGCGTCAGGAAGGGCAGTGCCTCCCACTCGTCGCGCGTCATCGTGTTCAGGTCGCGCGGCTCGGCGGCCAGCTCCTCCATCTGCGTCATCAGCTCCTGCCAGTCACCCTCTGTCTCGTCCTCGTCGTTCATCACGCTGACGAGAATCTGTTGCCACGACATATCGGTCTGGGCTAATGCCATCGTCGACAACAGGCTGGCTATGGCAAGCACAACGGTTCTCATGGTTCCTCAAAGGCGTCGTGCGTCATCATGACAGCCAGCGTATGTTTCTTGAAATAGCCGTACGACAGGTACTCCAGCCCGTGGTCGCCCGCCGTCTCGCCCCACGAGTTCTTCATGACGAAGTAGCGCTTCTGTGTCGCCGTGTCGCGAGCCAGCCCCACAATGGCCATGGCGTGTCCGCTGCTCTCCCAGCAGACGCCGTGGCCGCGCCTGACGGCACGCTCCGTCCGGTGGAGCAGCGTGTCGATAGGCACGTTCAGGAAGCGCTGGTGCAGCCAGTTGTCGGGGAGGTCTATCAGGATGTCACGGCCGTAGGCGGAGTCGGCGTTGCTCGTCAGCGCCACATATTCGCCCGGGGCGCAGACGCTGTGGGCAAACTCCAACGGCGTGTACTCGGCACCGAAGAGGAAAACCTTCTTTGGCCGCGGCGCGTCAGCCTGGCGCATGGCGTCGTAGCCCACCAGTCCATATTTCTGCAGCAGCGCCAGCGCCGTGGCGCCCATGCCACGTTCCGTTGCGGGAGCCTGCGGCTCCTCCTTCAGATGGCTCTCCAGCCAGGCCACCGAGAGGTTCACCGAGTCGCCGCGACCAATGTGTTCCGTCTCGATAGCCGCCAACATAGCGTATATCCAACACGTCTCGCGGTTGCCCTGATTTTTCACGGGCGTCATGGCGTTCATCACCTCCACGACGGGGTGTATGGGGGGCCGTTCGCTGCAGGTTGTCAGGAGCGGAAACGTGAGAATCAGAATAAATAGACTATCCCAAGCTCTCTTCATTTTAGTTTTTGATAACGCCACAAAGATAGGCATTATCTCAAACATTTCCAAATTATTCAGCGAGAAATGCTACGAAAAAGTGAATAAAAAAGTGAATGACGCCAGCCGCGTCGCGTCCGCGCGCGTCACACGCGCGCGATTTTACGCCCTATGCACTTTGGGCAACTACTATCCTCGTTCCTCCTTCCTCGTTCCTCCTTCCTCGTCTGTAAAGCGCCACTTTAGCTCCGTAGAGTGCCACTCTACGTTTCTAAAGCGCCACTCTA
>Ga0310694_10007609_pt1 | contig 10143 bp, 6 predicted proteins | sample 174DNAGHGhighgp2_FD_203884 | JGI IMG/M metagenome (GOLD analysis project Ga0310694, IMG submission 203884) | Sheep rumen microbial communities from Palmerston North, Manawatu-Wanganui, New Zealand - 1742 DNA GHGhigh gp2 (v2) (version 2) | ecosystem: Host-associated > Mammals > Digestive system >...
CACGTTCCGACAATCAGATTGTTATCGTACACATTGAATCCTTCGTCGTATGAAAAACGCAGTTTTTTATACCTGCCGAGAGAAGGCTGTTCCGCATACCAGACTGTATCGTTTGACCTGAAGAGACCAGTATCATGCTCGGAGTCAGCTTCTGCATAACCCCATTCTGCCATCACTAAAGTGTGTTCCTGATTCATAAAACTCTCAAAGCCAAATCTGGTTGCATCCCCTTCAAGTTCTTTAAGAACAAGTATCATCTTTCTGTTTCCGAGCTGATCTGTCGTGAATCCGGCCAGATATGTTGCTGTAAGCGAACGGCCTGTGGCAAAGCTGAACAAACTGATGGTCACATTCTGTTCTGCGTTTTCATCAATTTCCACCGAAACACTGCCAAGGTAACTGTACTGCTCCTTGATGTTATCAGTTTTGCCCATATATAGCGATTCATCAGATATGCTCACGGAAATCATTTCTTCCGACAAATCATATTCAACCGGCTTTACCTGTTCGCTTACCAGCGATCCTGCAATGACCTTTTCCAGCCTCCAGACGCCGATTATACTTCCTGAATGTTCAACATTTCCCGATGTGGTTTCTTCTGAAACCGTTTCTGTTACAGTAGTTTCTTCTATTGTAAAAGACTCGGTTGTTTCCGGAATCTTTGTGGCTTCATCTTCAGGGTTTGCAGTTTGTGTAACTTTTTCTGTAGTTGTGTGCTCAGTTGTCTCGGTATCCTGAGGTTCGTTTGCTGGTCCGCACCCAGCAATTGTTCCCAAAAAGATTGCGGCAACCATAATGAGCGCAAATAATCTTATTCTTTTCATAGCGAATCCTCCTTGCATTCCCTTATTTGACGAATTCAAGTTCAAATAATCTCAATGCAAATGATACCCCAATCGCCTATGTAATTCAAGTCGCGAAGTTCGAAATCGGTGCGATTACGACCGATTTTTCTTTACAAGAATATGCCCATATGGTAGAATATTGTTGAGGAAATGGAAAGGAGGGCGTTCTATGAATGAGATTACTTGGGTTTGGATTGGCATAACAGCTTTTGCAGTATTCTTTGAAGCCATAACAGTAACTCTTGTTACCATCTGGTTTATACCCGGTGCCATTGTCGCTACAATTCTGGCGCTTTTGAATCTGCCGCTGTGGTCTCAACTGGTAGCATTCTTTGCATTGTCAGCCATTTGTCTCATATTCTTTATGCCTGCCGTACGCAAAAAAAGAATTGTTCGCACAAATGCAGATTCTTTGATCGGAAAAAAAGCTGTCGTAACTGAGCAGGTAAACAATATTTCAGGCGAAGGCGCATGCAAGATTGAAGGAAAAGTTTGGACAGCCCGATCCAGCGAAGAAGAAACAACATTCGAAGTGGGCGAAGTTGCCGTTGTAAAAGAGATCAGCGGAGTTAAGCTCATATTAACAAAATCAAGTCAGGAATAACAGGAGGTACAGTTATGGGACCCGGACTCATTATTTTTTTGGTATCATTGGCAGTTGTTATAGTTGTATTCATTGCAACAAACATTCACATTGTTCCACAGGCTCACGCTTTCATAGTTGAAAGACTTGGAGCTTACTATGCCACTTGGAACACAGGACTTCACTTCAAGATTCCTTTTATTGACAGAGTTGCAAAGAAAGTGTCATTGATGGAAAAGGTTGCAGACTTTGAACCGCAGGCAGTTATCACAAAAGATAACGTTAAGATGCAGATTGATACAGTAGTATTCTTCCAGATAACAGACTGCAAACTCTATACATACGGTGTAGAAAATCCGATGGCAGCAATTGAAAATCTGACTGCAACAACTCTGCGTAACATCATAGGTGAACTTGAACTTGACAGCACATTGACTTCAAGAGACATCATCAACACAAAGATGCGTTCAATTCTCGATGAAGCTACTGACCCGTGGGGAATCAAAGTAAACAGAGTTGAACTTAAAAACATCATGCCGCCGAGAGAAATTCAGGACGCAATGGAAAAGCAGATGAAAGCTGAACGTGAACGCCGTGAACAGATCCTCAGAGCTGAGGGTGAAAAGAATTCAACAATTCTTGTGGCAGAAGGTAAGAAACAGGCAATGATCCTGGACGCTGAAGCTCAGAAGCAGAAACAGATTCTTCTCGCGGAAGCAGAAAAGGAATCAAGAATCAGAAAAGCTGAAGGTGAAGCAACAGCTATTCTTGATGTCCAGACAGCTACAGCTGAAGGTATCAAGAAACTGAATGAATCAAGCCCGACAGATGCAATCATAGCTATCAAGAGCCTTGAAGCATTCGCAAAGGCAGCAGACGGAAAAGCAACAAAGATCATTATTCCAAGCAACATTCAGTCACTTGCGGGACTGGCAACGTCAGTTACAGAACTTGTCAAGACAGAAACACCGAAAGCAGAATAGTTTTCAAAAAAACATCGGGGTCAATCGACCCCGACTATTTTTTTGCATTTGTTTACTTGTCTCTCGGCTTGAGAAGTCCAAGATTGTAGTTTGCTCTGGATATAATGGCACCTACTATGTAGGATACTGAAAGCACAAGTACAATTACCTGGTCTATCGCTTTCGTCAGGTCGCCTGTGTTAATCATGGATCCTGCGAATATCATTTCGACAATACTCAGTATTAGGAGTGCAATACCCATTCCGAAAGCAATCAGTATATTTTTCTTAGTCGGATCTTTCCAGAGTTTGTATCCGAAATATCCTATTACAAGCATTGAAAGAATGTAGAAGATGTTGACCGGAACAGCAATACTGCTTGAAGATACAGAAATCAGATATCTCTTTGAGAATATCATTTCGAATGCACCGAGCAGCGCTCTGAGGAACAGTACAAGTCCTGATGTGAGCATCAGACGGCGTCCTATCCTGAACACTCTGTGCAGGTGAACATCTTTTCCGTAATCCTTACGGACATAGTTTTCAAGTGCGAACATTGCAAGTATGAATATCGGAATTGCCACGTACAGGAATAATCTCAACAGAACAAAGTTGTTCTGATCATTGACAAGATTGTTGAATACTGTCGAGTTCCATGGCTGGAACATTTCGCGGAACAATTGTGAATCAAATATTGTTTCACCGGCCGCTTTGTTGAACGCAAGCACGTTCTGACCTATTGTCTGTCCTCCGATATACGGTGTAGGCAGGGCCATTCCAAGGAACGAGGCAACAAACAGAAGTGCACTAAGTGTAATTGTCCTGTACTTGTTGAATGGTATACATTTTGAAAAGATTACAACAAATCCGGCCATTGTCAGCATTACCGTCATCATTGTTCTTACATTGGTTTCTGCGATGAATGGTTCATATCCCATGGACGACGGAATTATGAACAGAAGAAGCGGCATCAATACCGCGAACGCTCCCAGCGCTCCGGCGGTCAGCGACTGGAGTGAGATCATCTTCATAAACGATCCCCTGATCGGGTTTCTCTGCGATTCAAGCGACAACAGGAAGCCTCCTGTCCCGATTACCGCCGCTTCAAGCATGTACATATTTTCGACGCTGAACCAAAGCTGTCCTTTTGCCATTGGAATCAAGGCAAATCCAAGCAGGAAAACAGCGATGGATTTCATGAGATAAAGAACAGATGTCTTTGTTATGTTTCCTATGACTCTTCTTCCCTCTCCGACGACTTCCTTCAGATGAGAGAAATCATTGTCGAGAAGAACAACATCCGAGCACGCTTTGGCTGCTTCTGTAGCCTTGGCAAATGTGATTGAGGAATCTGCTTTTCTGAGTGCGAGAATATCGTTGACTCCGTCACCGGTCATTGCAACCTTGTGTCCTTTGCTCTGAAGAGCACGGACCAGTGCTTCTTTCTGTTCCGGTGAAACTCTTGCGAACACAGTATAGTCTTCTGCGAGTTCCGGAATATCTTCAAGCGGAACACCTGCAAGTGAAATATATCTGTCTGCATGTTTGATGCCGCAGTTTTGTGCAATCTTGCTGACTGTCAGCGGGTTATCACCTGAAATGACTTTTACAGTAACTCCGTTTTCCCTGAAGAACTTGAGCGTGTCTGGAGCAGTGTCTCTTATATGATCCTCTATTGCGATGAACGCTATCAGCTGACCGTCATATACCAGCGCAACAACTCGTCTTCCCTGAGCTGCGTATTCTGATGCTATAGCCAGTCTCTCGTCATTCTTGTCAAGCAGGTATTCGGGAGCACCCATAAATACCTTCTTGCCATCTTCATATCCGACTCCGGAATACTTTGTTTCACTTGAAAATGGAATGTTCAGGACATATTCCTGTTTTTCCGCAACACCGAATCTCTTGTACACAGCTTCCATTGTGGAGTTTCTCTCACCTGCTGCAAAAACAATGTTCCTGGCATGTCTTTCAATTTCTTCCATAGGCGCGAAAGCCTTTACGTCAACAACATTCATTGTTCCGTCTGTCAGAGTTCCTGTCTTGTCAAGGCAGATTATGTCAATTCTGGAAAGGTTTTCAAGAGAATACAGTTCCTGGATAAGTGTCTGCTTTTTTGTGAGCTGTGCAATTGACACCATCAACGCAACTGAAGTTGTAAGAACAAGTCCGGAAGGAATCATGCCTATTCCGAATGATCCGCCCGTTACCGCAATAAGTCCCCAGGTTACGGGATCTTTTACCGATAGCGTCAGACCGTTCCAGATAGAAGGATCGTTTCCGGTGTTTGCTATCTTAACCACAAGCGTTATAACGACTGTGATAACCACAAGTGCAAGTCCGGCTGTGAGTATTCTGAGTATTTTGATGATTGAACTCATTAGTTCGGATTTGTGTCTGCCTTCGCCTTTGACCTTCTGAGTCAGCTTTGCTGCATATGTGTCGTCGCCTATTGCAGTGGCGCGGCATCTTGCATCACCAACAACAATTGAAGATCCCGAAAGGATTGAGTCTCCGGCAACTTTCTTGACGTGGTCAGCTTCACCGGTAAGCATTGATTCGTCAACGAATACTTCGCCCTCAAGAACGACCATGTCTGCAGTAGCCTGGTCTCCTGCATTGAGAGAAATAATATCGTCAATTACTATCTCCGTTGCATCCACATGAACAAGTTCACCGTTTCTTATTACCTTGCCCTTTGTGTTTGTTACAATTCTCAGATTACGTATGACCTTCATACTGTGGACTTCCTGAATTGTACCCATCGTTACATTCATTATTGCAGGAATAAGGAAAACAAACTTGGAAAATCCAAAATACTGGTTAACAATATCCTGATGTCCTGTTGCATTGAAATAGATTATGAAACCTATGAATATCAAAGCAATTGTCATCAGTATTGCGTTGAAGAACGTGAAGAGATTTCCTGCCAGGATCTGAAGGAAATTCTTTTCATTGTTGTCGTGTGCAACATTTGCGTACCCGTTTTGTTTTCGTTCTTCAACCTGGGCAGAAGTCAAGCCTTGTTTGACATCTGCCTCAACACGGGTAATCGGTTTTCTTTTAACTGTTTTTTTTGACATTTTACCCTTCCACCTTACTGTCTTTTTTATTTTGAGCAAAGAAGAATATTGCCGGGAACAAATTGTGCAATGTTAGCCAGAACGGGCCTATTGCAAAACTTGATATGAAATCAAAAGGCAAAAACATCTTTGCGCTATTCACCATGAAATTGGGATCTATCATCTGATAAATCACCAGGGCTGCAACAAGTATTACGCTTGCAGACAGACTTATTTTCTGCATCAGTATGCCCCTGTTGTTCTTGTATCTCATATATGCTGATACACAGCTGAGAACCGGCGCTATCAGAAGAAGCGCTATCAGTATGAAGCCCGGAGCATACGGTGTTGTAAGTGTTGCAAGTGACTGCACGCCAAGTACAAGCGAGAATGTTGTATAGAAAAACATCACGCAGAAAATACATGACAAGACAAAAAGGAAATTGAACTTTTTGCTGTGCTTGATTTTCAGCTTGACCTCTCTCTTTTTGTTCCCTGATATTAGAACTATGTCAATCCAGATATAACCAACAAACAGGAGAAAGATATCTATAGGAAATACAGCTGAGAAGCTGTGATGTCTGAAAGCGGATATATACAGAGGAAGGTTCATCACTATAAACACAAGCGCAACTGCTTTCAAAGCAATAACCACCGCTTCCAGCGCAATAAACCCTTTCTTTGATATAGGGTTAATATATTTGTCTTTAATGAAGGCAATGAAGTAGACAATGGCGAGTATATATACAATCATCGGGCCTATCCACTTCAATGCAACCTGACCGTAATAACCTATCAGAAGAATAACCGTGGCTACTGAATAATAACCCGGAAGGATAGTCATCAGGAATGCAAGAATATCGTTGTTTATATTCTTAAACAGCTTTTCCCTCACGTCAATCACTTCCTTTCGAATATTCGTAATAGTCATGAATGACGTTTTGGACATTGTCAAGCGAGAAATCATCTTCTGTCAGTGTTATCAGTCTGTAACCCAGCATGTCGCTGTCATGGTATATTTCCTTGTCGGCCTTGACGCCGTATGCAAGGATAACACCTTCATAATCTATTACTGAATCATTGATGTGATCGTGTGCGCAGAACATTCCTCTGATTCCGGCATTTTTCATTCTTTCAAACTGGTTTGTGCTGAATTTCGACGGGCTGCCGCCTTCTCTGTTTTCGCCAAATCCCTCGTAATCACCGTTTTTATATCCCTCATATGCCATGGCAAATTCAGGAAGAGGAATGTGGAAAAAGGCAAGCGAAGTGTAAGAGTTGTCGTCTTCTGCCGCCTGAATGGCCTCTATGTGCTTCAGCTGGTTTTCACCAATCCTGGCATATGTGTACTTGATTGCGTTCATTCTTGCATAAGAACCGCTGTCAATCATGAATAATCTGTATACAAGATCGTCTCCGTCCATAAGATCAACATAAAAGTTCTGTTCACCCTCTATGTCGTCATCCGCAAAATCCACGTTCAGAGCATAAACCATCTTTGAAACAACATTTTCGGGATAATTGGGCTCAAATGAACCTTGTCTGTCATGATTCCCCTGGAGGTATACCCAGCAAACACTGAATGAGTCAATAAAATTGAAGAGCCAGTCGACTTCCGCCTTTGTTGCATCAAAGAAACTGTCACCATTCAGAACAATGATGTCCGGATCCGCTTCTGTTATATTGTTTTCAAGAAATACTTTTATTTCATCCAGATTCGAAAATCTGCTCAGGTGAATATCGCTGAGCACCATTACCCTGAATCCTTCTCTGTAGTTCATTGTTATTCTGTATTCTGAAATGTCGTGCTGTACTGCTCTTTTCTGACAGCCCGAAGACATTGCCATGATCAGGACAAGGAACAACACAAGGAAAACTTTTGCTTTTTTCACTATTTCCTCCCCAAACTCAGTGTGCCTCGTACCAGCTTTCGCCGCTGTTAACTTCAACGGTGAGAGGCACGTTCAGATTCACTGCATTCTCCATGCAATCCTTGAGGATATTCTTGGCTTCGTCAACGCAGTTTTTATTTGCTTCAATTATAAGTTCATCGTGCACCTGCATGATGAGATGAGCATCGATGTTTCTTTTTTTCAGTTCGGTAAAAACATTAACCATTGCTATCTTAATTATATCTGCAGCAGTCCCCTGGATCGGACTGTTTTTGGCAACTCTCTCCCCGAACGCCACTTCCATTTTTCTAGGAGAAGAAAGTTCAGGAATATATCTCCTTCTGCCAAGAAGAGTCGTTACATATTTGTCCGTCTTTGCTTCAGATACAACGCGGTCAAAATAATCTGCAACCTTTGGATAAGTTCTCAGGTAATTCTTTATGTAGTCCTCGGCCATGTATACCGGTATCTGCAAATCCTGAGACAGCGAATAGCTTCCCATTCCGTACATTATACCGAAATTGATGGCTTTGGCATGTTTTCTCTGCTCTATCGAAACCTGTTCTTTTTCGACCCCGAAAAGCTTCATTGCCGTAGAGGCATGTATATCTCCTCCGCTCCTGAACACCTCCGAGAGATTCTCATCTCCAGATATGGCAGCCAGAAGTCTCAGTTCAATTTGTGAGTAGTCTGCGTCAATTAAAACATAGTCCGGATTTTCCGGCACGAAATACTTTCTGAAATTTCTTCCCAGTTCAGTTCTGATTGGAATGTTCTGAAGGTTTGGCTCCGTCGATGACAGCCTTCCGGTTGCAGTAAGAGCCTGCTTGAAATTGGTATGAACCCTTCCATTCACATCGGCACACGATGCAAGTGCATCTGCGTATGTGCTCTTGAACTTCGAATACTCCCTGAACATAAGCACGTATCCCGCTATAGGATTGACCGGTTTAAGCTTTTCAAGTATTTCAGCGCTTGTGGAAATTTTGTTCTTGTTTGGATTGGGAAGTCCCATCTCATTGAAAAGAACCTGTCCAAGCTGTTTGGGTGAATTGACGTTGAATTCGTGACCGGACAATGCAAATATCTTTTCCTGAATCTCATTCATCATCTGCTGAAGCTGAGATGAGAACTGAAACAGCTTCTGTACATCAACTTTAAATCCTCTGACTTCCATGTCATAAAGCACTTCGGCAAGCGGCAGTTCCACGTTCTTGTACAGTTCGTACTGTTTTGTATCAACGAGTTCTTTTTTGAATATTTCGCGCAGTTTGTATATGTAGAATGCAACTTCAGAAGAATTCTGCACCGAACATCCGAGAGTTCTTGAAACCAGCTTTTCAATTGAAAAGTCCGAGTCGCCTCCCGAGCACATGTATCCCATCAGCATTACATCGTCGCAGCAGCTTTCAAGGGATATCCCCGACAGGGCAAGCGTGTGTTTTTCGCTCTTAACGTCATGAAGAATCAGTCTTTTGTTTCCCTGCAGAATATCCTTCTGTTCTTCAATTCCCTCTACTTCAAAGATTTTTGACCCGTCCGAGTAATATATCGTATTTGTGTCGTAGTCTATAAAGGCTGCAAGTTCTCCTTCGGGAAGCTGTCCTGCCTCCGTCTTTTCGGAAGCGGGAACTGTGCTGGTCTTTTCTATGTATTCATTCTCCTGTTTTTCAAGACCGAATTTAGAGACAAGCGCTTTGAATCCAAGTCTGTTGAAAACGGCCGCCAGAGATGGCTTGTCCACTCCCCTGTATTCAACCTTTTCCAACGACGGCAGATCCGGAACGCCTCTGTCTATCTTTGCAAGACGTTTTGAGAGGAATGCGTTGTCTTTATCCGCAAGCAGCTTTGTCTTTACAGTCTGTGTTATATCTTCTGCAGAATCCAGACTCTCGTACAGGTTTTCAACTGTTCCATATTCTGCTATCAGTTTTCCTGCGCCTTTTTCACCTATTCCGTTTACACCCGGAATGTTGTCTGACGAATCTCCCATCAAAGCCTTCATGTCGACAAACCTGTCAGGGTAAATGCCATACTTGTCAAAGAATACCTGTCTGTCATATTTTACAGACTCTCCGGTAGTCGCCAGGAGAACAAATGTACTGTCTGAAATGAGCTGCAGTGAATCCCTGTCTCCTGTCACTATATATGCTTCAAGACCATTGTCTTCTGCAATAGCAGAATATGTCCCCAGTATATCGTCTGCTTCGTATCCGCTCTTTTCAACACATACAGCACCCATTGCGCGCAAACATTCCTTTACAGGTTCAAACTGTGCGAGCAGCTCAGGCGGAGTGGCTTTCCTGCCTGCCTTGTATTCGGTGTAAAACCTGTGTCTGAATGTTGGTGCATGTACGTCAAATGCGACAACAAAATAATCCGGATTAAGCTCTTCCAGGTGCTTATGGATTATATTCATAAATCCGTAAACAGCATTTGTCGGAGTTCCGTCCGGAGCCGTCAGTGGTCTGATTCCGTAGAAAGCCCTGTTAATTATTGAGTTTCCGTCGACAGCCAGTAGTTTTCCCATATCCTTGACTCCATTAACGTCTATTATGTGTGAATTATATCACACGCGTGCGCCAAATAAAATAACATAATACTCTAACGATAAAGTAATTTACACTTTTTGTCTATTTTTGAGTAATTGTTTGCCCGATTTGTTGACATAATTGAAACAAATTGCTATAATGCACCTTGCACGTGCTACTATGGCTCAGTTGGTAGAGCGCGTCCTTGGTAAGGACGAGGTCGCCAGTTCAATTCTGGCTAGTAGCTCCATATCTTGTTTGACAGCCGA
>Ga0310694_10007610_pt1 | contig 10143 bp, 12 predicted proteins | sample 174DNAGHGhighgp2_FD_203884 | JGI IMG/M metagenome (GOLD analysis project Ga0310694, IMG submission 203884) | Sheep rumen microbial communities from Palmerston North, Manawatu-Wanganui, New Zealand - 1742 DNA GHGhigh gp2 (v2) (version 2) | ecosystem: Host-associated > Mammals > Digestive system...
ATATATTTGTTTATTCATTTCTCTTTTTCTTATTTACATTAATCGGTGTACTGTTAGGAAAGGCGATGCTGTAGGCGCTGTCGAGGGCTTTCAGATTGACTTTCCAATAGCTGATGCCCAGACGGACGGCTACGATAGCACGCAAGAGTTCGCGGTGCTTGCGAGGATATAGACTGGGCACGGGCAACTCGTTCCAACCTTCCTGCGGTTCATCATCTACGGCAGCCAAATGGCAGATTTCCCAAATGAAATCATCGGTGGCATCTGCTGGGAACCATGCCTTCAACACATTGCGGATGCAGAAACGCTTATACTGACCTCCGAGAAGGCGCCTTGTGCGCTCCAGCCTGCGCCAGAGCACCACGAAGCATTCTTGATTATTCTCAACACTCATCATTTTTGTTTTTTGAACACGAATCTCACTAATCTCACGAATTTTTTCCTATGCGCAGCTATTCGTGTAATTCGTGCAATTCGTGTTCGTTAATATTATTCCGTGTTCGTAAATCGAAAATGACCAAATGACAAATGACCAAATGACCGCATTACAATTTACGATAATTACCGTCCTCCTCGAGCACCACAAGCCCCTGCTTGCGCCAGTTCTTCAGCATCTGACGCACGGTGTTGTGGTTCACGTTGGCCCCCTTCACGGCAACGCTTTGCTGCATAGCCTGTTCAAACGTAAATTGGATGTCCAGTCGCTCAAAGATAGAGATGTTCCAACGCCCGCCACGGCGATACTGGATGCCCATGTCGCGCAACACGGCATTGAAGTCGTACACCTTCATGTTAAACGTCTTGGCCACCTGTGTTGCGGTCAGCGTGTCCTCAGCTTCCTCGTTCAGCATGCGCAGACCCTCGCCGATAATCTCGTCGGCCAGTCGCAGAATCTCCTTCGGTTCGGGCAGACAGAGTTGCTGGCGACGCTTCTGTTCCTGAAGCTCCAGTTCTTGCCACCTCAGCACCAACTTCGCACGTGTCTCGTCGTTGAACTTCGTGGCGATGTACAAGCACTCGGTCTTGGTGAGTTGGTAGAAAGGTTGTTTCTTCGTTACGCCATTCGCCAGAAGGTAGCTTTTTTCACAGAGCTGAAATTTCAGCCCTGTAACTTTCTCCCACGCAGGCTCCATATTTCTGATGGCCTGCATCACGTTCTTGTGTTGTTTACCTGTCAGCTCGGCAATCTCGAGCGACGTCATTGTCTGTACGTTGCCGTACATGTTTTTTTCGTTTTGTTTTTCGTTTACGTTTACGTTCTTATAAATATTAATAATCTGTGTCATAATGTTGAGTCGATTTTAGCGAGAAGAAGCATTGGAATTGCTGGCCAGCTTATTCACGTGAAGTTCCCCGCTTCAACTCAATTTGTTCAATGTTTTAGAAAGAAATTATCATTAATTATTCAGAAATTTCTGTTTAATTTCTGGCAATTTCTTTCAGTTCCTTAAATCTTCACGATATCAGTAGCTAGAACTTCTTGGAACGTCTGTCCCTGATACTCGTGGGTAGAGAAACGAAGGGTGGCCACAACCACATCACCTTCGTAGAATCTGCACGCCGCCAGATTGCCCAGCATGGCGCACACATACTCGTTTTCGAACTTCGAGCCCAGCTCCTTCAGCACGATGTTGCACTTCTGGATCTGTCCCGACTCACTTTGTTTGCTTTGTACGCTGAAGGCCTCGCCCTGGCGTACCACTTTCAAGATTTTGGCTTCCAAAATTTTTAATGTTTTAATTGTTTAATTTAAATTCGTTCTCTCGTTCTCTCGTCAAAAAAACTCGTCATCTCGTTCTCTCGTCAAAAAAACTCGTTCTCTCGTCTTTTAATTAATGTTTCCCGCATTCTTCAGACCGTCGCTCATCTGCCACTTCCTGCATCGGGCGCGGGCGCCCACCTCCTCATGATGCTGCGTACAGTAGCGTGTATCGTCCCTGTAATCCTTGAAGGCACAGCTGGCGCAGCAGCGTTTCACCTTGATGCCGTGCTCGTTCATGACGAAGCCCAGCCTTACGTTCTTTTCAATTTTCATTTTTCATCTTTCAATTGTTTTGTTTTTAATAGAAATTGTTCGCTCGAGCCCACCCGAGCGGTTCGTTGTAGCATTAAGTCAAAGAGCGCGGCAACGCAAAGATCGCGCAAGCCGAATACAGAGCAAAGCTCGCTTTGGCTTTGTTGAGGCGCCGCCGATTTTCGCGGCAACGCAAAGAGCGCTTGTCGTTTGTTGACATTGCAAAGGTAAAATGCGATTATGCGACTGAAAAAAATTTTTCAATCGCATTTTCAATCGCAAAGGCTAATCGTCGGAAAAGCCTTTGCTATCGGGGAAAAGAGAAAACAAAAAAAATATGCGACCGAGCGTCAGTCAACGTCCAATCGCATATCTCAATCGCATTTTAGCGAGTCAAAGCCTATTTTGCTGCTTCCCGTAGATAGTTGAGAACCCAGTCGGCATAGGGTTCCTGACGGCATTGGCCCATATATCTGCTGAAGGTGCGGTAGTTGTCACACACGTTGGCACTACGCGCAATGCTGTCCATGCTGCCCTTGATAATTCCGCCCTCCTTCAACAGTCCCAATACGCAACCGCGAATATAGTCCTGGCGCTTGTCCTTGCTCCACTCGGTAGCAAGATAGTCGCCGTGTTCCGACTTCATCAGCGTGTTGACGAAGCCCTCAGTCCAGCGCTGGTCATAGCGCTTGTCCGTACGGTGTATCTCGAACCATTCTTCGTTCAGCAGCATCTTCAGGTTCTTCGCCGGTGCAAAGCGGTTCGGCTGCGACTGCGATACATCACCGCTCTCGGCTTCCATCAGCTTCTTGCGCTCCTCCTGCGCCAAGGAAATCTTGTGCATGTACTTCATGAAGGCGCTGCGATGGCCTTTGGCGTTCTCCTCCTTGCGGTTCGTATAGAAATGGCGACCCACCTTCACAGGATTCACCACCAGACAACCGTCACAATAGTCCACCAGCTTGCGCAACTCAGAATAGTGCTTGTGAATAGACTTCTTCAGCTTATGGTCGTCGTCCAGCTGGCTGAAGTCAAACTCGGCAGGATAGCGTGAAGCACGCTGTATGTGCTCCACCTTGGTGTTGAACACGCCCTTCTCGAACATGTGCACCAGCTTCTCCGTCACGTAGTCGTTGATGTCGTCCATGCTGGGCTTGCCGTTGCACGCATCATACAGCCATTCGTCAAAAGTCTGGCGAACCCTGCGGGGCGTTCCTGAGTTCAAATAGCGGCGCTTTTCCTGGTCGTACAAACGCGCATAGGCTTCGTCCTTATGGCGACGCTCCAACTGACTGCTGATCTGCGTCAGCGTGCTGCTCAGTACACCCAGCGCCTCATTCACCTGCTGGACTGGTTCCTGCAAATCGTCGCCCGTCATCACCAACTCCCACGACAACACCTCTTCGGCCAGTGCGTCGAAGTCAACGTCCACATCGACATCCAGAACAGGCTCCTGCTTCACGCGCTCCAGCACCTCTTTCGACAGCGTTTCCGTCAACTCCACAACATCGGCCACGACGCCCATCAGCCGATACTTCGTACCCGCCGAAGGCCATTCTTCCCTCAAACCGGAAAGCCTGTCGGCGACTCCAGTCAGTATATTTTTCAGTTCCATTGTGTCCTAATAGAATAATTCTATATATCAATCGTTGGGGATGCGGTTCCTACCATCTGTCCTACTATTATTGAGTAGCGCGTTGCTCTGCAAGTATTTCTTTACACATCCTTGCGTTATACTCGCGGATGGAAGGGTCGTCCATATCAAAACCTATATGAGTAAGCTCGAACCCACTCAGGTCCTTCTCCTCCACAACCAGCTTCTCCACCATCTTTTTTGCATCTCTCAGATGCTCTGTCTCAATTTCGAATTCCTTCGAAAGCACAACGCTTGTTCTAAGCCTAAACTTCATATCGCTTTAATTTTTTTGTTAATCTAATATGTAGGTCTCTCGGGGTGTCACGTTTCGTTACCCCCTTCATCAGCAGCGAGACGGTCACCTGTCCCGCCTGTCCTTTGAGACTATTTTATGCATTTCATTCATGTGCCAGCCCATACATCTCTGGGATCTTTTCTATTTAACTCCCTCATTGTTTCTTGTAAATCATCGTAATCATAGATGGTCATGGGGTTTAATCCAAGAGATTTGCCGCCAACTTGTAAGAATGAAACTTTATGTGTATCCATTACTATTCTTTTTACAGACTCCAATGAAACCTCATCTCCATTCAATAAATAAACCATAGTTATTGCGTCAGATACATCGAGATAATCGCAATTCTTACTAAGATAACGATACTCGTTTTCTAACTTCCAGTGAGGATGCTTTTGAAAGAAAAGCTGTTTCCTGTTTTTAACGACAAATGTCTGCGCGGCATTTTCTTTTTCCTCATCCACTCCACCAATATCCGTTGGAGTAAGATTTTTCTTGTAAGAAACTTTTCCCTTGTATATCTTAGCATTAGGAGAACTTGGTTTGAGCATCGAACTATCAAATTCTATACATACGCCACTTCTTTGATAGTCTCTTGCATAATGTCCCCACATCATCGGAGACGCATAACCTTTTATATCATTATAATCTAGACAAAAACTTACCTGTTTGTATCGTTCTACTTCTTCAAAAACATTTTGCTTGAATCGTCTGAAAACCTCTACAGAGAATTTTATACCATTGTGTTCTCTGCTCTGTTGGGTAAGATTATAGACCTTATCCCTTTCATATACATCATTACAATTCGTCCACTCTGAAAACTTTAGCTTTTTTTGAATCCAGATAGAACAAAAATTGGCGAACGTTGTATAATGATATAGTTTCATTTTCTATTCATTTTTAGGGAAGAAATCATCCATCCATTTATGAGAGTGTGATGCATTATAAGCTCTTAAATTACCAGTTTTAAAAGCAGAACGGCTTGAAAAATGACTGGCAATTTCCTTGCATTCTTCATATGACCATAATTTTTTTGTTTCAAGCCAAATGAAGTCTTTCATCCAACCATTGCGATTGGATATTGTATATGCACTTTGATTACCCTTCTTGAATTCTGCTCGTGTCGAGTATTTCTTAGATTCTTCTGCACAGCGTTCATGTGTCCAGTAACCACTTGGTTTTGCGACTTCTATGAACCATGTATAATCATCGAGCCATCCATTTGCACGTGCAACTTTATATGGACGTGTTCCACATTCACCATTTTGAAACTCCGTTCTGGTCTTATATTTCTTAGCTTCTTCTAGACATCTCTCATAAGTCCAATACCCATTAGGCTTCTGTCTCTCTTCAAACCACGTATAATCTTTTATCCAATCATTCTTGCGTGCAATTCTATATGCCTGTCCAGAACCTTTCCCATATTCGAACTCACTTCGAGTTTTATATTTTTTGGCTTCTTCATAACAAGAATCATAATCCCATTGTCTTCGAGGAGGAATAAAGTTCCCCTTAAGCCAAACAAAATCATCCACCCAGCCTTTATCACGAGATACTTGACAAGCTATTCGATATTTCTTCTGGAACTCTAACTTTGTTTTGAACTTTTTTGCTAATTCATAGCAAACGTCATAAGTCCATCTGTGGCTTACTCGTCTAATAGTGTCTTCTAACCATACATAATCCTCTAGCCATTTATTCTTACGAGCTAGTTCATAAACCCTTGGCGCTTCCTTTTTTAATTCACCTGTGGTCTGATATTTCAGAGCTTCATCGTAACATGTTTCTTCATCCCATTTTTGATTCCAATTTTGTGGGCGATTAAACCAAGTATAATCATTGAGCCAGCCCATCCTTAGAGCGTGCGTATAAGCGCCAACACTTCCTCGTTGGAACTCTTTTCTGTATTTGTATTTTTGGGCTTCTTTAAAACATTTCTCTTTTGTCCATTTTGTACCCCCAATAGTTCCAAGAGAACCAATTCCAATACCTGTTTTTGCACTATTCAGGACAAAATAACCTTGTTCTTTGTAGTAATTCACCCAATAATCTTCCCTTTCTTGTCCTTTTTCCAAAGACAATTTTTCTTCAAGGATAAGCATCGGAGGAACGGGACAATTGTGTTCTAAAGCGAATCTTGCAACAGCATCATTTTGCGTATTAAATATGTGCTCGCGATCTCGCCTATGAGGTCTTATAGTCCTACCGATATAAATTGCGTTATACTCCTCGAAATAATAGGAGTAAACATTGTCTAATTTCCCATTTATAACATCTACCCGGTTAGACACCATCCAAGTATAGTCTTTAAGCCAACCTTTTCTACGTGCTGCACTATAAGCCCCACACTTTCCTTTTTCAAACTCTCGTTTAGTTTTGAATTGTTTGGCAACTTCATAGCAAGCATCATATGTCCAAATGAATTTTGACTCGAACCAAACATAATCTTTTAACCATTTATTGCGATATGCCGCATCGTATGCTCCTAAATTGGCTTTATGAAATTCATTTCTTGTTTTATATTTCTTTGCTTCCTTCAAACAGCGTTCATAAGTCCAATATCCAGCTGGCGTTGTGTCAGAGTTAAACCATTTGTAATCATCTAGCCAACCATTTATTCTTGCAGTTTTATATGCCGCCCCCGCTGATGTTGCAAATTCTCCACGTTTTTTATATTTCTTGGCTTCCTCATAACAAGTTTCATATGTCCAATATCCTTCAGGTTTTCTCTCACTAACGAACCAAACATAATCATCCAACCATTTATTGATAAGAGCAACTTTGTATGCAGCTCCCGCCATTTTTCCAAAAGCAGAACGTGATTTGTATTTCTTTGCCTCTTCAAAACAAGTCTCATATGTCCATTTTGTTAATGAACGAGATTCTAACCATGTGTATTCAGCCAACCATCCTTTGTCCATTGCAGCATCATAAGCTCCAGCAGCATTCTTCTTGAAGTCTGCCTTAAACTTATATTTCTTTGCTTCTGCGAAGCACCTGTCATAAGTCCAATATCTGAATGGTTTCTTTTCTGACATATAATATGATACTATGATTGACGTTATTGGGTTATCAATGCTCCTATGAGTTTGCCGCATCGTCAGAATCAGGGGAAACTGTCAGTTGGAAACCGTCAGATGTAACAAGATGCTTGCCATCTGAGGTTGCGAGATCCTTCACCGTTCTTTCCAAATCATCTATCGAGGGCAGTTCTGATTTCAGATCCTCAATCATCTTGCTTGTCTGATACTCGGCAACACCCAGGGGCTGCGTCATGCCACGAAGAGCATATTCTACCTTTGTGTTGTTCTTGGAACGGCAGAGCAATAATCCGATGGTTGGGTTGTCCTCTGGCATTTTAATCAGGTCGTCGATGGCTGAGATATAGTAGTTCAGTTTGCTCAGATACTCTGGCATGAAATCTGTAGCTTTCAACTCGATAGCCACATAGCAATGCAGGCGGGTGTGGTACATCATCAAATCGACTTTACTATCCTCGCCTGCAATATTTAACGGGTATTGGCGGCCAAGATAGGAGAATCCTTTGCCCAGTTCCAAAAGAAAATCTGTTACCTTGCTGGCTAGTTGGTCTTCAAGATCTTTTTCCTTCATCACCTTTGTCATGTCGACGAACCCGAAATTATATGGGTCTTTGAAGGCTGCTTTTGCCAAATCGCTCTTGACAGGAGGCAGGGTGATATCGAAATTATTTGGCAAGGCAACTGCTTTCTTGTGATAGCCGTCTTCTATCTGCATCATCATAATGTCACGACTCCAACCTTGGATGTGCGTCTCTGTCATATAGAAAGCTCGCAGAGCCAAGTCTTTTACTTTTGGGAGCATTGAGATATGATGATACCAGGTGATTTGTGCAAGCGGCACTTGCACGAACTCGCCATCAGCTGAAACGGTAAATTTTGCAAGTCGCGCTTGCAGAAATGGCTTCTCCTGTAATTGTGCAAGCGGCACTTGCACGAATGGAAAATCGGGGTATTCATCGGCAAATTGACGCATATATTTCAGATTGCGAATAGAATAGCCGCTATCGCCACCATAGCGTTTCTGCAAATCAACAGAAAGTTGGTCGATGACTTTCGCACCCCATCCTTGCTCCTTCTGCTTCCGAATGATGTCGTTGCCCAGCCACCAGTAGTGCTGAAGTGTAGCGGCATTCAGTTGCATCACAGCTTTCAGCCGCTGCTTGTCTATCTCCTCGCAGAGATGATGGAGCCATTGTTGATATTCGTTATTGTCTATCGTAATAATATCTTTTGCCATATCTATTTCGTTTTATTATTCTTTCATTGAACCTTTCTATTTCAGCAGGTTTAATAGTTCAACATAGTGGCCTTCCGAAATGCGTTCCTGTTCGAACAGCAGACGGGCCTTCTCGCCAAAGTCGCCTATCACCACACCTTCGTTGCCTGGCTGGTAAAGCGAGAGGTCGTAACCGTACTCTGTAGCAATTTGCTGAATCTCCATGCTCTCAGCCAGATGATCCTGAAGCTCCTCTTCGGTAAGCAGGCGCAGGTGGCGCAGACAGTAACAGAGCGACTGGTGGCTAACGCCAAACAACTGTTCTAGACGCAGCATGGTGGCTGTGGTGATATGACGGCTCATAATCTCTTCCGACGGTATAGACTCAAGCACACCAGCCTGTGGCAAAAGCAGCGCAGAGGCAAACGTGTTGGCATTGATCTCAGCAGGTTCTCTCTCCATACCTGGCGTGCCGCAGATGTGCGGCTTCGGCTCTTCATCATAATAAAGGTGGAACAGCTCGTGGCAGATTGTGAAGTGCTGACGACCACGAGAATTATTTGAGTTGATGAGCATAAATTTGGCACTACCATCGGATGAACGCATAGACAAACCGCACGACTTCTCTGACAGGGGACGATAGATCACCATAATTCCCAGTTTGCGCAGCAGCGTCTTCGTGTGGATAGGCTCTGATGGATTCAGTCCTGCTTGGGCTCGCATCTTCAGCGCCAGTTGCTCAATGGCTTCTTTAGCTAACTTCTTCATTTCTCAAGCATTTTCTGCATTTTCATATACTCCAGCACCACCTGCTTGAAGCGTGCCACTTCCTTCATGTCGCCCTCGGTCAGACCGTCCGTGCGGAAGGCACACACCATCATGCGGTCCTTCACCAGCTCTACATCCGGTTCAAACAGTAGTTCCAACTCGCAGCCCAACAAAGATGCCGAGCGCTCCAGCACCTCCAGCGGAGCCTCGCGCTCACCGGCCTCATAGTTGGCATACGCGCTGCGGCCTATACCCAGATAGCTTGACATCTGCTCCTGCGTCAGGTCGTTAGCCTCACGCAGCACTTTCAGGTTTCTCCCAATCACATTGCTCATAGTTCCTAGTTAGTATTTCTTAGCGATTTGATTCCGTGGCAAAAATAGCAAGAATATATTTAATGACCAAATTTTTGCCACGTATTTTATGATTATTTTGCACTCGCTATCGTGTCAAGATAGTCAAAGTCAAAATAGTCAAAATCAATTTCGGGAACGGAAACAGAGCTCACTATATATAAATAATATATTTATATTATTTATATATAGTGCCTGTTTTTGACAGTTCATTTTCGATTTTGACAAATGACTAAAATGACTAAAATGACACCACACCTGCCAATTTCTGTGTTTTCCATGTTCCAACGAGACGCTCCTTGCATCGCGCCGAGACGCTCCTTGCCCAGCAAGGTGACGCACGGTGCCGAGCAAGATGACGCTCCGCACGCACCAAGGAGACGCTCGGTGGTAGGCAAGAAGACAATTTTCTTGTTTTGAAGACAACATGGACAACAAAGACAACTTTTATTTAATTCTGCCAGTGTTTGTTAAAGCCTCATATACATTTTCCTAGTTGTCCTGGTTGTCTTTTACAAAAAATTATTTGTTTTTTACGGACACCAATGTGCCGATAAGAGTGCGATAAGAGAGGGGTGACGAAGTGTAAAGCGTTGTGTATTAGCGTGTTAGCACAAACCAAGATGAAAGTTTTTTGGAACATCTTCAAAGAAATCTTGGAGGACTCAGGAAATTTTTGTACCTTTGTATCGTTAATCATGAGAGACAAAATGCGGGAGGCGGCCACCCGATGAAGCTGGTCGCAAGAGTAATTTAATACCATCAAAAACATTTACAATTATGGCACTGAAGTATTTTAAGTATCAGAACAAGAACGACA
>Ga0310694_10007612_pt1 | contig 10141 bp, 8 predicted proteins | sample 174DNAGHGhighgp2_FD_203884 | JGI IMG/M metagenome (GOLD analysis project Ga0310694, IMG submission 203884) | Sheep rumen microbial communities from Palmerston North, Manawatu-Wanganui, New Zealand - 1742 DNA GHGhigh gp2 (v2) (version 2) | ecosystem: Host-associated > Mammals > Digestive system >...
AGGTAGTTGTCCTGACGGAACTCAGTCGCTTCGCTCCTTCGGCCCCTCCCACTTCGTGGGCCCCTCCCCCTGCCCGCGTCCGGGGGTGGACACGTCCGTCAGGACAACTACCTGCCGCGAACTAAAAGAAAACGGTCGCGTAAGATTCTGCGAACTGTCCGGGGAGGTAGCAGTGCATCCAGTCGTGGGAGATGTCGACCAGTTTGCCTTCCGAGATGCGGAGCGTAACCATCAGCTCGTCCTGAGTGTTCGGGGCGCTCATATTCGAGACCGCGTTTCCTATTGAATAGTATACAGGGACCTTGCGTCCGTCCGTAGTTGTGATGTTCGCCGCATCCTGGACTACGTGGGGATGGGCGCCGACTATAGCGTCTGCCCCGGCCTGGGCGAGGTCGATGGCCCAACGCTCCTGCGAAGCGTTGTGTTGGAGCTGGTATTCCTCGCCCCAGTGGGGGCAGACGAGGACAAAGTCGGCGCCCCGCTCCTTTGCCTTAGCGATTAGAGGCAGAACCTCGCTTCCCTGCTGAATCAATACTTGATGTTCAAGCTCTGGGTAGCGGTTGGTTCCGTAGGTAAAGTTGACGATTCCGATAAGCTGATCTTTTACCCTTACAATCAGAGGGTTATGAGTCGTGTCCTGAGGTGCGCCGACGCCGGTATATGCGATGCGTCCTTCGGATTCCATCAGGTCGTAGTACCAGATAGTCCTGCGAAGGCCTTTCGCTCCCCTGTCCAGGATATGATTATTTGCTGCAAGGAAGACATCTACTCCGCAGTCTGCTACATACTCGGCATACAGGTCCGGGGCGCTGAAAGCCGGATAGCCCGTGTAAGGCTCTCCTCCGAGAGTGAACTCCATCCCTGCTATCGCAAGATCCGCCTCTTTTAGTTTCGGAGCGATATAGTCCAGGAACGGCTTAAAGTTGAATTCTCGGACGGTATCGCCAGCCGCTTTATTCCTGGCCGCATCTATCTGGCCCTGATGAAGCATCACATCGCCTATAATACGTATCGTTACTGTGTCCGGCTTTCTTACCGCCTCTGGCAGCAGTTCCGGAATACTTTGGGACGCGACATTGGACAGCGCGGGTTGCGATTGGCGGAAGTTACAGGAGCTCGCCAATGGGGCGAGGGCCATAACGGCTATTATTATCCTTGATTTCATAACAGATGCCTTGCGGCGGTAAGATAAGCGGTTTGTTTGGAAAGAAGGGTTTCACGGGCAGTCGTAAGGGCGAGGGCAGCGCGCAGGACTGCCGAGGCGGTAGACTGGCCGGCGGAAAGGCGGATACGCTCGCGCGCGAGGCAGTTCTGGGCGTAGGCAACGCCCTCCTCGGCGGAACCGATCTCCTGCCATAGGGTTTCGAGCTCAAGGCGTAGCATCCCTTCGCGAAGGCGCAGGCGCGACATAAGATAGTCGCGGTCCATCTCAGCTTTCTGAACCTCGTAATCGTAGCGGCGGGCCCGGGCCGAAGCCTTTCCAAGATCTGTGATCGGCACCCTGACCATCGCAAAGACCATCCCGTTTGCGGAACCGTCCTTAGGAAGCATCATAGCCCCATATCCATAAGAAGCCCCCACGGCCACCTGGGGCAGATACTCCCCTACCGACATCTTCTTTTCGGTCTGCTTCGCCTCTACCTGGAGTTCGAGGAGCTGCGCTTCGTCCCCTGCCTCAACGGGCCGGGCCCTCAAAAATATCTCCTCCGGGGGGAGCAGCTCTGAAGACATTTCGGAAAAACGGAGGCTGCGCAGCGCCAGTGCGTCGTATTCGCAGCCGATAAAGTCCATCAGGTCCATCTTCAAGAGCACTAGCGAGCCCTCGAGGCGGTATTTGGCTGCGCGGATTTCGCCCTGCTTGAGCTTGAGCTCGGTAAGGTCGGAATCTGAGACCAGGCCCGCCGACACGGCCGAGCGTAAATCCCGCTCAAGGCTGTCCAGCATAGACAAAGCCTCGTCGACCGTCTCAGCCTTGCGCTGAAGGGCGACTATGCGCCAGTATTTACTCTCAACGGAGTCGGAGACCGATTTCAGCGCGAGCTCTTCCTGCAGCAACGCGGCCTTGACGCCGAGATCGGCGAGGCGGTTGCCCGACACTATGCGGCCGCCCGCATAGAGGGGCTGGATAACTGTAGCCGTGAACCCGTATCCGCGGGACAGGGTTTCGTAGTAGGGTTTGATACCATTTTCGTAGGCCCGGGCCGAGATGTCGGTCGCGAGAACGCGCGCCGCGTCCGAACTGCCAAGCACGTCGGACAGTGTAAGTCTAACCATCGGGTCGAGCGCGTCGTAGGCCAGCGCGGTCAGGGACACGGACGGGACGAACGCCCAACGCGCCTCGCCCTGCCGGGCCCGCGCCGCAAGAACGTCGAGCGAGGACTTTCGCGCATAGATGCTCCGCACACAGGCCGAATCGAGGCACTGCTGCAGGGTCAGTTCCTGGGCGAAGCCGCTAAGCGCTGAGAGCATCAAAAGCAATATGATCGCACTGCGTTTCATTTCTTGTCGGCGTTTTTGAAGAGGCGCCAGTAGGATACCGGCATAATCAGGGTGATAAGGAAGATGCTGAGCATAGTGCCGAAGCAGATGGTGATACCCATCGGCATCCAGAGGAGGTCGCCGCTCAGGATCATCGGCAGGACGCCGAGTGCCGTAGTACAGGAGGTGAGGAAGATGGGCCTCATACGCCTCTTGCCCGAAAGGAGCGAGGCTTCGCGCACTGCTACACCCTCGGAGCGCAGCTGCTCGGCATACTCGAACATAAGGATGCCGTTGCGGACGATTATACCCACAAGGGACACGAGCCCGAGAACAGCCGTGATGCTGAAATCCTGGCCGAATATCCAGAGCCCGAACGAGGCGCCGAAAAGACACAGCGACGAAAGGACCATAGTAAGAACAGCGACCGAGGCCTTGCGGAAGTGGACAAGAAGGAAGAGGAACAAGACCAGGCAGGCGGCGGCGAACGACCATCCGATCTGTGGGATTACCGCGTTGTTGAGCGTCGAAAGCCCCTGCATACTGTAGCTCACCCCTTCGGGCAGGTCGGGGGCGATTTCCGAACGTACGTAGTCCTCGAGCTTTTTCTGCACCGCCGGCTGGCTGACCCCATACTTAAGGTCGCAGCCTACGGTAACGACGCTTACTCCGCCGTGGCGCACGAGGCTCTCGTACTGCCAGCCAGGAGCGACCGAGGCTACCTGCCTGAGGGGCACGCTCACGCCGGGGAGAAGGGTGGGCACCTGCTGGTCCTCGATAGTCCCGTAGGACATATCGGGCGAGATACCTTCGCTGTAGATGTTGACCGGGACCTGACGGTCGCCCTCCCACAGAGTCGCTATCGTCTCGCCGCCGAAGGTACCTGCGAGCGAGAGCGAAAGAAGGGTCTTGGAAACGCCCAGGCGCGAGGCTTCGTCGCTGTCGAGGGTTATCTCGACCGACGGGGCAAGGCCGTCGAGGTCGCTGTGGACCCACTGCGTCTCGCCCTGGAGCGAGGTAAGGAACGCGCTCACCCTGCTGACGGGCTCGACAAGCTGCTCCCGGTCCGCAGAGCTGAATCGTACGGCCACCGGGGTGTCTACTGCCTGGTAATCCATCTGCTTGAAGCGAAGGCGCGCGTCCGGGAAGATGTGTTCATAGCGGCCGGGGTACTCGCGCAGCATCTCTTCGGTAGCCTGGTTCGATTTAGTGTTGACTATGATCTGGGCGGTACGGGGCGAAGGTAGGATGGGGGTATAGGTGGCGGCGAAGCGGGGCGCGCCCTCTCCCACGAACGAGGTGACCGAGACGACGCGCGAATCGCTCAGAAGCAGGCGTTCGAGGGAGTCTGCGCGCGCCCGGGTTTGCTCGATACCATTGCCCGATTCGGCATAAAGCTCGATCACGAAGAAGTCACGGGCGGCCTTAGGCATCATCTGGATGTTGATGCGGGAGAACATCAGGACTCCCAGCGCGATTGCGGCGATTCCGCCGATGATAGTCAGCGTGTGGAACCTGAAGCACCACTCGAGGCAACGCTCGTAAATCTTCTGAAGGCCGGAGAAGAACCAGTCCTGGGCCCGGGCTATAACAGTCTTTCTGTCCTCGCCGGCGCCGCCGATGAAACGCACCTCAAGCGAAGGGACTACCGTAACCGCATAGAAGAGCGAGGTCATCAGGGCAGTAAGTACGATCCACGGGAAAAGGCGGATGAAATCGCCCAGATAGCCAGTGATAATGAGCTCCATCGGGAAGAACATCAGGCAGATGGCCAGGGTCGCGATAAAGGTAGGCATAAACAGCTCCTTCGCGCTGGTCGCGGCGGCATCGACCCCTTTGCGCCCGAGGCTAAGGTGCTGCATATAACCGTCCATCGTGATGATGGAGTCGTCCACTATCATTCCGAGCACCACGATCAGGGCTGCGAGGGTAACGGTATTGAGCGGCATACCCGTCATATACATTACTGCAATGGAGACGCCTATGCAGACGGGCACGCCCGAACTCGCAATCAGGGCCGAGCGCAGCGGGAAGAGCAGCAACATCACGAACACGACTACAAGCATCGAGATAAGGAGGTCGCGAAGGAACGACCAGACGCTCCTGTCTACCACCTTAGGCTGGTCGCATATCCTGCTCATCTTTACGCTGTCCGGCAGATCCCGGGAGTAAGAGGAGATGACCTCGTCCACCTCATCCCCGAATGCGACGATATTGTGGTCGGGGCGCATCTCGATATTGACGATAAGACAGGGATGGCCGTTGTAGGAGATAAACGAAGAAGGGGCCTTGCTGCGCCTCTCGATACGGGCTATATCTTTGAGCCTTACGACATTACCCGAAGGATCGGAGTAGACTATCCTCTCAGCCACTTCCCTCTCGCTCACTACCGAACTTGCGATATGGATGGCGGACTCGGTATAGTCTGTCGAGAATATACCGGCAGGGACCGAAAGAGATGCGCCGCGATACTCCAGAAACAGCTGCGAGGGGTCGATCCCATAGGCCGAGAGCCTGTCACGGTCTACCGTCACCGCTATTTCCTCCTGCTGCTTACCCATCACAGAGGCCTTGGCCAGATCTGGGATGGCGCGCAGGCGCTCGCAGAGGGCATTGGCATAGTCCTCCAACTCGGAGTAACTCTTGTCGGAGGACTCCATCGCAAGAAGGATAGAACTGGTATTTGAGAAATCGTCCAATACGGCGATAGCAATAACTCCGGTCGGCAGGGTCAGCTTACGGGCCTGAAGACCGAGTTTAATCTTCGACCAGACTTCGTCTTTTCTGCTTTGGGGGACCTTCTCTTCAAGGTCTACATAGATGTAGCAGATACCTTCTTTACTTACCGAATGAAGAGACGCGCGATGAATCTCTTTAAAAGTAAAAAGGTACTCTTCCAGAGGTTTTGTCAGCTGAGCCTCAACCTGGGAGGCAGTAGCACCGGGATATACTCCAGCAACGAGGCCTTGTTTTATCTCGAAAGTCGGAAACTCGTCCTTGTTCATCCTCTTGATTCCGAACACTCCAAGGGCTACGACCGCAAGGACAAAGAAGGCCACTACTCCCTTCTGGGAGACTGACCATCTCACCCAGGCGCCTATGCCTCTGTCGGAAGATGATGAACCGGGGAACTTCATTTTAACGGACTATACCTACCTTCATTCCAGTACTTACTTTCGATGCGCCGGACACTATAACTAAATCCCCCTCATCGAGCCCCTCGGAAACAACTATGCCGTCTCCGCTGAAGCCTTCAGGGGTGATGTACTTCTTATCTACTACCCCTCCTGTAGCTGTCCAGACAAAACGCCCGCGTGTGTCAGTCATCACCGCCGAGGCTGGAATGACAGTTCCCGAAGCGTCTTCAGCCTTCAGACGGACCTTGCAGACCATACCCGGCATCAGCCCTTCGGCTTTAGGAATTGAAACACGACAATCATAGCTGCGCGAAAGTACGGAAGCCACCAGACCTTTCGACTCCAGCCTGCCATCCAGCGTCTTTTGTAAAGCTGGAATCTCAATAGAGGCACGTGTACCGTCGTTATATAGATGGTATTCATTCTCGGGAAGGGAGAATCGAGCTTCGATCGAGCCGAGATCTACAATACTCAGTATCGGTTTTGAAATTGAAACATCCTCACCCTCAACGCACCACACTTTATCTACGATTCCGGACAATGGAGTTTTCAGGCTGCAGCGTTCGCGCGCGTCCCTCGCAGCGGCCTCCGCCGCCCTTGCCTCATCGACCTTTGTCTGGATACCTATATACTCAACTTCCGCGAGCGCGCCGCTTTCGTAGACTTTCTTTGCGCGCTTGAGGCCGTCCTCGGCCTGGGCAAGGCGCGAAGAGGCCGCCTTGTAGGCGCTCTCTACGGACTCCGAACGGATCTTTCCAAGCGACTGTCCCTTCGCGACCTTACTGCCTTCCCTGACGCTTAGTTTATCGAGCGTTCCAGGCGCAGGGGCGGTAAGAGTAGCCGTTCTGGATGCGGCCAGGCTGCCGACATAGACGGTATTGCCGGAAATGTCGCCGATATGGACTTCTTTCACCTTCACTGTTACCGGTTTCGAGGGCGAGGGGGCCTGACGGAGCGACACCACCCTGCCCTTGCAGCCGGCGGTCAGCGCGATCAGCGCGATCAGCGCTAAAAGTATTCTGCTATTCATTTTGGGTCGCAATGCAATTAATCCTGGAGGCGGTTACAGTCCCCTCAAACGAGCTCTCTGAATAGTCCCCTTCGTAGACCAGGTCGAATACTATCATATTGTCGTAGCGCGTCCCCGAGCCGGAAAGCTGGAGGTCGTGATACGAGAACGCGACACCGATCCGGTCGTGGACGGGAACGAAGCGCCCTGTCTTTTCCAGTGTTATCGTACCGCCTGAAACGCCCGCCTGGACCACCACCGGGTCTCCACCGGTAATGTTCATAGTAAGAACCATCTTGTCGCCAGATTTCTCCAATATGTGCATCTGGCCGCTCTCGGTAACCAGCCTGCGCGTGATGACAGTATCCCTGACCGACACGGTATCGGTCTTTGTGACATAGTTGTAGGTAGTATCAGTGATCGGAATGCCCATAATAGTTACAGTATGGACTACGGTATCGATCCTTACCGTATCGAGGGCTGTCTCATACAGTTTTCCTGTGATTTCTATACTTCCGCCCGTTTTGAACGAATAGCTTCCGCGCATCAGCGCCGGGCCTTCTTTGGCGCAGGAGGCCAGAACAAGCCCCGCAACAAGTAATATATAAATGGATTTATTCATCATAGATTATGTCTTCCTTTGCTAATGTACTCAAATCCGCCGATTTAAACAACAAGTAGATTAATTCTCCATATTGCCCAACGCATAACAGACCTGCTCCAGAAGAGGAATGTTGAGGATTTATGCCATTCCTGCGAGGAGGGCAGAGGGGGTGATGATGGGAGGGAGGGAAAGGCCGCGGGCCGATAATTCCTTCGTGATTTTAAACTGGAAGTCCTTGATATTGTTTGTTACGATTGTCGTACATCCGGCCTTGGCGGCGCAAATAGCCTGAAGGACGTCTTCAAAGTCTCGGCCAGAAATCCAATATGATTCTCTTAATTGATCGGCGTCCATAGGAAGAACCTCAATAATAGATTGGATTTGCAATAAAGTCGGGACAAGAGCTGCTTTGCTGACAGACTTTCGAAGAATGAAGGCAATGTTAGCCATCGTCAGATAAGAGCAGCAAAGGCGAAGTTTCCCGCTCTCCCCCGCCTGGAGAATACGGGAGGAATCTTCATAGCCTGGTCTTTGCTGCAGCAGATCGAGAAGGATGTTTGTGTCAAGAAAAATTTTGGGAATCATTTCGACAACAGGTATTTAAGCCTTTCTTCTTCCCAGTCGAGATGTGCTCCGGACCTGGCTATGCCAATAAGCGAAATAATCTTTTGGGAAGTAACTCCTTCGGGTACAACGACATCTGAACTTCCCGCATCTCGTTCAATCAAATCCTCAATGTAGCGTTTAAGAGACACATTTCTCCTTCTTGCCTTGCCTGACAAGACATTGAATACATCCGGCTTGATGTCGACAAGTTTTCGTCTGGTGTTTGGTGTGTTCATATATATACTTTTTACAAAGATATATATAAACCGCACAAAAGCAAAAAGATCTCCCGGGCCGATGGGGTCCGGGAGAACAGAATTTAAGGTTTGTACAAGACTTCGATACTCGTTATCCTCGCTTCACTTGAAGGCGTAAGGACAATACTAGTAGCCGAGCCGGACCAGGTGCCCGTCGTTCCGCTCAGGCTGTAGGAACCAGTATCTGCGGTTACTGTACCGCCAGTATAATACCCATTAGTATAATGAAGGATTACTCCCACAATTTCCTTGCTGTCTGTTGTAGAGATTGTAATATCGTACTCGCTACGCGCCCTTATATAAGTAGACTGGTTACGCCCCTGAGCAAAGACGGCCCGGACAGCGCCCCCGCCACCAGCATAACTGCTATGATTCGCCTGAATGTCATTACTCCAAAGTTAACTATTTTATTCAGAAATTTTTCTCTTCCACTCTCTGTCGCCAGATAATACCCCGAATTATCCCCTCCTCGTCACACTAATCGCGCAAGCTGAGCCGCCCCGACGCGCTCGGCGCAGCGCGATCTATTAGTTCGCAGATGTCTAGGGGACTTACGGTAGGAAAAGTGCCCTACAGCATAGTTTACGTGCGTAAGTCCGGACGGAAAGTGCCACAGGAGCAAAATAGCCGGGGACTTACGGTGGGAAAACGGCACTACAGCATAGTTTACGTGCGTAAGTCCGGCAGCGACCAAGCCGCGACCATGCGACGACACGACTATCGTACTTCTGGTAGGCAGCGAGCAATTTGCGAGGGTGGAAGGTGGTGATCGTAGCGGAGGTGCTGGGCTATACGCTGGCGCTGAGAATCCGTCAGTAAGTAAACGGACGGGACGCCCAGTTGCGGAAGGATTTCATCGTCAATCAAGAGACAAACGTCCAGGTCCTGAAGTTTGTTGCGGGAGAACATGCGGCCGGACTCATTCTTCAGCATGGCCGTCAAGTCAGCACCTTGCGCCCGTTCTATGTCCGAGAGAGTGATAGGGGCTCCTGTGTTGTCTTTGATCTGCTCTTCGATAATTTTTTCGTCCGTGATTCTGTTCATCTGGTACAAATAGTTTCTTGGGGTACCGTAGAGGGATTCTGCTATGGGTATCTCCATAAAGTCTTGCCTCAAGAACATTCCGTCTTCGTTCATCCTCCAATTGTCAGGAAATACGACATCTTTAGGCAAACGGTGTTCTATGTCGGATCTTGAAGTGAATGTAGCAGGCTTCACTAAAAATGGAAGATCATCTGCGAACATATCCCTCGCTGAACACCATTCATAACCAAAGGCATTGGAACAAGCACCGTGGTGCATTCCATTGCGCAGGATGTAACTGGTCGCCACCATCTTGTGGTAGAGTCCGTTCAGGGGCAAGACAAAGGAGCCCTCCTCCCCTATCGATCCCTTCCGGCAGTATTTACGGTTGAACCATCTATAATACGACATCTTCACACGCCCGGCAAAACGGTAGGGTTCCTCTGCTACTGCGTGGAGATGAATGTGGGTGGACATTTCAGAATCTGCCACTATGCCCACATCATCCTTGTAAGAATGAATAGCGAGCATATTGACGAACATAGTCAGGTCCTCCCTGTCGCGGAAAATCACTTCGTTGTGAGAAGTGAAACTGATGTGATACGAGTTTTTCATAAAGAATAAGTTGGTTTCAATTCAACGCTATGCGTCAGTAAAGATAAGAAATTAATTGCTATATTCACTGCAGATAAAAGGCGGGAAAACGATGAAACGGAAGATAGTATGTGCCCTGTGGGCAGTTCTGGCGCTGGTTTGCGGGCAGGCAACGGCAGCGCGGGCGGAGACGAAGCCGGCAGCGACGGGAGCAGCTCAGGCGACGGCCGTGGTCACGCTGTACGGCCACGTCACGGATGCTGCGAGCGCGGAGTCGCTATTCTATTCGTCGGTGGCGCTCGAGGGTGAAGCGATCACGAATGTATCAAATTCGCAAGGCTTCTTCTCCTTCAAGATTCCCGCCGGCAGCGAAGGCAATATCGTCGTCAGCCATCAGGGTTATTCGCCGATGGCAATTCCTATCTCCAGTTTC
>Ga0310694_10007613_pt1 | contig 10141 bp, 5 predicted proteins | sample 174DNAGHGhighgp2_FD_203884 | JGI IMG/M metagenome (GOLD analysis project Ga0310694, IMG submission 203884) | Sheep rumen microbial communities from Palmerston North, Manawatu-Wanganui, New Zealand - 1742 DNA GHGhigh gp2 (v2) (version 2) | ecosystem: Host-associated > Mammals > Digestive system >...
AGGTCAAATATGAACAATATGCAGACACATCTCTCCCGGCGCGCCTTTGTCAAGGGCGGGCTTGCTACCGCCTTTGCCGCGCCGTACATCGCGCACGGACGCAACGCGCTTGGACGCACCACGATGGCCTTCATAGGCGTGGGCACCCAAGGGCGCTACCTGCTGCACCAGTTCCTTGGCCAGGACGTGGTGGTGACGGCCGTCTGCGACTGCGACAGGGCACGCCGCGAGAACCGCACGAAGATCGTCAACGAATACTATGAGCAGAATCCGCAGCTCGGCGTCCCGAAGGACGTGTGCCGCGCCGTGGCCGACTACCGCGAGATCATCGCGGACAAGTCGATCGACATGGTGTGCATCGCCACGCCCGACCACTGGCACGCCTATCTCGCCGTGGAGGCGATGAAGGCGGGCAAGGACGTCTATTGCGAAAAGCCGCTCACGCACAACGTCAACGAGGCCAAGGTGATCATGGCCGTGGCGAAGAAGACGGGACGGCTTTTGCAGACCGGCGCGATGCAGCGCAGCGGCATGGAGTTCCGCGTCGCGTGCGAGATCGTGCGCAACGGCTTCATCGGCGACGTGAAGAGGGTCGATGCGGTGTTCGGAGGCCCGTCCCGTCCGCCGAGCGGCTTCGCGGATCCCGCGAACGCCGCGAAAGAGAGTGCGCCGAATCCCGACGTGGACTTCGACATGTGGTGCGGTCCCGCCCCGCTCGTCAAGTACTCCGACCGATTGGCTCCGCGCGGGGTGCATCGGCACTTTCCCGCCTGGCGCGAGCACGACTACTTCGGCATGGGCGGCGTGGGCGACTTCGGCGCGCACAACCTCGATATCGCGCAGTGGGGCCTTGGTATGGACGAGAGCGGCCCCGTGAAGGTCCTCAAGTCGAACCTGCCGCCGTCCGCGAATCCGCGCGACGGCGGACGCCGTCAGTCCGACGCACGGCTCGTCTTCGGCAACGGCGCGGAGATCCGCCACGTGCCGCACCGCAAGATGGACTACGTGGACGTGTTCTATGGTACGGAGGGTGCGGTGGCGGCGGACCGCGGCCATTTCGCCGTGTGGCTGGGTAAGGACATCCGGCAACTGCCCGTCGAGGAACTGAAGTGCTTCAACACCGGGGATCTGCCCGGTGCACGGAAGATCGCGATGTGGAATTCCCGCCAGCACGGGGCTTCCGACAGGAGTCTGTTGGACGCGATAAACAAAGCCATCAAGCACTTCAACCTCAAGAAGGCGCCGATCAAGCTCTACAAGTCGCTCAACCACCCAGCCGACTTCGTGAACTGCTTCAAGACGCGCCAGCAGCCCAACTCCCGCGCGGAAGTGGGCGCGCGTTCGGCGATTCTGTGCAATCTGCTCCAGCTCAGCTACGTACACGACACGGGCTTCGACTGGAACCCCGTTGACAACGTCTTCGCCAACGGCACGGGCAAGTCCGAATGGCTCGATGGCTTCTACAAGGCGCGCAACAACCTGACCGTGAGGGAATAAAGCATCTCGGTAACGGGAGTGCGCTTGGGAGCGTTCTCTTCAGGTCAGCGAAAGTAATACAGAACATGACGGCAAGGAAGACCCATACGGGAAACCCAGCCACCGACTCCGCCCCCACAGCCCGCCGGTCGTTGTCCGGCAACCCGCCGTGATACAACAGCCTGTCGCGGTGCAATAGCCGCCCGTGGTTCAGCAACCTGCCGTAGCTCAACCGCAGGTTGCGATTCAGCGTCAATTTATCAGCGACGGAATGCGTGAAATTGTGGTATAATTATGGGGTCATGCAGATATCAGATAAAGAAATGGTGAAAGGCTACGGAGAAGAGCGAGTCCGTGCCGTTTGTGGTTATGTCTGAAGAACTTACGCCAATGCAGCGCCAGTACCGCGCGATCAAGCGCGAACTGCCGCCAGGTTCCATTTTGATGTTCCGTCTCGGCGACTTCTACGAGATGTTCGGGGAGGATGCCGTCATTGCATCCCCGATACTCGGCGCCACTCTCACCCAGCGCAACGGCGCACCGCTCTGCGGCGTGCCGTACCATGCGCTCGATGCCTATCTCGCGAAGCTCATCCGCGCAGGCAAGACCGCGGCGATCTGCGACCAGATGGAGGATCCCCGCCTCGTCAAGAAGGGGCAGGTCGTGCGCCGCGAGGTCACGCGCATCGTGACTCCCGGCACCGTGACCGAGGACGGACTCCTCGATGAATGCACCAACACCTACATCGCCGCCGTCGCCGGACTCGGCCTTGCGCTTCTCGACCTCTCCACGGGGGAGTTTTCGGTGGAGCCGTTCGAGACGCGCGACCGCCTCGACGACGCGCTTGCGCGACTGCGTCCCGCAGAGGTCGTGCTGCCGCGCCCCGAGGACGATGCGCCGCCGCCGGCCGGCGTTTCATACGCGGATGCCTGGACGTTCTCGCTCGACGCCGCGCACGAGGAGCTTCTGCGCCACTTCAACGTGATGGCGCTGGACGGTTTCGGCCTTGAGGGGAAGAACGACCTCGTATGCGCCGCAGGCGCCCTGCTCCACTACGTACACACGACGCTCCGCCACGCCGTCGGGCACATCCGCAGCGTGCGCCTGCGCGAGAGCGCCGATTTCCTTGCGCTTGACGCGGGGACGATCCGCCATCTTGCGCTCATGCCCGGTGACGGCGTTTCACGCGAGGCGTCGCTTCTTGGCGTGCTTAACGCAACCTGCACGCCGATGGGCGCGCGCCGCCTCGCCGCGTGGATCCGCCAGCCGCTTCGGCGCGTGGAGGACGTCAACGCGCGCCTCGACTGCGTGGAGGCGTTCGTGAAGGACCGCATCCGCCTTTCGTCCCTGCGTTCGCGCCTTGGAGACGTCCGCGACCTGGAGCGCCTTGTCGCCAAGGTCGATTCCGGACGCGCCAACGCGCGCGATCTAAAGGCGCTTGCCGCGTCCCTGCGTCCGGTCCCCGAAATAGCCGCAGGCCTAGTGGACGTACCGGCGGTGCGCGGCATCGCAGAGCGCATTTCGCCGGAGAACGCGGTCGTGGACCTGATCGACCGCGCGATAGCCGAGTCTCCGAACGTGCTGCTCACTGAGGGCAACCTCATTGCGCCCGGATACAGCGCCGAACTCGACGAGCTGCGTTCCATCGCCGCCGAGGGCAACCGCTGGATCGCGAACTACCAGGCGAAGGAGGTGGAGCGCACCGGCATCAAGACGCTTCGCGTGCGGCGCAACAGCGTGTTTGGGTTCTACATCGAGATATCCAAGGCCGCCGCCGCCGGTGCGCCGCCGGAGTACGAGCGCCGCCAGACGCTGACGAACGCCGAGCGCTTCACCACGCCCGAACTGAAGGAATACGAGCGCAAGGTGGTTGGCGCGCAGGAGCGGTCGTATGCGCTTGAACAGGACCTCTTCCGCGAAATCGTCGCGCAGGTGGCCGAACGCACCGAGCCGATCCAGCGGACGGCCTCGGCCGTCGGCGAGCTAGACGCGATCCTGTCCTTCGCCGACCGCGCCCTTGCCGCGGGATACGTGCGGCCGGCGGTGGACGACTCCGACGTGCTTGAAATCACCGACGGACGCCACCCGATAATAGAGCAGCTTCCAGACGCGGAACCGTTCGTGCCGAACTCGACGCGCCTCAACTGCACGACCGACCAGATCATGCTCATCACCGGCCCGAACATGGCCGGTAAATCGACCTACATCCGCCAGGTAGCGACGATTGCCATCATGGCGCAGGCGGGCAGCTTCGTGCCAGCCGCCGCGATGCGCCTCGGCGCGCTCGACCGCGTGTTCACGCGCATTGGCGCGGGCGACGACCTCTCGCGCGGACGTTCCACTTTCCTCGTGGAGATGCAGGAGGCGGCGAACATCCTCAACAACGCTACGCCGCGCTCGCTCATCGTTCTCGACGAAATCGGACGCGGCACGTCCACGTTCGACGGCATCTCGATCGCGTGGAGCGTGGCGGAGTACCTGCACGAGAACCAGAAGGTGAAGGCGAAGACGCTATTCGCCACGCACTACCACGAGCTTACGGACCTCGCCGAGAAGTTCCACGGCGTGAAGAACTGGACCGTGCGCGTCAAGGAGGACGCGGGGCGCGTCGTGTTTCTGCGCCGCGTCGCGCCGGGCGTCGCCGAGAAGAGCTTCGGCATCCACGTGGCCGCCATGGCGGGGCTTCCATCCGCCGTCGTCAAGCGCGCCGAGCAGATTCTTGAAAACCTCGAGGCGAACGACCTGGACGTAAACGCGCCGAAGGCCGTGCGCCGTCCGCGCAAGAAACTCTCCGACCTGCCCGGCCAGATGACGCTATGGTGAAACCAGAAAAAAGCGGTTGAATGAAAAACGCGCTTCCATTTTCGCCCAGATAAGGGTATAATTCTATCTTGTCAACCACACCCAAGGAGGTTATATGAAGAAATTGTTTGCAGTCATGTCGATCCTGTGCGCCACATACGCGCTCCAGGCGAGTACGGATTATTATGTCATGTTCTCGGTCTTCTCGCCGGGGCAGATACCCGTGGCGAAGTCGTCCATCGACGGCGTGTGCCTCAATCTGCTCTACGGAGAGGTGCAGAACGCCAACGGACTGAGCGTCGGAATCGGATGCAGCCGCATGCGCGAGCACATGTACGGCCTGCAGTTCAACGGCGGCAACGTGGTGGGATCGGCCATGGCCGGCGCCCAGCTCGGCCTTGTCAACTTGATTGACAGCGACATGGCCGGATTCCAGTGCGCCCTTTGGAACGACGTGACGGTGGGCGGCGCGGGTTTCCAGCTCGGCGTGTGCAACACGGCTGGCGAGTTCGGAGGTCTCCAGCTCGGCCTCGTCAACTGGGCGGACAGCATGAAGGGCCTCCAGATCGGCCTTCTTAACTTCATCAACGACGAGAGCCTGTTCTTCTTCCCGTTCGTGAACGGACGCTTCTAATATGGAAGAACAGAAGGAATCCGACACGAGCCGGCATTTTCTCCGGCAGTGGATCGAGGAGGACCATGCCGCCGGGCGCACCGGCGGCACGGTCGTGACGCGCTTCCCCCCCGAGCCGAACGGCTACATACACATCGGCCACGCGAAGGCCGTATGCGTGGACTTCGGCATGGCGAAGCTCTTCGGCGGCGAGTGCCACCTGCGTCTGGACGACACCAACCCGACTAAGGAGTCGGACGAATACGCCGAGAACATCAAGAACGACATCCGCTGGCTCGGCTTCCAGTGGTCCGGCGCGGGCGACGGCAAGGAGCCGGGCTTCTACAACGCGTCGAACATGTTCGACACGATGTACCAGATCGCCGAGGAGCTTATCCGACGCGGCCAGGCCTACTGCTGCAACCTCACGCAGGACGAGTGGAAGGAATACCGCGGCGTGCCAGAGAAGCCCGGACGTCCCTCGCCCTCGCGCGACACGGACCCCGAGCGCAACCTGCGCATCTTCCGCGAGATGCGCGATGGGAAGTACGCGGACGGCGAGTGGTGCCTCCGCGCTAAGATCGACATGGCCTCGCCGAACATCCATTTCCGCGATCCCGTGATCTACCGAATCCGCCACGTGTCGCACTACCATCTTGGCGACAAGTGGTGCATCTACCCGATGTACGATTTCGCGCATCCGATCGAGGACGCGCTGGAGGGCGTGACGCACTCGATGTGTACGCTTGAGTTCGAGGTGCACCGTCCGCTCTACGACTGGGTGGTGGACCGCATGGACGAGCAGGGGCTCCTCGTGGTGCGCAACGGCGTGAAGATTCGTCCGCAGCAGCGCGAGTTCGCGCGCCTCAACATCACGTGGACCGTGATGTCCAAGCGTCTCCTCCTGCAGCTCGTCACGGAAGGGCACGTCGCCGGCTGGGACGACCCCCGCATGCCGACCGTGTGCGGGATGCGCCGCCGCGGCTTCACGCCTGGCGCGATCCGCGAGTTCTGCGACCGCGTGGGCGTGACGAAGGTGGAGAGCGAGTCTGCCCCCGCGCTGCTCGAATGGTGCGTGCGCGAGGAGCTGAACCGCACCGCCCTGCGCCGCATGGCCGTGCTCGACCCCGTGAAGCTCGTAATCGAGAACTTCGAGGGAACGCGCGACGTGGAGCTGCCGAACAACCCGCTCGACGAGTCCGCCGGCACGCGCACGGTGCCGTTCTCGAAGGAGGTTTGGATCGACCGCGCCGACTTCATGGAGGTGCCGGAGAAGAAGTTCTTCCGCCTTGCGCCGGACCGCGAGGTGCGTCTGCGCGGCGCGTGCATTGTGAAGTGTACGGGCGTGGAGAAGGACGCCGACGGGAAGATCAAGACGATCCGCTGCACGTGGGACGAAGGCTCGTGGGGCGGCAATCCGTCCGACGGCCGCAAGGTGAAGGGCACGATCCACTGGGTTGATTGCGCAACGGGCGTGAAGGCCGAGGTGCGTCTCTACGACAGGCTGTTCACCGTGCCGGATCCTATGCGCGATGGCTCGGACGGCTTCCTGAAGTATCTGAACCACGATTCGCTCAAGACCGTTGCGGCCTATGTCGAGCCCGCGCTCGCGCAAGCCGCGTCTGGCGAGCGGTTCCAGTTCGAGCGCACGGGTTACTTCGTGGCTGACGCGAAGGATTCGCGTCCTGGCGCACCTGTCTTCAACCGCACGGTTACGTTGAAAGATGGCTATAAGCCTGCCTGAGATAGAGGCGGCTCTTGACGCCGCATTGCCACGCGCCGGAGAGCGCCCCGCAGTGCTCTGCGCGGCGATGCGCTGGGCCGTGGATGGCGGCGGCAAGCGGATACGTCCGCAGATATGCCTTGCTGCGGCGGAGGCCGTTGGCGGTGCGGCGGCGGATGCGCTGATGCCAGCTTGCGCCATCGAACTGCTGCATTCCTACACGCTCGTCCACGACGACCTTCCCGCGATGGACAACGACGCCGAGCGGCGCGGCAAGCCGTCCGTGTGGGCGAAGTTCGGCGAGGCGAACGCGATACTCGCCGGCGACGCGCTTCAGGCGCTTGCGTTCGAGACGCTTGCGCGTACGCCCGAAAAGAGCCCCGGCGTTCTCGCGAAGATGCTTGCCGCATTTGGCAAGTATGCGGTGGGGGTTGTGCGCGGGCAGGTCGAGGACATTGCGGACGGCGAGAAGGACGTTCCGTTCATCTACGAACACAAGACGGCGGACCTTTTCATGTCGGCTGCCGTGACGGGCGCGCTTGCGGGCGGCGGCGATGACGAGGAAGTCGAGAAGCTGCGGCTTTTCGCCTACCACCTTGGGCTTGCGTTCCAGTACGAGGACGATCTCCTTGACGGCGACGCGCCTTGCGGTCCGGACGCGGCGGCGGCGCGCGTGCGCACCGAGACGGACGCGGCAATCGCCGCGCTTGACGGATTGCCCGGCGACACGGAGTTTCTCGTCTCGCTTGCCAAGCGGCTAGTGGACCGCAAACGGTGAAATTATGAATCGCATACCATACGCAATCGTGGCCGTCATGACGGCGGCAGGCATTTACGCGGCGGCGCATGCCGCCGAGACGTGGAGGATGACGGAGCTGTCGTTTGAGTCGGGCCGCGACTACGGCGCGGGTGGCGGCGACGATGTGCGCCTGTACTGCGTGTTCTCCAACAGGACCGATGGCGCGGTAGTGCGGAGGCCGGGGTTCTGGGACGGCGGCAGGACCTTCCGGGTGCGGTTCGCGCCCGTGTCGGCCGGGGAGTGGATTTGGAAAACGTCGTGTGACGGCGACACGTCTCTCGCAGGCCGGAGCGGAAGCATCGAGTGCGTCCGCTATTCGGGTCCGCTTGAGATATACCGGCACGGGTTCGTCAAGGCTGTTCCCGGCAGAAAGCACTTCACCTACGCTGACGGCACGCCGTTCTTCTATCTCGGCGACACGCACTGGGGCCTCTACCTGGAAGAGATAGACGAGCCCGGCCCGCATGCGGGCGCGACAGGCGCGGCCTCCCATTTCAAGTACATCGCCGACCGCCGGGCGGCGCAGGGCTTCACCGTGTACCAGACCGAGCCCATCGGCGCGAAGTTCGACGTTACTGACGGAAAGGTGGACGCCTCCGACATCCCCGGTTTCCAGCTCGCCGACCGCTACTACCAGTACATCGCCGACAAGGGATTCGTCCATGCGAACGCCGAATTCTTCTTCGCGGCGCAGATGAACGCGAAACTCGCCGTCGATCCCGTCGCCATCGACCGTCTCGCCCGTTACTGGGTGGCGCGCTTCGGCGCGTATCCCGTGATGTGGACGCTCGCGCAGGAGGTGGACAACGACTTCTACCACGAGCGACATCAGGGACACAATTTCTACTGCGCCACCAACAACCCGTGGGTCGCCGTGGCGGAATGCATCCATCGCGCGGACGCCTACCGCCATCCGCTGACGGCGCACCAGGAGAACGTCGGCCACACGACCGTGACCGGACGCGGCACGGCGCCGGGCGGGCCGGACAAGTTCGGCGGGCGCTCCGCGTTCGCGGGAAAGGATGTGGCCGCGCGCACTGGCCATTCGTGGTGGGGCGTGCAGTGGTCGCCGTCGCTCGTCTCCAATCCCGATGCCAACGTCGCTCGCGACTACTGGGCCGATCCGCGTCCGGCGATGAACTACGAAGGGCGCTACTGTTACCTGTGGACCAAGGATTTCGGCGCACGTGCGCAGGGTTACATCTCGTTCCTCAGCGGCATGTTCGGCTACGGCTACGGCGCGATCGACATCTGGCTCTACCAAAGCAAATACGACGTGAAGCGCACGAGCCACGACGGCTTGGACACGATCACGCCAGAGGACAAGCAGGTTCCGTGGTGTACGTCCGTGGAGTTCCCCAGCGCCCTCCAGATGGCGCACTTGAAGAAATTCTTCACCTCGTTCGACTGGTGGAACCTCAAGCCCGGCTTTGGCGACATGGCGCGCTTTACTCCGCGCGAGCGTGCCGCGAAGGGCATCGTCTATGTGTTCGCCACGCTCGCGAACCCCAACCGCGTCGTGTTCTACTTCTACGGCAAGAGCCGGCTCACGGGAACGCTCCACGGCCTTGTGCACGACCGTTCCCACGCGATGCGCTGGTTCAACACCCGTACCGGCGAGTGGAAGGACGAACCAGTCAAGTTCGTCCCAGACGAGCGCGGGGATCTGGAACTTCCGCTGAAACCCGATGGCGCCGACTGGGCCCTGCTCGTGGAGGAGGCGCGTCCTTAGAATCACTTAAACGGCCGGGCTTGCGAAAGCGCGGCTTAAATGGTAAAATACGAAACCGACATGTACCCAGACATTCCAATTTGGCTTTCAATCGCTTTCGTCATCGGCGGGCTCGCCGCGCTGGCGTGGAGCGCGAATATGTTTGTTGACGGCGCTGCCAGCCTGGCCAAGGCGTTCGGAGTGAGCCGTTTCATCATCGGCATGGTGATAATAGGGTTCGGAACGTCCGCGCCGGAGCTGTGCGTATCCGCCCTGTCCGGCGCGACGGGGCACTCCGATCTCTCGCTCGGCAACGCATACGGATCGTGCGTGTTCAACATCGCCGTGATCCTCGGCGTGGCGGCGCTTATAAGGCCTCTCGTCGTCAAGCCGTCAGTCGTATTCGTGGCGGTCCCCTCGCTGATTGGAATCGCGCTGCTTTCCTGTTTTCTCGTTGCGGCCGGCGGAGGTTTCTCGCGCATCGACGGAGCTGTGCTCCTGGCCGTGTTCGCGGTGCTGATGCCGCTCTACTGCTGGTTCGACCAGTCGCAGATGCGCGGGAAGGAAGTTAAGGACGAAGGGGACGCGTCTCCCGCGATTCCGCTGTGGAGGGCATGGCTGCTGCTTTTGGTCGGCTTGGCGTTGCTAGTGGGGTCGTCGCACGTGCTGGTGTGGGGTTGCGTGGACCTGGCCCGCGTGATGGGCGTGAGCGAACTGCTGATCGGACTCACCGTCGTCGCCCTCGGCACGTCTCTGCCGGAGCTTGCAAGCGCAATCGCCTCGGCGCGGAAGGGCGAACACGAGTTCGTGCTTGGGAACATCGTAGGCTCCAACTTCTTCAACACGCTTGCGGTGGTGGGGCTCGCCGGGGTGATTTCGCCGTTCAAGAACGTCAGCCCCTACATCCTCACGCGCGACTTGCCGGTGATGCTGCTTGCGACCGCGCTAATAGCGGTTTTCGGCCTCAACTTCAGGAAGCCGCGCGAGGCGAAGGCGATTGGGCGCGTGTCCGGCGCA
>Ga0310694_10007614_pt1 | contig 10139 bp, 6 predicted proteins | sample 174DNAGHGhighgp2_FD_203884 | JGI IMG/M metagenome (GOLD analysis project Ga0310694, IMG submission 203884) | Sheep rumen microbial communities from Palmerston North, Manawatu-Wanganui, New Zealand - 1742 DNA GHGhigh gp2 (v2) (version 2) | ecosystem: Host-associated > Mammals > Digestive system >...
CGGCTGTAACTCCAGTGGTTACAAGAGAACAAACTCCACGAGTTTAACCTATGGTGGCAAGACATGTTACTACACCGGTTCTGATGCGGCATGCTCTTGTGCAGAGGGAGGTTATCAGACCTCTAGCTTAAACCACGGCTGTAACTCCAGTGGTTACAAGAGGACAAACTCCACAAGTTTAACATACGGTGGAAAGACGTGTTACTATACAGGTTCTGATGCGGCATGCTCTTGCTCTGAGGGTGGTTACTACACATCTAATCAAAATTACGGATGTAGCTCAAGTGGTTATAAAGGAACTGGCTCAACGACCAAGAGCTATGGTGGCAAGACCTGTTATACAGGCGCAAGCTCTACAGCATGCTCTTGCTCTGAGGGCGGTTACTACACATCCAATCAGAACTACGGTTGTAACTCAAGCGGATGGCAAGGTACAGGCTCAACCAGTAAGAGTTACGGTGGAAATACTTGCTGGACAGCTACAACTACATCAGCTTGCTCCTGTCCGTCAGGTCAATCAACCACTAAAACTTGTACTTCTGATCAGGAAAAACTTGCAGGTGGAATGTCAGGTGGCTCACGTTGTTACTTCTGTCGCGATATTCCGAAAATCAGTGTATCTTGCTATTTAACGACAAGAAACCTAACTGTTTCCAATTACTCTGGTGTTAAAGTATTAGATCTTAATTTCTCCTCTTCAGGATATTCAGGGAATCTATCAGTAGGCTTCAATTGTTCTGGAGTCCCTGCACCTACTTATGGTAATTGCGGTGCTTATACGGGTGTTTCCGGTGCAACGATCAAAGGTAATGGTAGCACTTGGGTAACAAATACAGACTGCGTATCTATGTCGTGTGAAACAAACGTTGTAGGTGCAAGCGGTGGATATATAACACTGAGTGGCACAAAATATAAGATATCTGTATCCGGCTGTAACTCCAATGGTGGTTCTAGCGGTACACCTACTGTGGTAACATGTTCTTCCGGCTACAGCAAGAATACGACGAGTTGTGCCACTGGATGTACGAAAAAATGTGAATCAGGCAAACCAACGTGCTGTAAATGCGATCCTAATACAGCCAGTTGCGCAACGTCGCTACACACAAATACCTGCCCGACAACAGTAAACCTGCACTGGGATCAATGCGCTTGTAAGTGCGTAAAGTAACTTATGGTAATATGTTGCGAATAAAAAGGCGGTGTCATCATCCGCCTTTTTTGTTGTTTTAAACAGGATAGAAAAGAAAATTAAAAAAAATTTAAAAAACTTCTTGACAAAAATGAAAAAGTTGTGTAATTTGTGTCCATAAAGAGAAAATAAATCATCAAATAAATAGATTTTACTTCTATTATTGCAGGTTTCTGACCTATCGGGATAGCCCGCTTTATAATACAATAAATAATAATTTGTCTAATAAACGCCGCATAAAACAAAAAAAGTAGTTATCCCGTCCGCTAAATAAACCGATAATTGTCTGTTCTAATTTCTCATCTCCCTCCCTAAAAAACAAAAGTCGGTTTATTTAACAACAAATAAGCCGCTAACCCTAAATCTCAAATATCAGTCTCCCTCCCTAAAAAAATATAGTGGCTTATTTCTATGTGCACCGTCGGTATAAACCGGCGGTGTTTTTTGTGGTGTATTCGTAAGAGATTGCTTCGCTTACGCTCGGAGCGATGACGGATTGAGAGGTTAAAATATATCCTTATGACAATATTGAAGATGCCTGACCTCGCTCATTATACTTGCTCAGGGCATGACGGTTTAAATGGATTGCTTCGGTGTTACCCACACGGGGATTACCACTCGCAATGACGGGTATAAAAACTATCTTCCGGCCAGTAATGATACGGATGAAATCGTATCGCCCATGCCGACTAAGGTCTTGGGCTTATCAATCAAAATGGTTGGAATGGCACTGATGATATACCCTTTATATTCGGCAACACCAATTTCTGCCAATTCCGGTTTTTTAAGCATTTTTGCCAAGGCTGTCAGTTCTTTTAAACCGGTGTCAGAAGGCGGATAATCTTTGGTTAAGCTGATATCATCATATTTTTCCAATGCACCATGAAAGGCTTTAGAAGATGAAACAACAGAGGCTGTCATCATCCCCTTTAAGTTTTGTTCGGCAGAATAGGGAAAATTCTTATCTTGAATAGTCATATATAAGCCGAACATATGTAGCTGAATGCGTGCAATATTGAGCGTTTCTTTTAAGAAAACCAAAGCTTCAAATAAGTGGCAACTCGTTGTTTCTTTTTCTATCTTCTTGGCCAATTCTTTTTGCCCGGAAACATTTAATAAATCTATGGTCTCACGCTCATTTAGCCCCATAGACTGTACTAAGGGAGCAATGAACTTTAGAATATTTTTACGGATAACCTTGTCTTGTGTAGAAGCAATCTCAAGATGAGTTATCATTTTCGGATTTGCTTTTTGCCAATTTTTAATAACCTGTACGGCATTTTTTAATAGCTCAACACCGTTATTTTTGGATAAAAGTGGATGAAACCCCGATAAAACCAGATACTCAACGGGATTATTTTGCATATACTTATCAAACCCCTCGTTCATCACAAGATTAATATTTAACGGATCATAAGTGGCAATAAAGCGGTTTGATTTCGGGCAGGTAAAACTCTTTCCCTGATAAGTAAAACTATCCCCTTTATCAAACTCAATAATCCAATGAATAAGCGGGGTGTCTTTGCTTCGGGAAATGGTGCTTGCCTTTTTTAAATTACCATGCTCATCTAAGGCAAATAAATTTTCTAAATCTAAAAATTGCTCAGCTTGTAATTTCGGGTGTGAATTTGTATGAGTGATAACCTTTTTTATACCTAATAAAGCCAGTGTGTTTGCAATAATACCGCCTTGCCCGCCCATTTGCAGATGATGATAGCCGAGATTTTTTTCAATCCATTTATATATCTTCTCATCTTCGGTAACCCATTCTTCGGCAATACCGCGGCTGAAACATTTGACAATACCTAAAAGAACGTCTGTCGGCTTATCAAATTGCGTCTGCTTGATATTTGTCAGCATTTCAACCGGCATCTTACTGCTCTCAAGGATAGTTTTTAAACGGCTCCCGCTGATTTTAACAATGGCATCAATATTGGTATTAAAAGCAGTTGCCGCCACAGAAATTTCTTTTATTCTTTCTAACTGTGTCGGCACACATTTATACTTTTCAGCCCAAAGTTTTTCTAAATTGTTACCCATAATAACCTTAAATCTCTTCTGTTAATGATGAATGTTTATCAACATATAAATGCCAATAATTACGCCCGATTTCACCACATTCCGGGCAAATCGGCTCCCATTTATCTGACACATGCCCGCAGTTGGCACAAACCCACTGAAAATCTTTCGGATAGGTCGTTCCTTCTTTGTTAAATGCTGAAATGCGTGATTTGATGGAATCAACAATTCCGCCAGCCTTGCCTTTTTTCGGTCTTTCTTCCAACTTATCCAATAACAATGCCACTTTTTCCGTTGCCGGATTTTTCAATAAGAAGAGGTTACACTCTGTCCGTGCCTTAGCATACTTTTTAGCATCAACATAAAGCTCAGCCAAAATAAGATTATTTAACGACGGCCGTTTGGTATTTGCTAAAGCAAGTTTTTCCATGCGCTGAATTTTTTCAAACTTCGTATCTTTAGGAAACAGCGCTAAATAAGCCCTAGCCACATCATAACTCGGGTTTTCACTCCAAATGGCATATAAAACGGCTTCCGCTTTGCGTACTTGCTTATCATTCTTCATGTAATAATCAGCCAAATCCAAAGCAGCCGGAATAAGGCGATTATTTTCCTGTAATGCCTGGGTAATAAATTTGAAAAATTTTGTTTTATCGCCGTCTTTTTGCGCTTGTTTGGCTAATTGATAAAGAGCAACAGCTCTGAGGCGTGAAGCTTTTGAGGCCGGAGTAATATTTTTATCAATTCCGGCATCTAACACTTCCATCGCACCCATCCAATCGTTATTCTGTGCACGTAATAAAAAGGCACTGCTGATAACCCAATATAAATCTTGCCGGACTTCAAATGCCTGATTAACCGTCTTAAGCGCTTCCGTAAATTCTTTTTTACCGATTTGCGCTTCCAATGCCGCTTTCATACCAACAAGCTGAATATTTTCATTTTGCATAAGCTTTTGTGATATTTGCTCCATTTTATCAAAATTTTTTTCCGCTTTATAGATTTTAAGCATTAAGATATCAAGAATAGCGTCATTACCGATAATTTTGCGCAGATTAACCAAATGCCGCCGTGCCTCGTTCAAGCTGTCGGAAGAAATAGAACCCATCGCCTTAACAATCAAAATTGCGGCTTCATCAAACTGGCTGTGGCTCAGAATCATCTTAGTTTCTTTTGCCGCTTTGGCGCCAACCATAATATCTTTTTCGGATTCAAAAGTATGGTTGGAAATCAATACGTCATTTTTCAAGGCTTGAACAAGCCCCTTAAACATAAGAAATACTAATTCCGCCAAGAGGACAATTGCAAAAGCTATCCATAAAATCGTATAAACAGATATAACCTGCTTACTACCGGACATATTTACACTGACACTTTTAATGTCCGCAAAATAAAAATATAGTCCTGCCAAAAGAAAAACGATAGTAAGCTTAAAGAAGTATTTAATCATTTAAGACTTCCTCTGCTTGAGGCTCGGCTTCATCGGCAACACCCTCGGTCTTCGGTTCTTCAACTTGCGGTTCCGGTGCTTTAATAACATTATTGCTTATATCTTCACGCAAGGCATTTAATTGTGCCGTGATGATATGAGATAAAGCATTGTTGAAAGCAAGATTATCTTGGACTTTTAACTGCCAACTTGCCAAATCTTTATTTTCTGCCGTAGCAAATTCACTATTTTCTGTGATATACTGTAATGCTTCAGAAAATTTATATTGATTTACCAAATTGCTCAAATCAGCCAATAACTGCTTTTGATGAGCTGTTTTCTTTTCCTTCTTTAAGACAACAACTTTATCAAAAGGCATACCGCTTGCAATTCCTTTTATAAACTTAAGGCATTTGGCAAAAAATGTTTGTTCCTGTTCTTTCGGTTGAACCGCTTCTGCTTCTTCTATCTTTTTGAAATTAAAATCTTTAATAATTTGCGTGAATTGGTCTAGCAACTCTTTATTATCCGCGATGGTTTTACCTTTATAAAGGCTGACGATTTCAATATCAGACTTAATCGCTTCATTGTTACGCCCTAAGTCGTTTAAAACAGTTGCCTCCAATGCAAAATCTTTGTGATATAAAGCATTTTCCTTGATAATCAGCGCCAAGCTTAAAAGCAGATTATCATTACTGCGATTTTCTTCTAAAACCTCAATCTGGTGCATCAGAGTAGCAACTTTTTGCTCTAAAGCAGGAACTTTATTATTGCCAACCTCATCAAAAAGCTTACCAAAGTTTTCGGAAAGAACATTAACCGTATGTGCTGTTGCACCTAATTGTTGACTTGTTGTAGAGATGCTTGAAGGCAATTTTTCCAATGTTTCTATGCGGATATCTTGAGCAGACATCTGTTCTTGAATATTATTCAATTTTGCCGTATCAGCCTGGTTACGTTCCTCTGTTAATTTAACTGCGGTAGCAACACCGCCGACCTCCAACAAAACAACCGCAACAACGGCAATTGCCCACATTAAACCCTTTGAAGATTTAACTTTTGGTGTTTGTTTCTCTGATTTAACGGCTTTTTCAGACATTTTTACTGGCTCCCTAAAATAGTTGTTTGCAATCTCAATAAATATAGTTTATAAAATAAAAAAATAAACTTCAATATTTTTGGAAGTAACAAACATGATAGTTTTAGGAATAGAGAGTAGCTGTGATGAAACGGCGGCTGCGCTTGTGAATGATAAGAAAGAAATTTTAGGCGAGGCTCTTTTATCGCAAGAAGAACATAAAGCATTTGGCGGGGTGGTACCGGAAATTGCCGCTCGTTCGCATTTGGAGCATATAGACAATATTTTAGAACAGTGTTTTGCTAAGACAAATCTTAGCTTTAACGATATTGATGCTGTTGCTGCCGCATCCGGTCCGGGGCTTATCGGTGGTGTTATTGTCGGTGTGATGACGGCAAAAGCTTTATCTATTGCCTTAAACAAGCCGTTTGTTGCAGTTAATCACTTAGAGGGACATGCACTTGCCGCCAGAATAACCAATGATGTTAAGTTTCCATATTTATTGTTGCTCACTTCCGGCGGGCATTGTCAAATTTTAGTCGTTAAAGATGTCGGCGAATACGAGCGCTTAGGCACAACCATTGATGATGCTGCCGGCGAAGCCTTTGATAAGGTGGCAAAAATGCTTGGTTTAGGGTATCCCGGAGGTCCTGCTGTGGAAAAATTAGCCGCCACCGGTGATGAAAGTCGCTTTACCCTACCGCGCCCGTTAATCGGTGTTCCGGATTGTAATTTATCTTTTTCCGGCTTAAAAACTGCTGTTCGCAAAATTGTTGAAACCTATGCACCGGACGGAGATATCACTCACGCTGATGTTCCGGCGCGAGATGTTGCTGACATTTGTGCTTGTTTCCAATATACGGCAACGGATTGTCTGTGCCGTAAATTAAAGCGTGCCATATCTTATTTTAAGGAGCACTACCCGGAGGGAAAACATTTAGTCGTTTCCGGTGGTGTTGCGGCAAATACTTATTTACGTAGCAAATTACAGAAATTGGCCGATGATAATAAGTTAATATTCGCCGCCCCGCCAATTCGTTTTTGTACGGATAACGGGGTTATGATAGCATGGGCAGGGCTGGAACGCTTCAAGAAAGGGTATATTTCTCCTTTGGATTTCAAACCGCGCCCGCGTTGGCCACTAGATATGGATGCACCGAAAGCAGCCGGTGCCGGTGGTGTAAAAGCGTAATTCTTAAACGTTTTTATCCTTGCTATTGCAATAAGAGGCTATCGGGCAACGGGAACATTCCGGTTTTTGTGCCTTGCAAATATAGCGCCCGAATAAAACAAGCCAATGATTAGCGTTAATAACATATTTATCCGGCAAGACCTTCAATAAATCCAATTCTACACCAAGCGGCGTTTTTTCTTGGCTGAAATCCAGCCGATGAGATATGCGCATAACGTGGGTATCTACAGCCAAAGCCGGTTTTTTATACCAAACATTCAGCACCACATTGGCGGTTTTCCGCCCAACACCGGCAAGTATTTCCAAGTCTTCACGCGTGGCAGGAACTTCTCCGTTAAACCTATCTATCAGCTCTCGGCTGAGCGCTATAATGTTTTTGGCTTTATTGTTAAAAAGCCCGATGGTGCGGATATAAGCCTTCAGCTTTTCCTCGCCTAATGCAAGCATTTTTTCAGGGGTATCGGCAATTTGAAACAGCTCCGATGTAGCGCGATTAACCCCTTTATCCGTTGCTTGTGCGGAAAGAACAACCGCCACCAATAGGGTATATGCGTTATGGAAATTAAGCTCGCATTGCGGGTTGGGATTTTCTTGGTTAAAAATCTCCATAATCTCTAAAATTTCAGATTTTTTACGCATTTACCCCTCATTTTGCTAATGTTTTACGAAATTATCCTGTAATTGCGAGAAAAGTCAAGAAATTTAGCACAACAAAAAAGGCGGATGATGACACCGCCTTTTTTTGAATGTTGTCCTACTTATTGTCTGCCACAGCACCTACATCTCATTCCTTGGCCCGGATAACTTGAATTGAAGGTACAATTACCAACACACGATCCAATACCGCAGTCATCTTGACAGTTCTTTAGAAAAGTTCCAGCCTGTTGACTTATGGACATACCGCCAGTCGGGGTACCGAATGTATTAGTGTCACTATAAGAGCCGCCGGTACATGTAGGCGTTGGACATGATGAAGGTGTGTTAGCACACTTGCAATCTTTGTAACAGGTTAATCCACCATAATCAACTTTTGTACCTGTTTGCTTTCCTGGGCAAGAGGATACGTAACCACCCTCTGCACAACTTGTCGGACGTACATAGTAGTAACCGGCTTCAAAATCTGAAGGTCCGTTAACTGTTGCCCCGCTCGGATAACCGGTAACCTTGAAATCTGTACATGTAAGGTACTGATAATCCGATGATATTGCGGTTTCTGCAACAGGCTGACTACTACCATAGCATGTAATTGTTTTTGAACCACTGGGGCGAGAAGAACTTACACCGGTTTGGCTTCCGTTACTACATGTTGGAGTGTATGCATAACAGCTATAGGAAACTGTAACACTACCAGACCAATTAGTTGAGCCACACTGTAGCTTAAATCCAACTTTATTGTAGCTTCCACAGTTATTACGACCACCTTGAGTAACTACAGCACCAACATTAATCGTGATACCTACGCAAGAACCATTTACGCAAACCTTACCGCCGGAGCAGGAAGCTTTAGAGCAAGAATTATAATCACTCCAAGCATGCCAGCCAGTTAAGCAATAGTAATTTCTAGACTTTGATTGTGTACCACCGCAACCACAGTCTCGAGAAGAACTTTCAGATTTGACATAGTAGTCACTCTGATTATTACAAGAGCCGTAGCCGCTCCAATCATGCCAGCCAGTTAAGCAATAGTAATCTCTAGACTTTGATTGTGTACCACTACAACCACAACTCCGAGAAGAACTTTCAGATTTGACATAGTAGTCACTCTGGTTATTACAAGGGCCGTAGTCGCTCCATGTTCCATAGGATACAATACCATTTGTACAAGTATTTACCCTATTTGATCTGGATCTGGTCTGCGTACCACGACAACCACAGCTTCGTGATTCTGTTTGAGTTGTATACGTGTATATTATACCATCGTTTATCCAACAGGTTTTGCCACATACGCTTACGGAATGAGAATTATAGCAACTGCTAGGTTTATTGGTCAGATATCCTAAATCTTCGCAAGTCTTGGCAACACCGCCATAGAGACAGGTATGACCGCAACCGGAAGATGTAGAGCTGTAATTCTTTATACATGCCGTATCAACCGAGGTTTTACATCCTGTTGTTCTATAAGAATAACCTACACCAGAGCAGTATGCAGAGTTATAGCTAAAGTATGTGCTGTTTGGTTGTGATGAGCATGTACCGCTCGCTCTGCCCGTACATCTGTAACCGGTTATACCCGTACAAGATGATGAGTGCTGACCGGTAAAGTATGTAGAGCTTGCTTGTGAAGCATCAGAAGCATTTCTGCTTGTACATCTGTAACCATTACCAACACCAGAGCAATATGCTGAACCATAGTTAAAGAATGTGCCGTTCGGCGCAGAGGCGTATGTGCCTGTTGTTCTGCCTGTACCTCTGTAACCGGTAATACCGCTACATGTGGATGAGTGCTGTCCGGTAAAGTATGTGGTACTACAAGCAGAGGCATCAGATGCGTTTCTACCTGTACATCTCCAACCGGTGCCGACACCACTACAACTTGATGATGTAATACCCTTAAAGAACGTGCTGTTCGGTGCGGCAGATTCTGTACCGGATGTTCTGCCGGAGCAACGATAACCATACATTGTAGCGCACGGGTTTGCATTACCGCCTTGGTATGCACATGAGGCTGTACCATAGTTAAAGTATGTGCCGTTTGGTTGGTTAGCTTCGGTGTTTGTTGTTCTGCCGGTACAACGATACCTTGTGCCTAAGCTACCTTGATTATCAGAAGCGCTGGCTGTTGTGAAGTATGTTGTATTAATGCTTGATGCCGGAGATATTGCACATCTTGCATGAGAGCAAGTGTAACATACTAAGCCGTTTGTTCCGCTGATTGTTGTTGCACTACATACGAAGTATGAAGAATCAAGCGGTGAGGAGTATGTATAACCGTATGTAGAACACTTGATATCAGATGTACGATAACAGGTTCTGGCACCGTTATTTGCATAACTACGAGAGGTTGCGCTGATATAATATCCGCTACTCGGTTTAGTTGCAGTCCATCCGCTTGCGCAGGTCGGTGTGGTGTACCAACAGGTGCTACCGCAACCGGAACTTCCGGAGACTTCTGAGAAGATGGTCGGAGCCCCGAACTTACGGCCGTCTGACGCTGTGATTTGTGTAGAGGAAGCATAAGCACTATTATACGACACAGCCGTTTTTTAAAGCAAAATCAACAGCTTACCCGTTT
>Ga0310694_10007616_pt1 | contig 10138 bp, 9 predicted proteins | sample 174DNAGHGhighgp2_FD_203884 | JGI IMG/M metagenome (GOLD analysis project Ga0310694, IMG submission 203884) | Sheep rumen microbial communities from Palmerston North, Manawatu-Wanganui, New Zealand - 1742 DNA GHGhigh gp2 (v2) (version 2) | ecosystem: Host-associated > Mammals > Digestive system >...
CCTTGAAGGTCATTCGCTTGCCAAGGCATTCCTCGATTTCGGCGCGATCCTCCGGGGTCAAATGCTTGTTTCTCTTGTTAGGTCCTTTTCCTTCCATAATGTGGTCTCCTTTCTGGGCTCTTTCCCAGACTTAATTCAACCACATTTTCTTTCCCAGAGTAACTCCAATCGTAAATCCCACTGTGGGACTTACTTTGGGAATTTACGAGCGACAAATAGACGCCCGCGCGCTTATCCGCCGTAAATCCCGCTCTTGCGGGAATGGCGCGGTTGTGCTATACTTTATCAGATTCGACTTGAACCCCCCTTGGAGTAACGCCATGTTTGAACGCCTGAGCGGAGTGAAAAAGCAATACGAGGAGCTTCTGGCGCGCCTTCAGGAGCCGGAGACCTATGCCGACCCCGGCCTTTACGCCAAATACGAGCGCGAGGCGCGGCAGCTCCAGCCCCTGGCGGAGACCTATGACGCCTGGCAGCGCAGCGGCCGGGACATGGAGGAGGCGCTGGCGCTGCTGGACGATCCGGAAATGCGGGAGCTTGCCCAGGAGGAGTACCGCAGCGCGAAGGCGGCGCGGGAGCGGCTTGAACAGGAGCTGCGTATCCTGCTGCTGCCCAAAGACCCGAACGACGAGAAAAACGTGATCGTGGAGATTCGCGGCGGCGTCGGCGGCGAGGAAGGGATGCTGTTTGCGGCCGATCTTTACCGCATGTACGCCCTGTACGCCGAGCGCCGGGGCTATACGGTCGAGGTCGCAAACCTCAGCGAGACGGAGCTTGGCGGCGTCAAGGAGATCAGCTTCGTCGTGGAGGGCGACGGCGCGTGGTCGCGCCTGAAATACGAGGCAGGGGTACACTGTGTCAAGCGCGTCCCAGCCACGGAGTCGAGCGGACGTATCCACACCTCCACGGCCACGGTGGCGGTGCTGCCCGAGGTGGGGGAGGTGGATTTCCGGCTCAATATGAACGAGCTGCGCATCGACACCTACCGTTCCTCCGGCGCGGGCGGCCAGCACGTCAACAAGACCGAGAGCGCCATCCGCGTCACCCATCTGCCCACGGGGCTGGTGGTGGAGTGCCAGGACGAGCGCAGCCAGTATAAAAACAAGGATCGCGCCCTGCAGATCCTCCGCTCCAAGCTCTACGAGCGGGAGCAGGCCAGCCGGACGGCGGCCGTGGCAGAGGAGCGGCGGAGCCAGGTCGGCTCCGGGGAGCGCAGCGAGCGTGTGCGCACCTATCGCTACCGGGACAACCTGGTGGTCGATCATCGCCTGGGTGGGGACGAGCGGAGCTTCAGCCTCGCCGCCGTCATCGACGGGGAGCTTGACCCGATCATCGACGCGCTCATCACCGCCGAGCAGGCGAGACTATTGGAAAAACAGGCGAGAGAGTAAATGCAGACAGAACATGTGACAACCGCGTTGGAGAACGCGGCGCGGTACCTCCGGGCGGGGGAACTGGTGGCCGTCCCGACCGAGACGGTCTATGGTTTGGCGGGAAACGGCCTGGACGAGCAGGCTGTGCAGCGCATCTATGAGGTCAAGGGGCGACCCGCCGTCAAGCCCCTTTCGCTGATGGTGCCCGGGGCGGAGGCGATGGACGCCTACTGCGAGGATGTGCCCGATCAGGCCAGGGCGCTGGCGGAACAATTCTGGCCGGGGCCGCTGACGATCGTCCTGAAGGCAAAGCCTCTCGTGCCCGCGCTGGTGCGCGCCGGCGGGGCGACGGTCGGGCTGCGCTGCCCGGATCACCCGCTGACACTGGAGCTGCTGCGTCTGGCGGAGATCCCTTTTGCCGCGCCCTCCGCTAACCCCTCCGGGCAGCCAAGCCCCAAGACGGCGGGGGAGGTGCTGGGCTATTTCGACGGCAAAATCGCCGCCGTGGTGGACGGCGGCCCCTGCGGATTGGGGCGGGAATCGACCCTGCTGGATATGTCCCGGACGCCCTACCGCATCCTGCGCCAGGGCGCTCTGAGCCGCGAGGCCATTGAGGATGCGCTGGCGGAACAGCTCACCCTTCTCGGCGTCACCGGCCAGACCGGCAGCGGCAAGACCACGGTGCTCCGGGAGGTCGAGAAGGCAGGCGGCCTCGCCATCGACTGCGACGCGGTGTACCACGAGCTGTTGGAGACGGACGCCGCGCTCCTGGACGAGTTGGACGCCGCCTTCCCCGGCACAGTGCGGAACAGGACGCTTGAGCGCAAAGCCCTGGCCGCGCTGGTGTTCGGCGACGCGGAGAAGCTTCAAACGCTCAACGCCATCACGCACCGGCGCGTGGCGGCGGAGGTGGAGCGCCGCCTGCGCGAGTATGCCATGGCGGGCGGCAGGCTTGCGGCGGTGGACGCGATCGCCCTGTTTGAAAGCGGTCTGGCCTCGCGCTGTGACGCCACCGTCGCGGTGACGGCACCTGCGGAGACCCGCCTTGCCCGGATCATGAACCGGGACAACCTGGATATGACCTCCGCCCGGCGGCGCATCGAGGCGCAGCCGGAGGATTCATATTATAGCAGCCGCTGCGACTATGTCCTGCGCAACGACGCAGACCTCGCGGCGCTGCTCGCGAAGACCCAAGAGATATTGAAGGAGTTTTTAGACAAATGACCGACCTGAGAGACCAGCTTTTCTATCAGCCGAAGAACGGCTACGACCGCATCGACACCGAGGAGCGCCTTGCTCTGGAAAACTACTGCAAGGGCTATATGTCCTTTCTGAACGTCTGCCGCACCGAGCGGGAGGCCGTCGCCTGGACGGTTGCTTCCGCCGAGGAACTCGGCTTCAAGCCCTATGTGCCCGGGATGGCGCTCAAACCGGGGGATAAGATCTATCAGAGCAATCGCGGCAAGGCACTGACGATGGCCGTCATCGGCGAGCAGCCCCTGAGCGAGGGCTGTGTGATTGCCGGGGCGCATGTGGATTCCCCCCGCCTCGACCTCAAGCAGTCGCCGCTGTACGAGAGCGACGAGCTGGCCTATTTCAAGACGCACTATTACGGCGGCATCAAGAAGTACCAGTGGACGGTGACGCCGCTGGAGCTGCACGGCGTGGTGGCGCTGAAAAGCGGCGAGACCGTGGACGTGGTGATCGGCCGCGAACCGGGGGAGCCGCGCTTTGTCATCACCGACCTGCTGATCCATCTGGCTGCCGACCAGATGAAAAAGACCCTGGCCGAGGGGATCCCCGGCGAGGGGCTGAACATCCTGATCGGCTCGACGCCCTATGCCGACGAAGGCAGCGACCGCGTGAAGCTGGCGATTATGAGCCTGCTGAACGATCGGTATGACATCACGGAGGAGGATTTCCTCTCGGCGGAGCTGACGGCGGTGCCGGCCTTTGACGTGTGCGAGATCGGCCTGGATCGCTCGATGGTGGGCGGCTACGGGCACGACGACCGTGTGTGCGCCTATGCCGCGCTCTCGGCGCTGTTTGATATGGAAAAGCCTGTGCGCACCTGCGTATGCCTGCTGGTGGACAAGGAGGAGATCGGTTCCGAAGGCGTTACCGGGATGCAGAGCGAAGCGTTCGATACTTTTATGGCCGATCTGTGCGAGGGACAGGGCGTGGCGCTGCGCCGCTGCTATGAAAAGAGCCTGTGCCTGTCCACGGACGTGACGGCCGCCTTCGACCCGAACTTCCCCGAAGCCTTTGAAAAACGCAATTCCTCCCGGCTCAACTACGGCGTGGGGCTTGCCAAGCACACGGGCGTGCGCGGCAAGGGCGGCAGCAACGACGCATCAGCGGAGCTGGTGGCACGGATGCGCGCCGCGCTTGACGAGGACAAGGTCGTCTGGCACATGGCGGAGTTGGGCAAGGTGGATCAGGGCGGCGGCGGCACCATCGCCAAGTTCATGGCCAAGCGCAACATTGACACCATTGACGCGGGCGTCCCGGTGCTGAGCATGCACGCGCCCTTTGAGGTCGTGAGCAAGCTCGACTGTTACATGACCTATAAGGCTGTTCATGCGGCCTATAAAGTAAAATAGGAGTGAGTTGTATGATCGTATTCAAGCTGCTCAAGAAGTTTCTCTGCGCGGGCGCTGCCCGCAAGGTGAAAAAGCGCAAAAAAACCTTGAAGAAGAAGCTGCACCGCTTCCTGCTCAAGGTGGCCTTCTGCGGCGTCGCGGCGCTGACCGGCTATATGGCCTTTCTGCACCGCAGGCTCATCCTTGCCAAGCTCAAGGGTGAGGAGCTGCCCGAGGAAGAGAAGAAAAAATGCCCCGTCTTCAAGCTCCCATTTCTGAAGAAAGCGTAAGGAAAACCCCCGGCGTGCGCCGGGGGTTTTACCCATTCTTTCAATCTGTCCCGAAGGGACACCATAATGATTCACTATTCGCTCTTCATTTTTACCGTTTTTTCCTCCGGATATCCTCGCCCTGGAACGGCACCTCGCGGAACTCACCGATCAGACGGGAGACGATCTGGGGGGTATATTTGCGCGTCAGCTCGCCTTCGGTCAGATTTGTGCTGATGATCATACGCTTTCCGGCCACCAGGCGGCTGTTGAGCAGGGTATAAAGCGCACTCTGGGAGAGGCTTGTCACCATCTCCGTGCCGAGATCGTCCAGGATCATCAAATCGCAGGAGAGCATCCGCTTGATGCGCTTGTCGGCCTCGTCGCTCTCGGCCGGATCGCGTGAAAACTTCTGCCTCTCGAAGGCGTCGAGCGCCGAGGCTGTGGTGTCGTAGCAGACCGAACAGCCCTTTCCGGCCACGGTTCGGGCGATGCAGGCGGAGAGGAAGGTTTTGCCAAGTCCCGTCCCGCCCCGGAGGAGAAGATTGCTGCTGACCTCCGGGAAGCTCTCGGCATAGCGCTTGCAGATGGCCAGCGTGATGGTCATGGTCTGGCGCGGCGAGGGACCCCGGGCGGGATCGGGCACATCGCTGTAGAGAGACAGGTCGAACTGCTCAAAGCGCTCATCCCCGTGGCGCAGCAGCCCGGACAGTTCCTTTGTCAGTTCCTGGTTGTAGAGCTTTTCGAGGCAGGTACAGGGTCTGTCGTGATAGACCCCCGTGTCGCGGCAGAGGGGACAGGATAGGATCTCGTCCAGATAGTCGATCGGCCAGCCGTGCCCCACCAGCAGCTCGGCGCGTCTGGCCTGCAAGTTGAGGTTCTCTTTTTCAAGTGCCGCAAGCTGCTCGCGCATGTCGGGGCGCTTGGAGAGCGTCAGGCGCACAAGCTGCGTCATCTGCGCGCGCAGGCGCGCGTCGATGTCGCGTATCTCCGGCACCCGGGCGTAGACAAGCTGCAAGCGCCGCTGCTGCTCGTTCTGATTTGCCTCGCGCCGCCGTTCCAGCGCCTCACGGGCGCGGCCGAGAAGTTTTCCGTCGTAAGCCATGTCCTCACCTCAAATGTTTTCAAGCAGCTCCTGGAGCTTGTCCAGGTCGATCGGCGCGGCCGGGGCGGCCTTGGATGGCTGCTGCGGCGTCTGCTGTACACGGCGCGTATCTTTTTCCTCGATGGTCTTGCGGTCGTGCAGGCCGCTCTCGTGCCAGCGCTGGAGAATTTTGCCCATGTAGGACCACTTGAGCGCCCCGGTGTTGTACACCGTCCGCTCGTAGGCAAGTTGGATCGCCCCGCTGTCAAAGCCCATATCCAGCCAGAGGTCGATGTTCTTCCGCTCCGGCGCTGTCAGGGGACGCTCACCCAGTCCCAGCAGCGCCTGTACCTGCCCGACCGCGCTGCTGCGGTCGCGCTGGCGCGCGATGTATTCTTCCGCCTGCTCGAGCGTCAGCAGCTCGAGATTTGCCCAGCGGAACGCCTCCTGCTGGATCATCCGGAAGCCAGGCCGGGAACCGGGGTGGCGCAGCCGGGACTTCTCCAGGCAGTAGTTGAGCAGCAGGAAGATGACCTCCGGCGGCAGGGCGAGGTAGTCGTAGATACCGGCGAGGATGCCCAGCTCGTTGGAGCTGAGCTGCTTGCCCTTGACCCGCGCCGCTTCGGTACACACGCCCTGAAAGCCGGGGCTGTTCGCGGCCATGCGCGTGATGTCCTGTGAGGTGTACTGCGGCAGCTCGTCGTCCGCCGGGGGCAGAAAGCGCGGCGCGTCCTCCGCCGCAGTTTCCGCCGCAGCGGGCGGAACCGGCGCGGGGGGCGGCGCGGCCTCGGCCTCCAGCAGTTCCATGCGGCGCAGTTTTTCTTCCGCCGCCTTGAGATCCTGCATCGTGCGGCACAGCGCCCTGGCCGCCGCCTCCAGATCGAGCGATCCGGTGTGCCGGTAGAAGATGTACAGCAGGGCCACGTCCCCGTCGTGCGCGGCAATGAGCCGCTCCGCCGCTGTGGAATTGTCGATACTCGTTCCCTGCATGGTGGCGCAACCTCTTAAATTTCATTAAGAATTGATCGGTAACACTATTATAGCATTAATTTTGTCTTGTCGCAAGGGGGGGAACTGTGCTATAATATCTTGAAAACCTATAGGGCAGGAGAACGCTACTGCTATGATTGAATTATTATCTCCCGCAGGCTCCCCGGAGGCGGTGATTGCCGCCGTCCAGAACGGAGCCGACGCGGTTTATCTGGGCTTGGATTCCTTCAACGCCCGTCGCGGCGCTGTCAACTTCAGCGCCGTGGAATTTGAAAAGGCGCTGCGCTACTGCCGCATTCGCGGCTGCAAGGTCTATGTCACGCTCAACACGCTCATCGGCGACCGGGAGATCGAGCGCGCGGTTTCGGCGGCCGGGATGGCCTCGGAGCTTGGAGCCGACGGGATCATCATTCAGGACCTCGGGCTGATCCGCGCCATCCGCGCAAAGCTGCCCGATATCCCGCTGCACGCCAGCACACAGATGACCATTCACAACCTCGCCGGGGTGGAGGCCGCCGCCCAGCTTGGGCTGACCCGCGCTGTTTTAGCGCGGGAGCTGAGCCTGGAGCAGATCCGTTTCATCACGCAAAACGCCACCATCGAGACGGAGGTATTTGTCCACGGGGCGCTGTGCTTCTGCCACTCGGGGCAGTGCTACCTCTCGGCCATGATCGGGCGCCGCAGCGGCAACCGGGGCATGTGCGCCCAGCCCTGCCGGATGCAGTACAGTCTCGGCGGGCGGATGGACGATTATCCGCTCTCGCTGAAGGATCAGTGCCTCGCGGACAGGCTCCAGGAGCTGGAGGACGCCGGCGTGGCGAGCCTCAAGATCGAAGGGCGCATGAAACGCCCGGAGTACACGGGCATTGTCACGGGGGTCTATTCCCGCGTGTTGCGCGAGCACCGCAAGCCCACGGCTGAGGAGATGACCCTGCTCGAGCAGGCGTTTTCGCGCCAGGGCTTCACCCAGGGCTATTTTAACGGGGACAAGAAGGATATGTTCGGCACCCGGGCGGACACCGAGCGCACGGACGAGAGCGTGTTTACACGCGCCCGGCGGGAATACGGCGCGGGGGAGCTGCGCCGTGTGCCGGTGCATTTCTACACGGTGGTGGAGAAGGGCGTCCCGGCCCGCGCCATCGCCTTTGACGATGAGGGGCACCGCGCCATGACCTACGGGCCGATCCCGGAGCGCGCCAAGCGCCAGGGTGTCACGGCGGAGTACCTGACCGACCAGATGTACAAGACGGGCGGCACGCCCTACAACTGCGTGGAGAACCGCGCCAAGGCGGACGACGGCCTGTTCCTGCCCGCCGCCTCCATCAACGAGCTGCGCCGCAGGCTCATCAACCAGCTCTCCGAGGAGCGCGCCAGGCCGCCTGTGCGCCGCTCACTCAAGCTGCCGCCCGCGCCGCAGAACCTCACGCAGCCCGCCGCGCCGAAGGTGATCTTCCAGGTGCTCACGGCCGAGCAGATGACCGAAGAACTGGCCGCCTTAAAGCCGGACTATCTCTATGTCCCGCTCATGGAGCTGAAGGATAACCTCGACAAGCTGCTGCCGTTTCGGAACAACGGCTGCCGCCCGGTGGCGGTGCTGCCGCGCATTATCACCGACAACGAAGTCGATGCGGTCAGGCAGGCGCTGCAGGCGGTCTCCGCCGACGGCGTTACCGAGGCGCTGACAGGCAATCTCGGCCATGTGTACCTGGTGAAGGCGGCCGGGATGCAGGCGCGGGGCGATTTTGGCCTCAACGCCTTCAACGCCCACACGCTGGAGATGCTGCGTCAGGCGGGCTTCCTGTCGGCCACGGTCTCCTTTGAGCTGCGCCTGAGCCAGATCAAGGACATGCCAAAGCCCCTCGACACCGAAGCCATCGTCTACGGCCGCCTGCCCGTGATGGTGTCGGATCAGTGCGTCATCCGCCACAGCTCCGGGCACTGTACCTGCCAGCAGCCTGCGCAGATGGCTGACCGCATGGGTTCGGTCTTCCCGGTGGTCAAGGAATTCGGCTGCCGCAACGTGATCTATAACGCCCACAAGCTCTACCTCGCCGACAAGTTGGACGATGTCAACGCCGCCGGTCTCTGGGCGATGCGCCTGCTGTTCACTACCGAGAGCGCCCGGGAATGTGCCGAGGTGGCGAGGAGTTATCTCGGCCTGTCGGACTACAAGCCCAACGTCCTGACGCGGGGGCTGTATTACCGGGGCGTGGAATAAAAGTGAATATTTAATAATGAATCATTATGGTGTGCCGCTTTGCGGCACGGAGTATAAACCCGAAAGCAGGGAGCCTTTATGTCGATTGTACTCGCTTCCGCCTCTCCGCGGCGCAGAGAGCTGATGGAGATGCTGGAGATCAAGGATTTGAAAATCATCCCCGCAAAAGGGGAGGAGGTGCCGCCCGAACATGCCTCCGGGCCGGAGCTGGTCAAGGCGCTGGCGCTGGCCAAGGCGCGGGAGGTCGCCGCGCTGTGCGGGAAGGACGATCTCATCATCGGCGCGGACACCATCGTCTGGGTGGACGAGCGTCCCTTCGGCAAACCGCACAGCGAACAGGAGGCCGCCGCGATGCTGCGCCGCCTGTCCGGGGACTGCCACACGGTCTATACCGGCGTAGCCATCCTGCACGGCGGCACGGAGAGCCTCGGCGTTGAGGAGAGCCGCGTCTGGTTCCGCGAGTTGAGCGACGCGGAGATTACGCGCTACATCGCCACCGGCGAACCGATGGACAAGGCCGGCGCCTACGGGGCGCAGGGCAGGGGAGCGCTGTTTGTGCGCGGCATCGAAGGGGACTTCTTCAACGTCATGGGTCTGCCGCTGTGCAGGCTCGGCCGGATGCTCAAAGAGCAGGGAGTGGAGCTTTTGTGAAAGAGTATCTCAAGAAAAACGGGATTCGCCTTGCGGTCATTCTGGTGGCCGTTGTCGCGCTCATCGGCATCGGCAGCGCCACGCGCAGCGGTGAGATCAGCGCGTTGCAGAACGTGACCGGCATCCTGACCGCCCCGATGCAGAAGGTGCTGTCCTCGGCGGTCAACTGGTTTGACACCATTTATGGATATTTATACAAATACGACTCACTCCTGGCCGAAAACGAGTCCCTGCGCGCCCAACTGGCCGACGCGCAGCAGTCCGCGCGCGACGGGATCGAGGCCAGCGAGGAGAACAAGCGCCTGCGGCAGCTTCTCTACCTGCGCGAGAAGCACACCGATTACATTATGGAATCGGCCAAGGTGGTGCTCTGGTCGTCCTCAAACTGGTCAAGCTCTTTTACCATCAGCAAGGGCAGCCGCCACGGCATCGAGATGAACGACCCCGTGGTGACGGAGGAGGGCATCCTCGTCGGCCAGATCACGGAGCTTGGCACCAACTGGGCCACCGTCTCCACGCTCATAGACGTGGACATGAGCGTCGGCGCGTTTGTCGGCACCTCGGGCAGCTCGGGCATGGTGGTGGGCGAATACAGCCTGATGAAGCAGAAGACCGCCAAGCTCACCTTCCTCGCAGACGGGGCGCAGATCTTCGTAGGCGACGAGGTGCTGACTTCCGGCTCCGGCGGCGCTTTCCCGGCGGGACTGGTGATCGGGGAGATCACCCACGTCCAGAACGAGGCCGGCGGACAGATCGAGTACGGTATCGTTCAGCCGCGCTGCGACCTCGATTCGCTGGTGCAGGTGTTCATCATCAAGGACTATCATGTGGTAGAGTGAGCCATGGAACGACTTGTCAATCTTGTCGAGCGCCTGATCCTCACGCGCATCGACATAAAAAAAATCCTGCGCTTCGCGCTGTATTTGTTCCTGGCGCTGCTGGGGCAGAACATGCTGCTCAACCGTCTGCGC
>Ga0310694_10007618_pt1 | contig 10136 bp, 5 predicted proteins | sample 174DNAGHGhighgp2_FD_203884 | JGI IMG/M metagenome (GOLD analysis project Ga0310694, IMG submission 203884) | Sheep rumen microbial communities from Palmerston North, Manawatu-Wanganui, New Zealand - 1742 DNA GHGhigh gp2 (v2) (version 2) | ecosystem: Host-associated > Mammals > Digestive system >...
CCACCCCGCTCAGGCAGGGGATTCCGTGCTCTTCCAGTTCTTCTTCCAGGGTCTTGGTGTACCGGAAGTTGCTGGGCGTGTCGCAGCATTCCCGGACCACCAGGCCGCCGATGTCCGTGCCGTGGGACTCGAAGTCCTCGTCGGTGATTCCGTAGTTGCCGATCAGGGGATAGGTCATCACGACGATCTGCTCGGCGTAGGAGGGATCGGAGATGATCTCCTGGTAGCCGACGACCGAGGTGTTGAAGACGATTTCGCAGACTTTGCGGCAGTCCGCCCCGAACCCCGTTCCGTAGAACTCCTGTCCGGTTTCCAGCACCAGTTTCTTTGCGGGTCTGATCATATTGTCAAGCTGTTATATACTGTCTTTCCTTGATAGACGGTCCTGAGGACCTTTCCGTACACCTCCCATCCCTCGAACGGCGTGGCCCGGCCCATCGAGGCGAATTCGGCGCTTCTGATGATGTACGGGGTGTCCAGGTCCACTTCCACCCAATCCTCGGGCGCTTCCGGGAGCCGGAAGATGCGGCGCGGGGCGGTGGCCATCGCCTCCACCAGGCGGTCCAGGCCGATGCGGCCGGTCTTCACCAGGCGGGTGTAGAGGACCGGGAATGCGGTTTCCAGGCCCACGATTCCCATCGCGCTGCCCGCGAGGCCCTTGGATTTCTCCTCGGCCGAATGGGGCGCGTGGTCCGTCGCGACGACGTCGATGGTTCCGTCCGCCAGGCCTTCGATCAGAGCCTCCCGGTCCTCGGCGGACCGCAGCGGGGGATTCATCTTGAAGCGTCCGTCCTCCTGGAGGTCGTCCTCGCAGAGAGTGAGGTAGTGGGGACCGGTTTCGCAGGTCACTTTCACGCCGCTTTTCTTGGCCTGGCGGATGATGTCCACGCTTTCGGCCGTGGAGATGTGGCAGACGTGGTACCGGCATCCGGTCTCGGCGGCCAGCTCCAAGTCCCGGGCGATCTGCCCCCATTCGCTCTCGGAGCAGATCCCTTTATGTCCGTGTTCGCGGCAGTAACGGCCGTCGTGGATGTATCCGCCGTGAAGGAGGGTGTTGTCTTCGCAATGGGCGGCGATGATGACGTCTTCGGCGGCGGCTGCACGCATCGCATTCCGCATCATTTCCTGGCTCTGAACGCCGCTGCCGTCGTCGGAGAAGGCCACGCAACGGCCTTTGAGCGCGTGGAAATCGACCAGTTCCTTTCCGAGGCGGCCGAGGGTGATGGAACCGTAGGGGAGTACCCGGATCAAGGCGTCCCGGTCGATGGCTTCCTGCTCGACGGCCAGATGCTCGAGGGTGTCCGGCACGGGATTCAGGTTTGGCATCGCGCACACGAGGGTGTACCCGCCCCGCGCGGCGGCCCCGCTGCCGCTGCGGATGGTTTCTTTCCAGGTCTGTCCCGGCTCACGGAAATGCACGTGAAGGTCGGCGAAAGCGGGTAGCGTTACCATGCTGCACATATAAAAAAAAGACAACCCGTCAGGGCTGCCTGCAAATCCATAAATATTGAAAAATGAGGACCTCATCGGTCCCACCGATGCCGAGTGTCTGGGATATGATGGACTTACTCAACATTCCGGAATGCAAATTTACTGCTTTCCGAGGCAATTCTGCAAATTTTTTTGGCAAAAATTATGAATAGGGAGGTGGTTGATAAAGGGATGCATCTCGTTGTCGAAGGGGTTTGCAACTACTATTTGGGGGTTACTGCTGTTATTCTATTTGGCTGATTATAAATCATTTACGATATAACTACCGGCGCCGTACGTCTACTAATTCGATTCGGGGGTGGGTATCGGACCTATGAATTGTTTAAATTTGTAACGCCCATAATGTAAGCAAAATCAAAGACTTATGAACAGCAAGAGAGTCCATTTCCTAGCGTTGGCTCTGACCCTTTCCGTCATGGCGGGATGCGTTCGCGAGCAGGATCCTGCCCCCGGGGGCTCCGTGATGACCATCCGCGCCTCACTGCCGGAAAAGACGGTCACCCGGGCGGGTTTCTCCACTCCTGAAAGCGGGCCCGGCCTCCACCTGGCCTGGAAAGAAGGCGACTGCATCCGTGTCATCAGCGGCGGCGCCTCGGCGGTGTACGACATCGAGCCCGGCTTCACGGACCATTGGGCTTGTTTCACCGGTCCCGAAGTGCCCGGAAGCCGTTTTGATATCATTTGCCCGGGCACCTATGCTTCCGTGGCGGAAGCCGAGGCCGGCAATCCGTCCCTCACGCAGGTGGGCAACGGAAGTACGGACCATCTGGTGTTCACGGCCAAACTGAGCGGCGTCTCCAAGGAGGACCTTCCTGAAATCACCTTCTCGGACGCCTGGGTGGCCGAGCACCCCGGCACTTCCCTGAACCGGGGCGGCATCGTGAAGTTCGTCCTCACCCTGCCCGCCGGCGTCTCCAACCCGGTGCGGGTCTTCCTGCACGGGCTCGGCGAGGAGGATATCGCCGTCAAGCTCCAGGACATCGTCCTCGGGGCGGACCGCATCCTGACGGCCTATGCCCAGTGCGGCTGGGAGGACGTCTCCCTGGGCGGTCGCGACTTCACCGTGACCGTCGAAGATTCGGACGGCACCGCTTGGTCCGCCACCAAGGAACCGGACGCGATGACCCTGATGGCCGGCGCGCAGAACTCCATCGTGATCAAGACCGGCTTCGCCCGCAAGCTGTTCGCAGGCGGCACCGGCGTGGAGGATGATCCCTACCTCATCTCCAGCGCCAGCCAGTTGAACAACATGCACGAGGAGGGCGTCCTGAAGAGTAAGCAAAAGGTTTATTTCCGCCTGGTCGACCACATCGACCTCGGCGGCATCGACTGGATTCCGCTCAACTATGCGTCGCCCTACGAATACCTCATCGATTTTGACGGCGACGGCCATACGATCAGCAACTTCATGTCGACATACTCCAGCTATCCGAGCTTCTTCGGCGTGCTGTACGGAAACTGCCACGACGTGGCCTTCACGAACGCCGTGATCGAAAATGCCGGCGGCGGAGCCACGGGTATCTTGGGCAGCTATTGCGGCACGACGAACCTGCCGGGCGAGGCGCATCGCGTCCACGTCCAGGGCAGGGTGTATTCCGCGGGCGGCAACAAGAACGGAACGGGCGGCCTCTTCGGCCGGATCTGGGGTGCCAACATCACCGCTTGCTCGGCCGATGTGGAGATCGAGAGCGGCGAGGACTATGTGGGCGGCATCTTCGGCTATGACACCGGCAAGTCCACCATCCGCGACTGCTGGACGGCGGGCCACGTCAAGGCCGGCTCCAAGGTGGGCGGCATCGGCGGCGGCTTCATCAAGGCCGAATCCGAAATGTACAACTGCTTCTCGCTGATGAAGGTCGAAGGCTCCTTCCAGTACGCGGGCATCCTCGGCCACGCGAACCTGGACCAGAAGAGCAACAACACGACCAACAAGCCCAACAACCACATCGAGGGCTGCATCGCCTGGAACGAGTCCATTTCCTCCCGGGCCACGGACGGCGCCGAGCACTACAGCAGCGGTGTGATCGTCGGCTTCACGGCGACGCAGAATTATCTCGTCGACTGTTACCGCAAGGCGGACATCGTCTTCTCGGAGTGCCCCGTGAACGCCGAGCTCGGTTACGGGGTCACCAACCAGGGGAACGCCGGTCCCGGCAACCCGCTGGTGTGCGGGTCGAACCGCTATGATTTCGCCTACCACGGCCAGCCGGCCGCGGCCGGCGCCACCATCAGCTCCGTGGCCCGTTCGCTGGGCTGGAGCGAGTCTGTCTGGGATCTTTCGGGCTCCGTACCGGTCCTGACCGGCGCGGTGGAGGTTCTGCCGCCGGTCGAAAGGCCGACGAGCGGTGCCCCGCTCGTTCCTCCGGGAAGTGACGCCCTGCGTGGCCTCGGCGAGGTTCGGCCGGCGGCCGGCAACGGCTGGACCGTCACGTCCGTGGCCGACGGCATCACCTATTACCGTTTCGCCGGCAACTGGACACCGGATTCCAGCACGAGCGCCCGGTATCAGGACGTCTATGTCGTGGACCTGGATCTTTCCAATCCGAATTATCAGGTGAAAGTGGTCTATTCCAACCCCTCGACCGAATGCTCCAGCGTTTTCCAGGCCACGAACGCCCGGGCCGCCATCAACGGCGCCTACGAGAAGGCCTCCATCGCCTTGAAGGTCAATACCGTATGGAGCGGAACGTCCCTGACTCAGTATCCGCAGGGAATCGTCGAGTCCATGATGCCCAACGATTACATCGCCGGCACCAGCGTTCTCAACTGGAAGAACGAGGGCACTTTCTACACCGACGGCGCGAACCGCGTGAAGATCGCCTTCGACGGCTATGACCCCGCGACGCCGACCAAGACGAAGACCGTCCAGGAAGAGCGCCTCTTCTATCAGTACCTGTTCTCCACCCGGGAATGGCCCGGCCTGATGTCCAGCGCTCCGATGCTCATCCAGGATTTCAACCCCGTCGGCAAGCAGTTCAAGAATCTGCACCCCAAGGTTGCGGGAAAGGAGTCGGAGGCTCCCTACACCCACCAGACGGGCCTTTATCCGCGCACGGCGGTGGCGCTTACCGAAGGGAATCATTTCCTGATGGTCGTCTGCGACGGGCGGTATGCCACCGGCTACGGCGGGACCGGCATGAGCGCCTACTGGCTCACCGTATTCCTCGCCCAGCATTTCAATCCGCAGTATGCCCTCAACCTGGATGGCGGCGGTTCCTCCACGATGTGCGTGCGCAACAGCGCCTTCGCTTCCGACAATTATGTCGTCAATTATCCCTGCGACAACCGGGGAAGCGCCAACAGAATCCACGATCACGGCGGTGAGCGGCAGCGCGATTCCTGGATCGTCATCGTCGATGCCCAGTAGAATATATAAAAACAGCAATCATATGAAAATCATTCTTGCCAAAAGGGAGTATGTGACCCCCATCCTCCGCGAGGTTCCCTTGACTGTGGAAAACCAGTTCCTGGCTTCCCAACTGGACGATTACGACGACAACCCCATCTACAGCGACCCTGCGCCCTGGGAAGATGCATTCTAATCGGGCCGGTATCATGAAAGCGAAGCTGATCGCTTTGGCGGGGCTCCTGCTCCTGGGGGCCTGCACCAAGGAAAAACCCATCGACGGGCAGGATGCCCGCGGCAGGCAGGTCACGATCCGGGTGAGCGTGCCGGAGGCCGGCACCCGCGTGGCCTTCACGCCGGAGGACGGCAAGCTGGCCCTTTCCTGGGAGGAAGGGGACTGCCTCCGGGTCACATCCGGCTCCACATCCAACATCTTCACCCTCTCCCGCATCATCTCCGCCCACGAGGCCGAATTCACAGGGACGGAAGTGCCGGGAACGTCCTTCGAAATCCTGTTCCCGGGCACGTATCCGAATTGGGATGCGGCGGATGACGATCTCTCGAATCCCGCCCAGCATGGAAACGGATCCACGGCGCATCTGCGCTATAAGGCGTTCATGGACGAGGTGGACACCTATACCGACATCGCCTTCACTTCTTCCTGGGCCGAGGCGCACGGCGGCTTCATGCGCGAGGCGGCCGCCCTCAAACTGCAGGCCCAGCTGCCGGAAGGGGTCTCGACCCTGAAGAAAGCGGCGGTTTGGATCGACGGCCTGAACTATACGCTGCCGCTGGAGGATGTCGATGTTTCCGGTGACAATCAGGTGCTTACCGCCTATATGATGCTGTCCTGGGACGGCGAGAATCTTCCTGACGGCTCCAAGATCACAGTGGCCGCCACCGATACGGACAACGAAGTGTACACGTCCGTCATCACCATTTCGGGCGACAAGGCCATCGAGGGCGGCAAGATGAACTCCATCACGGGCGTGAAACTCGCGTTGTCGGATTTCGTGTGCGGGGACGGCTCCAGGCAGAATCCTTATCTCATCGCGAACGCCCGTCACTTGAACAACATCCACAAGAACGGCGTCCTGGAAAGCGAGACCATCAAGTATTTCCAGCTGATGGAAGACATCGATGCCAGCAGCATCGATAACTGGGCTCCGCTGAACAACGTGGCTCCCTTCGACAAGGGAATCGACCTGGACGGCTGCGGCCATACCATCAGCGGCCTGAAGTCCAGCGGCGCCACCTACGCGAGTTTCGCCGGCGTGCTGTACGGCTCCCTTTCCAATGTCACCTTCAGCGGGGCCACCATCAACGCTACTACCAAGTGCGGCGTGATCGCCGGTTTCCTGGGCACTACGCAGAATGATTATTCCCGCGTGGCCACTTGCACCAATGTGACGGTAACCGAGTCGACCGTGACCAGCACCGCGGCTGCCGGCGGTTTCGCCGGACACGTCCGCGGCAAAGGCGCCATCACTGGCTGCAAGGTGACCAATACGACTGTGAACGGCACCAGCCACCTGGGCGGTTTTACCGCCATTGCCGACATCACAGGCATCGACAAGTATGAGGTGCCCGCCATCTTCACCTTCTGCGAGGTGGACGGCGTAACGCTGAACCAGAACCAGGCTTCGGCGAGCTCCGGAATCTACACCGGCGGTTTCATCGGCGAATCCTACCAGGCGCACTCCTTCATCAACTGTCAGGTGAAGGGTACCACCATCACGGCCACCCAGGCGGCCGTCCAGAATGTCGGCGGTTTCGTGGGCTTCACGGGCTACGCCGGTGCCAACTTCAACAATTGTGTGGTGGATGAAGCCACGACGATTACGGCGAGTGGCGCCAATACGGGCGGTTTTGTCGGCTATGCCACCGTATCCGATGCGTACACGACCTGCTCCACGTCGGCCACGGTGAACGTCCAGGCCAGTTATGTGGGCGGTTTCGCCGGCTATGCCTCCGGCTCCGCCGCCTTCAACGACTGCGCCGCGACCGGTAATGTGACGGGACAGCGTTTCACCGCCGGTTTTGTCGGCGTCGCCGAGAATGCCTCCTTCCTCAATTGCCGATATGTCACCGGCACCGTCACCGCCCAGACGACGAACAACAATTCCCGGATCGGCGGTTTTGTCGGCAGTTGCATCAGCGGCGTCAGCTTCAACGGCTGTGCCGTTGTCGAAGCCACGGTTTCGGCCGCCAGCGCCGGCCGTGTCGGCGGTTTCGCCGGCCAGCTGGGCAACAACTCCGGCGGCGGAAACAATGTCACCACCACCCAGTGCCGCGTGTCCGGCACCAACGTCACCGGCGGCATCAACACCGGCGGCTTCTGCGGGGTCCAGTACGAGACCACGGACCATTGCTATGTGTCCGGCGACCGCGTCACTGCCAAAGGCAACAATTGCGGCGGTTTCAGCGGCTTTGTCCAGAACGGAAATATCCGCCACTGCTACACGTTGGCCGAAGTCGTGGGCGGTTCCTATTCTCCCGTGGGCGGCTTCATCGGCATCGCTTATGCCACGAATGTTTCCTACTGCTATGCGGCGGGTTCCGTCTCGGGGAGCGGCGTCAATGTGGCGTCGTTCGTGGGACAGTGCGCCAAGCAAGGAGACACCGTGGCCTCTTTCTCCAACTGCATTGGCTGGAACGCGACGCTTCCGTTCTGCGCTTCCAACACGGTGGGAGCATCCATTACCGACGTGTATTCCGGAAACGAAGGGACGGTATCGGCCCAGGCGATCAACCAGACCTGGCCGACGACGGTCTGGGACCTCACGGGCGACCAGCCCCTGCTGCTCAGCGTTCCCGCCCGCATCCCGGCCATCTTCGTGGGCGACAGCATCACCTGGCAGTGGGCGCGTACCTCGGGGAGTTACAGCAAGACGAATTATCCCCTCCTGATTCCCTTCGACAGTTCCTATATGACGGACGACGGGAACAACGTCACCGTAAAATTCCACCCGGGCTTCTTCGCGGGCAACGGCTATGTCGACAAGGGCATCAGCGGCCAGAACACCACCCAGATGCTGGCCCGCTTCCAGAAGGATGTCGTCGACCTGGAGCCGAAAGTGGTCGTCATCATGGGCGGTACCAACGACCTGGCCCAGGGCGTGTCCAAGGAGGAGATCGTCTCGAACATTTACCAGATGGCTGAAATGGCCTCCGCCGCCGGTATCAAGGTGGTCCTTTGCACGGTCACGCCGAACAACGACACCTATTCCCGGCTCGATCCCAAGAACAAGGGACCGCACATCATCGAACTGAACGGCATGCTGGAGGATCTCGCCGTCTCCAATGGCTACAGCTGGTGCGACTACTGGTCCTCCCTGGTGGCCGACGACGGGCTGTCCATGAAGGAGGAATACCGCCTGTACGACAACCTGCACCCCGGCCCCGTGGCCTACACCGTGATGGAAGGCATCATCAAGCCCATCCTTGACAACTTGCTGTAATGGAATGAAACCAAATAAGATACACGTAAGATGAAAACTGAAATGCTTACCCGGCGGACGTACGAAGCTCCCGAAACGTCCGTGGATCTGATTGAGATGGAGCAATGCATCCTCAGCACGGCCAAGCCGGGCCAACTGGATGATATGGACCCGAACGATCTCTATGACGAGGACTTTTAGGAGGACGGCCGTATGAAAAAGATTGTCAGCATCCTGTCCGCGGCCCTCGCGCTCATCGCCCTTTCGGCCGCCTGCAACAAGGTGAACCCCGTCGACGAAACGCCCGCTTCCAAGACGATCACCATCAAAGCCACCCTCTCCGATGCCGCCACCCGTGTCACCTTCGACCCGGCTTACGATGGCGACAGCAAACCCACCGCCATGGCCCATACCTGGCAGACCGGCGACAAACTCCGTATCACGGATGCGTCCGATGCCAGCAAGACCGCTCTCTTCGACCTGGTCGACGGTGCAGGCACCGCGACCGGCACCTTCGAAGGTACGGGCTTCGAAGCGGCCAGCTACAATGTGGAAGCGGTTCCGCAGGGGAGCTTCTCCAGCGGTTTCACGCAGACCCAGGCCAAGGACGGCGCCACGGACCACCTCCAGTTCGTCGCTACGGCCACCGGCGTGACGGACCTCGAGAACTTCTCCCTCACGGAGACCTCCGGCATCGTCGGCGTCATCGCCAAGCTTCCGGAGGATGTCGCGGGCACCATCACCGCCCTGGAGATCGAGGCCAAGGTCACGGGACTGCCCATGCCCATTCAGGTCACGGTCAATCTGACCGCCCAGGAAGATGTCGACTCCGATGACATCCTGAAGGTCTATGCCAACGCTCCGACCGGCTTCGCCATCCCCGCCGGCGCCGAGGTCTTCCTTCGGTTCAAGTCCAACAATCCGGATCACACGGTCTATACCCGGTATCAGAAGTTCGATTCCAACCTCCTCCCGGTTCCGGGCAAGTTCAACTATGTGAAGTTCAACTGCAAGGACATCGACAAGTTCGCCGGCGCCGGCAACGACGGTTCCTCCACGGACCCGTATCAGATTGCGGACAAGTATCAGATGCTGGCGATGCAGAACCTGTTGAAGGAAGAGGAGACGATCTGTTTCTCCCTGCTGGCCGATATCGATCTGGAGAAAGAAGATTGGACTCCGCTTAATACTAGCGGCTCTTTCGCCAAAGGACTCTTCTTTGAAGGAAATGGTCATACGGTGAAAAACTTCAAGTCTACCAGTTCGAATCCCTATCCCAGTTTCGCCGGTGTCCTTAATGGAACGGTCAAGGATGTGACCTTTGATGGCGCCACGATTGATGCTGGCAACAATACGGCCGGTGTGCTTGCGGGATATATCGGATCCGGAACCGCCGTCTTCGGAAGCATCAGCGGCATTACTGTCAAGAATTCAACGGTTTCCGGCACTAAACAACGTTTGGGGGGAATTGCAGGGTATGTCAAGAACATTTCCGGAACCATCGATGACTGCCATGTGATCAACACCACGGTAGAATCGGCCGCGGACCGCGTCGGAGGCCTTTTCGGACAGTTTGACAAATCTTTCATGGCTTCGAATTGTACGGCGGAGAATGTGTCGGTCCACGGGACCATCAATATTGGCGGTCTCGTCGGCGTTGGTTATGGAAACTTCACGGACTGCACTTCTTCTGGCACCGTCAGTTCGACCAATACGACCAGCAATGCCGATATCGCCCTAGGAGGTCTTGTCGGATACTTTGAGAATGGCGTGATTTCCCATTGCAGTTCTTCCGTAAGCATCGACCAGACGACGAACGGCCGTGATATCGGCGGGCTCATCGGCAAGATGCTGGCGGG
>Ga0310694_10007621_pt1 | contig 10134 bp, 9 predicted proteins | sample 174DNAGHGhighgp2_FD_203884 | JGI IMG/M metagenome (GOLD analysis project Ga0310694, IMG submission 203884) | Sheep rumen microbial communities from Palmerston North, Manawatu-Wanganui, New Zealand - 1742 DNA GHGhigh gp2 (v2) (version 2) | ecosystem: Host-associated > Mammals > Digestive system >...
GTTCACGACGCGAGTGTTGGCGTTGTCGCCCAGCCAGCCTGAAATGCCGGCAGACTCCTTCTCGCCATTAGCGTTGCCCAGAGCCGTGATGGTGCCGGTGTTGACGCAGTTCGTGATTTTCCAGATAGGATGATTGCCTGTACTGCCACCCGTGATGCCGCCTGCATTCTTTGACGTTGTGGTGATGCTGGCTTCGTTCACGCAATTCATGATAATGATCTCCTTCTCATTGTTCTGACCCGTGCCCGTGATGCCGCCGGTACGCAAAGCGCCGGTGATGGAGCAGCTCTTGTCGATGATGAGATTCTTGATGACTGTACCGCCGCCACGTGTATTTGGATTACCGCGAAGGTCACCAAAGAAGCCTTGCATCTCATCGTTAGGACGATTGATAATCATGTTCTTGATGCGGAAACCCTGACCGTCGAACGTCGCATTGTACTTCTTGCCGTTGTTAGGACCGATAGGACGGTGCAGATTTTCGATGTTCTCAAAGTCGATGTCGTTCATCAACTTACAGTCCAGATCGAGGTTGCCAGCTGCGACCTGATCGGAAATCCACTCTACATTGCCCGCATTGTAGAGCATGTAGAAGCCATCCGCATCCTGCTGAGGAGCTTCGAAGTGTGCGTCGCAATCGTCGTGCATCGTACAGATACCGTTCACGTATCCGTGGTCATCAGCGAATGCAGCACTTCCAACGAGCCACATCAGGCCGAGGATGGCGAAAGAGTAAATCTTTCTCATTGCTTTGTAATTTAAATTAATAAAATATATAAATAAATATAATGTATTGCGTCAATTAATGCAAACAGAGTATATCATATATGCATAGTTCCGTCACAAAAGTACTAATATTTTGTAAAACAAAGACAAAAACATGCAGTTGTTTAAGTTATTTTAACACGGCTGGCATTTTCTTTGCCTGTGAAAGGCGATACGGTTTAGTAAAAAAGCGAACCTAACGTGTCTTTTCACCCGACTTCACAGTACACGAGACAAACACCCGCACGCGAGGTTCGTTATACATACATGTATGTATAATTAAATGTACATGTATGTATAATTATAGATACATGTATGTATAATGAACACGACGTGTCGAGTCTGGAAATGCGGCGTGTGGGCTTTGGCAACGAGACGTGTCGAGGTCTTTCACAAAACATGTTGGATATGGAAAAACAAAGAGCGTCAGACTTGCTTGTCTGACGCTCTTTCTCGGGTGGTGCCACCAGGAATCGAACCGGGGACACAAGGATTTTCAGTCCTTTGCTCTACCAACTGAGCTATGGCACCTTTCCGTTTTTGCGAGTGCAAAGGTAAGGCTTTTTCCCGAACCCTGCAAACATTTTACAAAAAAAATGGCAGAAATGTGTTTTTTTCACGCCATTTACCGTTTTTTTCAACTTTCATCTTTCTACTTTCAACTTTTCTTTGTACCTTTGCACCGGTTTTCAAAACCATTCGGGATGTAGCGCAGTTGGTAGCGCACTACGTTCGGGACGTAGGGGTCGGGCGTTCGAGTCGCCTCATCCCGACTTAAAAACTGAGAAAGCGAAAGGGTGAAAAGGCCAAAGAAAGAGGATGAGACATCGTCTGTGATTTAGCTTTTTCACCTTTTCAATTCTTCACCTTTTCAACTTTTCCATGGAAAGCTGGTTCGCGATGCGCGTCACTTATCGGCGCGAAATGAAGGTCAAGGCGGAAATGGACGCTTTGGAGGTGCCGGCTTTTGTGCCCATGCGCCGCATCATGCAGAGGGGTAGCCGCCTTCGGAACACGCTTGAACCGGCAATCCACAATCTCATTTTCATTCATGCGACAGAGGAAAAGGTGCAGGCTCTCAAGAAGTCGCGCCCAGAACTGCAGTACATGATGCGCAAGATGAACGGGAAGATGGAGAAAATCGTCGTGCCTGAACAGGAGATGGAGGACTTCATGAAAGTTTGTACCGCGAGTCAGGACTTCGTAGAAATTGTGTCGGCAGACGGGATCAAGCTCAAGCCGGGGCAGGAGGTGATGATTGTCAGCGGCCCTCTGCAAGGCATTCGTGGCCACTTTCAGCGCGTGGAAGGACATCGCTCGCGCCGCTTCATTGTCACCATTCCCGGGGCTTGTGCGGCCACAGTCGAAGTCAAGGCAGAAGAAGTGATGCCTATTACCTGACAATAGAAGTGCACTCGTGCCTTAACCCTTTGCTTTTCGAGAGATAAGCCTTTGCGACGCCAAAGCGCAGGAACAGGTCGAGACGGACGGGAATGTGGTTCTCGTCGTCGGAGATATAAAAGGTGATGATTTCCTTCTCTTTGCCGTTCGGGTATTCCACAAACGAGAAGACGACGCATTTGTAGGTGATGCCGGTGCTCTTCATCCTGAAGTCCTCGCGGCCACGATAGATGAGGGTGATGTCCTCGACCTTATGTCCGTCGGCCATCGGCATGCGCAGTTTCTCGCCTTTCTTCATGTTATCGACTTTGAAGGAACGTGCCCGAAGCAACATGCTCATCATATCGTAGAGGCACTTCGTATTGTCGTAAGTCTTCTCCGTAACAGTTCCGTCGCGGTCCTTGTAGCGTTGGCGAAGATGCGTCTTGCCGCCAGGATAGGTGTACCACACTTCATCGACGTAATACTTGCCGCCCTCGTTGGCTCCCTTCTTGTAGTAACGAGGCGTCATGTCCTCTGTGACGATGCTCTGCATTGTGTCTCGCATCATAAAGAAGCGGTCGAGTCGGGAGCTGGTACGTGTGATGAGATGTGACTTGTAGGCAGGTTTGCCTTCCCACTTCGTGCCGGAGATGCTCATCGTTGCTGTGCCTGCGCTGACCCATACGAACTTCCAATTGAAGAAGAGGTCGTAGTTGAGCTCCTCACCTGCGCTGAAAGCGGTGTTCTCGGCAGTACACTGGGCATTCGCCCTTATGCAAACAGAGAGCACAAAAGCTATTATATATATATAATGTATTAGGCGTCGCATTCTCTCTTTCTTGTTACCTTATTCCCTGCTTCCCCGTCTTTGCTCCCTTTCAGCCTGCTTCTGCTGGAGACGTTCCTTGTTGCGTTGCTTGACATTCTTCTCCTTGTCGGGCTTCTGCTTGGTTATTTCAATAGGTTTCTGCCACATACGCCCTATCTCGAGCGGCGCCCAGTCCTGCTCGATGTCCCACTTCGCCTTCACCGTAATAGGCTTTGGGAAGTAATAGACAGGCTCGGGCTGTAAGCCTCTGTCATAGTTGCCTGTGCTCCAAACGCCGTTGCCATCGTAATCTACAAAGCAACGCAGGTAATACTCTGTGGGCTTCATGAAGAAGAAGTCTGCCCGTCCGTCTTTCTCTGCCGGAAGCTCTGCAACAATCTTATCGCTCTTGTTTAAGAGCTGAACGATGACTTGTGCCGTATCGGGGAGAATGACGTGGACAAAGAGCGAGCCGTAATCATCCTCACTCTTCACAGTAAACTCGCTTCTGATTGTCCTGCAAGGGTCGCCCATCACGCCGACTACTGCTGCGCTGTCTATCGTGAAACGGTACTGACGCTTCTGTTCCCATTCGGCATACAGTGTGTAGGACTTGATGTCGCGGTCCGGCAAGAAGAGGAACGGCTCGGGCAACCAAAAGCTGTCCTCCTTGATGTAGAGGTGCATGCGTGTCGTATCGACTTTCGCTATGGGCTGCTTTGCGATGTAATGGACATTTTGATTCGGGTCGATGCTGCCTGATGGCTTTGCCGAGATCTCGAGGAACGTATTTTCGTATGGGTTAGCCTCCGCAGTCAAAGGCACCTTGGACTTCCTCAGTTGCTTCTCTCGTTGCTTCTGCCACTCCTGTATCTTCTTCTCTTTCTCCTTTTGCAGCTTCTCCCAAGTCAACTTTGGCGCTTCCTCAATCAACTCTGTATGAGGCTGCAAGACGCCTGTTGTGTCGGTCTCAAGGAACGTCATCTCAAATCGGATAGTGTCTTCTCGATGCGTGAAAGCCGTGTCCGTTATCCAATATGTAATGGTGTCGTTGTAGAGCGAAGCGTCTGCTACAAGGCAGCTCTCATCGAAGTTCAAACCTTTGATGATGGGCAAAGAGTCGGCAGGAGCTGTGAAGTAGAACCTTATGACATCGGGGTCAGGACGTTCGCGCTTGAGCAAGTGCTGGTCTTGGCCTTCCTCAAGGAACGCATTGAGCACCAGGTAATCAGGAAAGTAATGGACGTATGGAACGACACGAATGGAGTCGTAGTGCGTCGAGTCACGCCAAACGGTATCCATGCGTACATCCCATTTACAAGTAGTTGTGAAGGTATCGGGCAGAAAGGCAATACGTTCGCTTTTCTGCGAAAGGAGGAAGTTGCCATCCTTATCTTCGAGAGCGAAAGCACGATACTGGCCCGGCTTTACGCCCTTGATGCAGAACTTGCCCGAACCATTTGTGCGCGAGACACGAGCGAAAGGCTTATGCCTCATAATGGTGTCGTTGAAGAGAGAGTCTATAGGATAAAGACCGACGAGAATGCCTTTTATCGGCTCCAGGTCCGCTGCATTGAGCACAGCTCCAGACACTTCCATTGTGTCAATCTCTTCGCCCGTACTGAAGCTGTAAGTGTAGTGTCCCATCGGATTGCCTTCGTTGTTGTCGACGATAGCGTCGCCAAAATCGATGGTATAGGTCGTGCTTGCCTTCAAACTGTCATAAAGTGTCACCTTCACGCTCTTGCCGTCAGCGCGGATGTTGGCAGGCTCAATCTGAGGAGGCGAAACAATGACCTTCTCGTTAGCATTCTCGAGCTTGACGTATTCGTCGAAGCGAATCTTTATCTTGCGCTCAGTGTTGTTCGTTGCACGATCCGCAGGATAGCTCGACACGACCTTCGGCGGTATCTCGTCGTAAACGCCGCCGTCGGGTGCGCCTATGCTTGCGCAAGCCGCAATGAGCAACAGCGCAAAGCCTGCAAATATGTGCCTCGACTTCATCTACCTTATTTATCTATATTAAGCGCCAGCACTTGTTCGATGATGTCGCGATTGTTGCAGAGTCGTGGAACTTTGTGCTGTCCGCCGAGCTTGCCCTTCTGCTTGAGCCAATCGTTGAACACGCCGGGTCGCGCCTTGATGAGCTCGAGCCTCTGAAGCGTAATGTCCTTGTATCGCTTGGCTTCGTAGTCGGAGTTTATCTGCTGAAGGCTCTTGTCGAGGATGCTGGCAAAGGCTTCAATGTCGCTCGGCTCTTTGCTGAACTCGACTATCCATTGATGTCGACATTTGCCGTCAGCATCCATGAAGACGGGTGCCGCAGTATATTCCAGAACCTCTGCTCCTGTCTGCCGACACGCTTCTGCCAGTCCCTTTTCGGCATTATCGACGATGAGTTCCTCACCGAATGCGTTGATGAAGGACTTGGTGCGACCCGTGATAACGAACTTGTAGGGATTGCGTGAAGTGAAGCGAATCATGTCGCCAATGATGTAACGCCACAAGCCGCTCGACGTCGAGATGACCATCGCGTAGTTCTTGCCCGTCTCGATCCCCCAAAGAGGCACGACAGTCGGCTGTTCCTTGTCGAACTCGTCCATTGGGATGAACTCGTAGAAAACGCCGTAGTCAATCATCAGGCTCATCGCCGTGTCGCTCGGGTCGTCCTGCAAGCCAAAGAAGCCTTCCGATGCGTTGTAAGTCTCCATGTAGTGCATGCGAGGCAACGTAATAAGCCGCTCGTACTGTCCGCGATAGGGTGTGAAAGCGACGCCGCCATGGAAGAAGACCTCCAAGTTAGGCCAAACATCACCAAGGGGCTTGCCACTGAGTTCGATGATGCGATTCAGAACAGACAGCATCCAAGAGGGAACGCCGCTGAGGTTCGTGACGTTCTGCTTCATGGCCTCTCTCGCGATGCGGTCTCTCTTTACTTCAAAGTCACTGAGCAAAGCAGTGGCTTTCTTCGGGACACGCACCAGGTTGACCAGCGGATTGATGTTCTCGATGAGGATAGCACTGAGGTCGCCCACAAGGCTGCCCGGCAAATTGTAGTTCGGAGCATGACTGCCGCCAAGGATGAGCGCTTTGCCATCAAAGATACGACTCTTCGGGTTGTTCCTCAAGTACCAGACAACAGCATCGGTTCCGCCAGCATAATGCGTGTCGTGCAAGCCGTCTTTGCTAACAGGAATGAACTTGCTCTTGTCGTTCGTCGTACCGCTCGACTTCGCATACCACTTCACCTTGCCCGGCCAAAGCACATCCTTCTCGCCATGACGCATCCTATCGATGTATCCCTTCAACTCCTCGTAAGTATTGAGAGGAGTTTGAATCGCAAAGTCCTCATAATTGAGGCACTTGTCGTAGCCGTATGCCCTGCCCCACTCCGTCTGCGCAGCTTTGCCAAGCAGACGTTTGAGGACACCTCTCTGCAAAGCTTCAGCCTCTATCTGATATAGGTCGAGTTTGCGAAGGCGAGGCGTGAAGATGGGACGTATGATGTTAGTTAGTGACATGTTTGCTGTTTACTATTTCGTCGTGCAACTTGCGGTCGTGCTTGAGACGGTGCAGAGCGTTACGACTTGCTTTCTGATGGCTTTCCTTTTTCGAGTAACCTTTGCCACGAGCGCACTCGTGTCCGCCAACCATTACCTTTGAGCAGAAGAGCGGCGAACCATCTTCTGTCTTTGTCTCGTCAAGCAGTACATACTCCAACGTGACCTTATGCTTCTGGCACCACTCCAGCAGTTTGCTCTTGAAGTTCACTTCCTGATACGCCAGTTTATCAATGTCGATAAGCCGCCGCATTATTTTCTTCTTAATGAAAGTCTTGCAGTGACCGTAGCCTCTGTCGAGGTAAATGGCTCCCACAAGCGCTTCGAAAGCATTGCCTGCAAGGTAGCTGTTGTGGGTCTGGTTTTGTTCGTTTCTGCGAATGAGCTTGTCAAGGCCTATCTCTTGAGCAAGCCTGCCAAGCGATTCTCGCTGCACTATCTTGCTTCTGGTATTGGTCAAAAAGCCTTCTCTCTTACGGGGGAAGTGATGGAAGACAATTTCACCCACGACGGCATCGAGTATCGCATCGCCCAGGAACTCTAGCCTCTCGTTGTTGAGCGACGCGCCGCTCTTAGCTTGAGCGTGCATCGACTTGTGCATCAGGGCTTCCTGATAGAGGCTTATCTTGCGTGGATAGAAGCCCAGCATACGATGAAAAGCGCGATAAAGCTCCTTATCCTTACGGAAAGGCAGCCTTATCGCGTCTATCAGGTTTACGGCAGACACGGCCTATCCTGCGTACTTCTTAAAGATAACGCAGGCGTTATGACCTCCAAAGCCAAAGGTGTTGCTCAGGGCAGCACGAACGGGGCGCTTCTGTGCCTGGCCGAAGGTGAAGTTCAACTTATAGTCAATCTCGGGATCTTCGTCGCCGTCTTCATGGTTGATGGTGGGCGGTACGATGTCCTCCTTGACTGCCATCACGCTTGCCATTGCCTCGATGGCTCCAGCTGCACCAAGCAGATGACCTGTCATCGACTTTGTGCTGCTGATATTAAGCTCATAGGCATGTTGGCCAAAGACGTCCAAAATAGCCTTGCACTCGCTGATGTCGCCGACGGGAGTCGATGTGCCGTGCACATTGATGTAGTCTATTTCAGCGGGCTTCATGCCAGCGTCTTCGAGGGCATTCTCCATGACAAGCTTTGCGCCAAGACCTTCTGGGTGAGATGCCGTAATATGGTGTGCATCGGCACTCATGCCGGCACCTGCCATCTCGGCATATATCTTCGCACCACGAGCCTTTGCATGCTCCAGCTCTTCAAGCACGAGGACTGCACTGCCTTCTGCCATCACGAAACCGTCACGACTTGCGCTGAACGGACGACTTGCCTTTTGAGGCTCCTCGTTACGGGTGCTCAGGGCCTTCATCGCAGTGAAGCCTCCCACACCGGCTGCCGTGATAGCTGCTTCAGCACCACCGCTCACGACAACGTCAGCCTTACCCAGACGGATGAGGTTGAAAGCGTCGGCAAGAGCATTGGTCGATGAAGCGCAGGCACTCGAGGTGATGTAGTTCGGTCCGTGGAAGCCGTACTTGATGCTGATATGACCTGCACAAATGTCGGCTATCATCTTGGGCACGAAGAAAGGATTAAACTTAGGACCGATGGTGTCGGCTGTCTTGGCATAAGCCGTGACTTCCTCCTCATAGGTCTTCATGCCGCCGATACCGACGCCGAAGATAACACCAACGCGGTTCTTGTCCACCTGCTCGAGGTCCATTGCGCTGTCATCCACTGCCATAGTGGCAGCAGCAAGAGCGTACTGGCAATAGGGGTCCATCTTGCGGGCCTCTTTCTTGTCGATGAACTGCTCAGGATCGAAGTTCTTTACCTCACAGGCAAACTGTGCCTTGAACTTGGATGCATCGAAATGTGTGATAGGCGCAGCACCGCTCACGCCATTAAGCATATTCTGCCACGTCTCAGCAGCAGTGTTGCCTAACGGAGTGACGGCACCAATGCCAGTCACCACAACTCTTTTCAACTCCATTATTTACTTGTTTGCTTCGATAAATGCGATAGCATCAGCAACGGTAGAGATCTTCTCTGCCTTATCGTCGGGAATGGTGATCTCGAATGCCTTCTCGAACTCCATAATCAGCTCAACGGTGTCCAAAGAGTCAGCACCAAGGTCGTTTGTGAATGATGCTTCGGGAGTAACGTCTGCTTCATCTACACCCAACTTATCAACGATAATCTCTTTTACTTTTGCTTCAATTTCTGACATAACTTTATGTTTTGGTTATAAAAAAATGTTTAGTCTCTCTTTTTATTTGCGGTGCAAAGTAACAACATTTTGCGCAATTATGCAACTATTAGGCTTAAAAACATACCCAAATGTGCACATTTTAACTTTTTTTGTGCACAAATCGGGCATAAAGGGCTGCGAAAACAGCCCCTTTCGCGCGCGTATTATAATATAAGGTATAAGCAAAACTACATTAATGGACGAATAAAACATCATTTCCGGCAGCCCAAACAAACCAATTCGACACATACCTCAGGCAGAAGCCACAAGCGGCCTTACTCAACGCTGCACATGGCGTTCATTATACATACATGTATGTATAATTAAATGTACATGTATGTATAATTATAGATACATGTATGTATAATCAACTTAACGTGTTATGTTTGGAAACTCAACGTGTCGAATCGGGTAAGACAACGTGTGAAAGCTGGCAGAAGCTCTTGGCGTCGAAGATTGCAGGGCATTGGAAATGACCTGGTCCAACATTATTAAAGGTGTACGAAACAATTCTTCGAGCCACGCTTTCACTTTTTTAATTTTCAATTTTCAATTTTCAATTATTCTTTGTACCTTTGCCCCAACTATGTCACAATACGCCGATGTCATACTTCCCTTGCCTTTGCAAGGAGCCTTCACCTACGCTTTGCCGACCGAAATGGCTGACAAAGTGCAGGTTGGCTGCCGCGTTATTGTGTCGTTTGGAAGCAGGAAGTTCTACACCGCAATTGTGGTTCGTCTGCATGACGACACGCCGTCTTACCCGACAAAGCTCGTCACAGATGTGCTCGACGAAAAGCCTGTCGTATTACAAGAGCAGCTGTGTTTGTGGAAATGGATTGCGGACTATTATCTCTGTACGCTTGGCGATGTCTTCAAAGCCGCTTTGCCTTCCGGACTGAAACTGGAGAGCGAGAGCACCATCCTGTTGAACGAGGATTGGGAAGCCGAGTCGACTTTGCCACCAAGCGAAGAAAAGATATGGCGAGCACTCAGGAAAAAGCCCGAACAAACACTGTTGAGTTTGCAGAAAGAGACAGGTGTAAAGAGCATCCTATCCGCCGTAAAGAGTCTCCTTGAAAAAGGAGCTGTGCTAATGAAGGAGGAAATACGCCGCACTTATAAACCCAAGACGGTGACTTGTGTGCGGCTTAGCGAAGCATATCACAATGAAGCGCGTTTGCACGAAGCGTTCGATGCCTTGCAACGTTCCCCTCGACAAGAGGCTTTGCTGGCTTGCTTCCTCGACACAGAAGGAACGGTGGAAAAGCAAACTCTACTGCAAAAGTCAGGTTGTTCGGAAGCCATTTTGAGAGAACTCTGCCAGAAAGGAATCCTCGAGGCCTACGCCCAACCTGTTGAGA
>Ga0310694_10007622_pt1 | contig 10131 bp, 10 predicted proteins | sample 174DNAGHGhighgp2_FD_203884 | JGI IMG/M metagenome (GOLD analysis project Ga0310694, IMG submission 203884) | Sheep rumen microbial communities from Palmerston North, Manawatu-Wanganui, New Zealand - 1742 DNA GHGhigh gp2 (v2) (version 2) | ecosystem: Host-associated > Mammals > Digestive system...
AATAGTCGTTCACCCTGGCTTCGTCGGTGAACATCGACTTTTTGAACATTTGTTCCACAAATTCGTCCACGTCCTTGATGTCGTTGAGGAACGAGGGACGGAAGTCGGCGGGCTGGGCTTTCAGGTATTCCTTGAGCATCATGGCGGCCACTTCCTTGTCAATAGGCATATAGTAGTCCTTAAAGAAATTGGCTGCGGTGCTCTTTAACGAGGCAATCATATTGTCGATTTGCTCCTGCGGTGTGTCTTTGTCCATGTCGGCCAATCGGGCGAAACGTCCGGCAAAATTGATGAGTTCGATGCGCATTCCGGCCTCCGCCATATAGGTGTAGGCCAGTTGGTAAGGCTTCAGTTCCGTGTAGCTATCCTTGAACTGTTTCAGCAGGTTGACATACATGTAGCGGCTGCGCGACTGCATGGCCCAGTCGTAGAAACGGGTCTCGTAATCGTTTTTCTTTTCGATGCCGTGGAAGTGGTTGATACCTTCGGTCACGCCCATCCATTTCTTCCAGCCGTTGCCGATGCCAGCGTGCTTGGCGGCGTATTGGATGCGCACCTTTGGGTCTTGCTCCTGGTATTTGTTGTAGATGTCGAGCACTTTGCCGCGCAGGTCGACCATGATGGGGTCGATGAGGTTGGCTTCTTGGTCGACGGCCACGGCGGGCAGGTATTCGTTGGTGCGGGCAGGATAGCCGAACACAAAGGCGAAGTCGCCTTCGTTGGCACCTTTCAGCGAGATGTCGAGATGCTTGGCGGGCTTGTAAGGCACGTTGTCGCGGCTATAGTCGGCAGGATGGCCGTCTTTGTCGGCATAGACGCGGAAAATCGAGAAGTCGCCCGTGTGGCGGGGCCAGACCCAGTTGTCGGTGTCGCCACCAAACTTGCCGATGTTGCTCGGCGGGCAACCCACGAGGCGCACATCGGTATAGGTCTCGTTGAGCAGCAGGTAGTATTCATTGCCCAAGAAGAACGGCTTGATGCTGGCCTTGTATGTGGTTTCTTTTTCGACTTCGGCGATGACCTGCTTCATGTTTTTGTTGATGATGGCCTGACGCTCGTCCTCGGGCATGTCGATATTGGTGCCGGCAAGGACGCGGTCGGTCACGTCGCGCATCTCGCGCAGGAAGATGACGCTAAGACCGGGGCAGGGCAGCTCTTCGCTACGGTTCATGGCCCAAAAGCCGTTGGTCAGGTAGTCGTGTTCCACCGAGCTGTGTTTTTGGATGTCGTCGTAGCCGCAATGGTGGTTGGTGAGTAGCAGGCCGTAGTCGCTGACAATTTCGCCTGTGCAACCGCCGCCAAAGAGCACAATGGCATCCTTCAGACTGCTGTGATTAATGGAATAGATGTCTTCGGCAGTGATGCGCATACCCATCTCCTGCATTTCTTTCTCGTTGTATTGCAACAGCATGGGGATCCACATGCCTTCGCCGGCAAAGAGGAAGGTCGGGAAAAGAATAAATAGGGTTGTTAATAAACGGAATCGTTTCATTGTAGAATATGTTTGATTAATAAATGTAGAGACGTGCCATGGCGCGTCTCTACAGATTGTTATTATTCCAATTCACGCCAATCGTCCGTAGCGTCAAAGTCCACTTCCTTGCATTGGGTGTAGATGGAGGGGCAATTCGAGACGCGATAGTAGGGGTCGCCTTTCTGTTGCACTACCTCGATGCCACGCCATGGGGTGTCATAACCATCGCTGTACACCTGCATGTATTTTACATAGCCTTTCAACGATTGTGAACGCTCATCGTTGGGATAGGCGGGGTTGCGGCGCACTTGGATGGTGTAGGGCTTTTCGGGATTGTAGCCGTTGGAGGGCTTGGCACCTTTGAAGTAAGATGACACTAAATAAGGCCGTGCATAGCTGTCGCCTTCGCGGAAGATCTCCTTCAAGCGGCTGGTGACGTAGCTGAGGTTGGTCGAGGTGTTGTTGAGCGTGAGACATTCAGTTCCCACGTTTTTGTCGCGGCGATACATTTCCATGGCCACCAATTGCAGCATGATGCAGCCTTCGGGGGTGGTGCCCAGTTTGGCTTGCAGAGCTTGGAATTCTTCGACAGTGGTCGGGATTTTCTCGATGCTCACCTTGTCGGATAAGGCTTTCGAGGCGGCATCGCCAACGGTTTGCTTGAGGGCTTTGCCAAGACCGCCGATTTGTGCAGTGGCGGTGAAGCTGAGTGACATGACCATAAGGAAGGCCATGATGGAAATGATGTTACTTTTTTTCATGTTGTTAGTGTTTTAGTTGGTTATTAATTGTTGATATTGATTTCTTTGGTCGAAAGCAGGCCGCAGGCCGCGTCGATGTCTTGCCCGCGCGAGGCACGAATGGTGGCGATGATGCCTTTGTCGTTCAAGGCATCGCGAAACCAGGTCATGGTGGCGGCATCAGGACTCTTCAGCGGGATGTTGGGAACGGCATGATACCTTATTAGATTGACGCGGCAACGTGTGCTGCCCAACAGCCGAGCGATTTCCTTGATGTGGTCTTTGGAGGCGTTCAGGTCTTTGAAGACGATATACTCAAAAGAGAGACGGCGCTGCCCGTGCCAGTCGTGTTGACGCACGGCGTGAATCACTTCCTTGATGGGATAGCTCTTCTCGACAGGCATCAGTTTGAGTCGCTCGTCGTGGAAGGGACTGTGCATCGAGATGGCGAGGTTGCATTTTGACTCTTCGAGGAAACGCTTCAGGTTGGGGATGAGGCCGCAGGTCGAGACGGTAACGCGGGTCGGACTCCAGCCCATGGCCCATTCTTGCGTGATGATGTCCAACGCGCACATCAGGTTGTCGTAGTTGGCCAAAGGCTCGCCCATGCCCATGAAAACGATGTTGGTGAGCGTGTCGAACTCGGGCAGGCTGAGGATTTGGTTCATGATTTCAGCCACAGTGAGGTTCTTTTGGAAGCCCTGCTTGCCTGTGGCGCAGAAGAGACAGTCCATCTGGCAGCCCACCTGCGTGCTGACGCACAGCGTGGCGCGCTCGCGGTCGGGGATATAGGCTGCTTCTATGAAATGCTCACCTGCCGGGAAAAGGTATTTCTTCGTGCCGTCTTTCGACACTTGTTCCTTCAGTGGAGCATTCAGACCGGTTTCGAAATGCTCGGCGAGCAAGGCTCTTGTGTTTTTGCTTAGGTTGGTCATATCGTCGAACGAGGCACAACGTTTTTGGTAGAGCCAGTCGACGAGCTGCTTGCTCGTGAACTTGGGCAGACCCAGCTCAATCACGATGTCCTGCAACTCGGCAGGGGTTTTCCCTAAAAGTATCTCTTTTTCCATGTTTTTCTGTTTTTCTGACCTGTGACAATGGCCATGGCCATTCCATACAATACTAAAGATTCCTTTCTAATATGGGGTGGTCATGGTCATAGTCAGTCATAGTCTTAATGTGTCAGTATTTCCAATCCCGTTTCCGTCATGAGGAAGGTGTGCTCCCATTGAGCTGAAGGCAACTCGTCCTCGGTGATGACGGTCCAGCCGTCGGCGCTGTCGATGAAGACTTTCCAAGTGCCCATGTTGATCATCGGCTCGATGGTGAACACCATGCCGGGTACCAGAAGCATGCCTGTGCCTTTCTTGCCATAGTGCAACACCTCGGGGTCGTCGTGGAACTTCACTCCAACGCCGTGTCCGCAGAGGTCGCGCACCACGCTGAAGCCGTTTTTGTGGGCATGACGCTCAATGGCGTTGCCGATGTCGCCGACGAAACCGTATGGCTGTGCGGCTTCCATGCCTACATAAAGGCATTCTTTGGCCACGTCGACAAGCTTTTGCTTGCGGGCCGAGGTTTGACCGATGACATACATGCGCGATGCGTCGGCATAAAAACCGTCCAAGATGGTGGTGCAGTCCACGTTGACGATGTCGCCTTCCTTGAGGATTACCTTGGCCGAAGGGATGCCGTGACACACTACCTCATTAATAGATACACACACACTTTTCGGATAGCCCTCGTAGCCCAAAGTGGCTGGGATGGCTCCGTGCTCAATAGTGTAGTTGTGGACCAAATCATTGATTTCCAATGTGCTCATTCCCGCGTGAATTTTTTCACCCACAAGGTCGAGAATGGCTGTATTGATGACACCGCTCCGTTTGATGCCTTCGATTTCTTCGGGGGTGCGAATCAGGCTGCGCTTGGGCACCAAGGCTCCACGGGCTTCCATCGCCATCACCTTGCGGTCCAATTCAGTAGGTTCCTGACCTGCCGGAACGCGCCATCTTTTGCGTCGTGTAAACATATTGATGAATTTTTCTGCAAAGTAACGGAATTTTTGCCAAAAAGGATAGTTTTTTTTCTTGGCAATCTGAAAAATACTTATCTTTGCATCCCGTATTTTATTTCGGAATGCCTCCGAATCATTAATTTTAGCACTATGAAAAGCACTGTAAAATACGGGTTTGATAGCGAGAAATACCTCAAAATCCAGTCAGAACACATCAAGGAACGCATCGCCAAATTCGGCGACAAACTTTACCTCGAATTTGGAGGAAAACTTTACGACGACTTTCATGCTAGTCGTGTACTGCCGGGCTTCGAGCCTGACAATAAACTGAAGATGCTCATGCAACTGGTCGATGTGGCCGAAATCGTCATCGTCATCAGCGCAGTCGACATCGAGAAAAATAAGATGCGTGGCGATTTGGGCATTACCTACGACGTCGACGTGTTGCGCCTTCGCGATGTGTTCATGGATCGGGGATTCACGGTCAACTCGGTCGTTATCACGCATTATAACGGCCAAGCCAGTGCCGACGCCTATCGCCAACGTTTGGAACGCATGGGCATCAAAGTGTATTACCACCGCATCATCGAAGGCTATCCCAACAACGTGGCTCTCATCGACTCCGACGAAGGCTTTGGCCGCAACGACTATGTGGAAACCTCGCGCCCGTTGGTGGTCATCACGGCCCCTGGTCCAGGTAGCGGCAAAATGGCGGTATGCCTCAGCCAACTCTATCAAGAACACAAGCGCGGCGTCAAGGCGGGTTATGCCAAATTCGAGACCTTCCCCGTGTGGAACCTGCCGCTGAAACACCCCGTCAACGTGGCCTACGAAGCCGCCACCGCCGACCTCAACGACATCAACATGATTGACCCGTTCCATTTGGATGCTTACGGCGAGACCGCCATCAACTACAACCGCGACATCGAGATTTTCCCAGTGCTGAACGCGATTTTTGAGTCCATTTATGGTGAAAATCCCTACAAGTCGCCGACCGACATGGGCGTCAACATGGTGGGCTACTGCCTCAGCGACGATGCCATTTGTTGCGAAGCATCAAAACAGGAAATCATAAGACGTTATTATGCAGCGCTTTGTAACCTCGCTAAAGGCAAAGGCACCGAAAACGAGGTGAATAAAATCGCCTTGCTGATGAAGCAGGCCCGCATCAGCACCGCCGACCGCAAAACGACCATTGCCGCCAAAGAACGGAAAGAGCGCGAAGGCGCGGCGGCTGCCGCCATCGAGTTGGCCGACGGCACCATCATCACGGCGCATAGTAGCGCATTGTTGGGACCTAGTGCAGCCCTGCTGCTCAACGCTACCAAGCATCTGGCTGGCATCGACCACGACGTGAAACTCATCCCTCAGGCCATGATTGAACCCATCCAGAAAACCAAAGTGAACCTGCTGCATGGCAACAACCCACGTCTCCATACCGACGAGGTGCTGGTGGCCATTTCGATGCTCAGCCTTTGGGACGAAAACTGCAAGAAAGCGCTTGAATGTCTGCCACAACTTAATGGTTGCCAAGTGCATAGCACAGTGATGCTCAGTGAAGTGGACCAGAAAATCTTCAAGAAACTGGGGATCGACCTCACTTGCGACCCCGTGGCGAAAAAGTGATTTAGAAATTACGAATGGCTCTGACGTAAAACACTTGGTCTTTCACTGAGTCGCCGATGACGACTTGTCCGTTTTGTAAACGTCCGGCTGCAGCACAGCGGGTGCCCGTTTCGGTACTCGTCCAATAGGTTTTGTCCTCCAAAGTCGGCAAACCTAACGAGTCGAGGGTGCGGTTCACGATGTCCTGATTCTGAAGAAGATAGCGTAGCTCGTTGGCCGATGGCACATACCATTGCTTCGGAGTAATTTGGAAATGAGGCTGATACACCAGCCGCCAGGTGTTGCGCCTGTGGCTCCATTGGATGACGGGATAGCGACTGAGGTCGTAGTTGGCCATCAGGCCGTTGGTGTTGTACCAGCCGTCATAAGGGTTGGTGACTCCCGTTTCAGTATTGACATAATTGGGAATGCACCATGGCAATTGCACTTCTTCGAGGCTGACCATCAATCCGTTAGTACCGCCTGAGATGGTGGCGAAAACAATGCCTTGCAGGGTGTCGTTATGGTAGTAGTCGCCGATTTGGTACTTCGGGATATAGAATGGCTTCGGGTCGACATCGTTGTTATGTTCGTATTTGTTGCACGAGGCCATTGCTGCGACCAAAACCATGATGGCAAGAAGCACTTTTTTCATCGGGCTTGATTTTTTGGCAAAGGTAGCAACTATTTTGTGATTATGGCGAAAAATGATATTTTTGCAGCCTAAACCAAACTGACATGCCTAATATTACCGAACAAGATAAAACCTTTATGCGCGAAGCCATTCGTTTGGCCGACGAGAGCGTCAAGAATGGAGGAGGCCCCTTCGGGGCTGTCATCGTGAAAGATGGCGAAATCGTTGCAGGCTGCGCCAACAGCGTGACCATCGATAACGACCCTACGGCTCATGCCGAGGTGAACACCATCCGTCAAGCCTGCCGTAAGCTGGGCACCTTCGACCTCTCCGATTGCGTGATTTACACTTCATGCGAGCCTTGCCCGATGTGCCTTGGCGCCATCTATTGGGCACGAATCAAACGTGTCTATTACGGCAACACAAAAAAAGACGCCGCCGACATCGATTTTGCCGATGACTTCATTTACAGGGAATTGGAGTTGCATAAAGAGAACCGTTCCGTGCCGCTCATTTCCTTGCTCCGCGACGAGGCCATCAAGACCTTCAAGGCATGGAAACAAAAAGAAGACCGGGTGGAGTATTAAATACCTAAAACACAGCTTTTTTCGCCATGAGCGTCATGCTGAGACCTCGTGCCACCATAAACATCAGGAAGGCAATCCACAAACCGTGATTGCCAAAGAAGGGCATGAGAATCAGCGATGCTGGTAAAAACACTCCTAATGCCGAGATGAGCATGGTGTTGCGGATGGCGCGTGAGGCCGTGGCACCAATGTAGATGCCGTCCCAGAGGAAAGCCGCAAAGGTAATCATGGGGATGAGAGCGAGATAAATATGATAAGGCTGTGCCTGCACTGCGATTTCAGGTTGGTCGGAAATGAGACCGATGAACCAGTCGGGGAAAAGGGCGTAAAGCACCGTGAACGGCACAGCAATAATGACACCCCAGATGAGCAAAAGTTTCACCGTTTGATGCAGTTGCTTTGAGTCGTGTGCCCCCGTGAAACGTCCCACGAGAGCTTCACCCGCGTATGCAAAACCGTCCGTGAAATAGGAGAAGATGTAGAAAAACTGCATTAGGATCATGTTGACGGCCAGCATGTCGTCGCCGAGTTTGGCCGACTGGTTGTTGAAATAGGCGATACTCAGTACCAATAGAATGCTGCGAATCATGAAGTCGGCGTTCACCGAGAAGAAACGCTTCAGCTTGTCGCTTTGCAGGAGGATGACCCTGCGGATAGGGATGAGATGATAGCGGAATTTGGCAAATAGGAAGATGATAGCGGTCAACAAACCGCAATATTGCGCGATTACAGTACCTAAGGCCACGCCCGTGACGCCCATGCCCATCGCATTGACAAAGATGATGCTGAGCACGATGTTGACCACGTTGGTGAGGATGGCGATAATCATCGGAATGGTGGTGTTTTGCATTCCGATGAACCATCCGTTGAAGGCATAGAGGCACAGCACCGCTGGCGCGGCCCAAATGCGAACACGAAAATAGGTGGCGGTGTAGGCCAACACCTCATCGCTGCCGTGAAGCAGTTTCATGCTGAGCCATTCCACTGGACCTTGCAACGAAAGCACCAAGGCCGTGGCAATGAGCGCAATGCAAAGCGAGCGATACAAAGAATAAGCGATTTCAGCACGGTTGTTGGCTCCGTAGGCCTGCGCCGTGAAGCCCGTTGTTCCAGCCCGCATAAAGCTGAATATGGAATACATCACGCTGAAAATGGTGCCACCCAAGCCGATGGCCCCGATGTAGGCGATGCTGTCCTGATGCCCCATCAGCATCATATCGACGAATCCCAACAGTGGCACGGTGATGTTGCTGATAATGTTCGGGATGGCCAATTTCAGAATGGAACGGTTGAGCGAGTCTTTGGGCATGCAAACAATCTTTTAATAATGCAAAAATAGGATAAATTTGGTTATTATTGAAAAGAAATTCGCAATTTTGATAATTATTCGCAAAAAAGATATTACCTTTGCCGTTGAATAATAGTTTATAAGTAGATGAGCATATTTAGTTTACTTATTGGACGCGAGACTACGAGACGCGAGACGGGTCCCTGAGCTTGTCGAAGGGTTGTCCCGCGTTCCGTAGTCAAAAGATAATGTAGTTTAATTTTGAGCACTTACTTATGAATATAACATTTAATGATATAGCATTAGAAGAGCTTTATACTAAGGGTTCTACTAAGGTGCGTAAATACAAGAAGTTACCTGTCGAAATAGTGAAGCAATATGTAAAAACGGTAAATTATATCAAAGCGGCAACCTGTGTCGAGGATTTATTTGCCATCAAATCGCTTCATTATGAGAAAAAGTCTGGTGATTTGAATGGAGTGGAGGTTGTTTGGATTAATACACAATATAGACTGCATTTTCAGAGTTCGTCTGATGGAACAGGAATAATAGTTAACGCATTAATAATTGAAATATCAAAACATTATGAATAAGAAAACAACACCATTTGTGGCGACTCATCCTGGTGAATTAATTAAAGATGAGTTGAAAGAACGAAACATGACTCAGAAGGAATTGTCGGAATTGACAGGCATTAAGCCTTCTGTATTGAGTGAAACTATCAACGGTAAACGCTCTGTTTCGTTAAGTGTGGCAATGGCTTTGGAAAAAGCCTTAGGCATCCCTGCCGAAATGTGGATGAATCTGCAAACCCAATTCGACCTCGATTCCGCCCAAATTGCAGAACGTGAGAAACAAAAGGAAACCGTATCTGTTATCATTCCCGTTAGCGACCTCAATCTATTGAAGGAAATCTCAAGAAAGTTTGGCTGGGCATGTGTGTTTTAATACAAAAACCTGAAAACAATGATATTCTATTTCAGCGGCTGTGGCAACAGCAAACACGTGGCGGAAACTATCGCCGCAGGTCTTAACGACACTTTAATATTTATTCCCCAAGCGGCTCGTGAAGGCCGTTATGAATACGAATTGGCCGAAGGCGAAAGGCTTGGTTTCGTGTTCCCCATCTATTCTTGGGCACCGCCTCGATTGGTGCTTGACTTTGTGAAGAAGTTATCTATTAAAACCGGCCCTTCGACAGGCTCAGGGACCTTGCCTTACATTTATTTCGCCTGCACCTGCGGCGACAATTGCGGCCTCACAGAGAAGGTCTTCCGTAAGGCTGTGGAAGAAAAAGGCTGGTCGCTATCAGCCTGCTTCAGCGTGCAAATGCCTGAAACCTACATCGGTATGGCAGGATTTAAATTGGACACCAAGGAAAACGCCAAACGAAAAATCGCTGAGGCTGATGCAACCTTGTCGCGGCTCATGCCTCGTCTGGCCAATAAGGAACAGTTCTCTGAAATGGTCGTGGGCAGTTTGGCATGGCTCAAAACGTATTTGGTGAATCCTGGTTTCAACCGCTCCGCCACCGACGACAGTAAGTATCTTTCCACCGAGGCTTGCATCCATTGCGGCAAGTGCGTCGAGGTGTGCCCGTTGCAAAACATAACCCTTGAAAACGGTCGACCCGCATGGCACGGCAACTGCACAATGTGCATGGGCTGTTACCACCATTGTCCTGTCAACGCCATCCAATACGGCAAGGCAACGGTAGGGAAAGGGCAATATTATTATAAGGGTTAATATTGTAGGGCTGTCACATTGTGGCAGCCGCAAAGAAATAGTC
>Ga0310694_10007623_pt1 | contig 10131 bp, 4 predicted proteins | sample 174DNAGHGhighgp2_FD_203884 | JGI IMG/M metagenome (GOLD analysis project Ga0310694, IMG submission 203884) | Sheep rumen microbial communities from Palmerston North, Manawatu-Wanganui, New Zealand - 1742 DNA GHGhigh gp2 (v2) (version 2) | ecosystem: Host-associated > Mammals > Digestive system >...
CGCTGTTGAAGCGGATATCGACGTACATCGATTTGTTGCTCGACGACTCCGTGGTATCGACAATGCCGCCGCCCACAATGCGGTACTTGCTGAAAATGGCCATGCCGAACTGATATCCCAGCTTGTTTTTGTACGGCAGCAGGATTTTATGTGTCTTCTCGTTGTCCTTGACATTGAGCGCTTCGATGATGGCATCCGTGGAATTGAATCCGGATTTCCCAGTGTTGTCGTAACTATATTCCTGGATACAAAGAATATCGGGCTTTTCTTGCTTCAGAAACTGGATCACTTGACGGTTAAGGGATTTTTGGTCGCTGTTATAGATGTTGAAGGCTTTGGCGTTGTAGCTCATGACCTTCAGACAGTTGGCGCAGACTTCGGGCTTGTCGATGCCGCGGAATTGGAAATGCTTATCTATATTGTTGACGTTCAGCAGTATGGCGATAGTGGGAACCAACGCCCAACCATAGTCGATGACCAGCCATACCACAACGAGTATGAAGTTGACAATCAGCAGATAGGGGAAGAAGAGGCCGCAGTAGGCGACGGTGCTGGAGAAAGAGGGCGGGAGGAACTTGGCGGCGAAAGAGAACAGCAGTCCTATCGCGCAGAGAATCGTGATAATGATGAGTAGCAGCTTGCCGAAAGCCTTCAGCCGAGTAAATCGTTTCTTTGCCATTATTTCTGGGAGTAACGGAACAAGATGTCTTTCTCTTCTTTGGAAAGGGCATCGTAACCCTTCTTCGATATTTTGTCGAGTATTTCGTCAATACGCTGTTTTTCGGCCTGTTTGCGGGCGTTGAAATCCTCATCGCTTATCGGACGGCCGCTTTCCTGGGAGACGTAGTATTTCGTTGCACCGCTCTTCTCCCGTTTTCTGAACGGGTTCCATCGTTGTCCCGAATCACGGCTGTCTCTTCGGTCGCGGTAATCTTGGAAGTAGGCTTGGTTGTGCTTGTGGAGGTCATCGTGATGCCAGAGGAACAGCAGCAGCACGCCGAAAATCATACCGCCCAGATGCGCAAAATGCGCCACACCGTCGGCGGTGCCCAGCACGCCGTATGCCAATTCGATGATACCGAAAATCAGCACGAACCACTTGGCCTTGATGGGGAACAGGAAGTAGATGTAAATCAGGTTGTTCGGGAACAGCCAGCCGAAGGCCAGCAGTACGCCGTAGATGGCACCCGAAGCGCCGATCAGCAGGAAGCTGTTCAGGTAGGCGTTTTGCAGCGTGATGGTGGCCGGCACCAAATCGCTCAGTGAATCCGGATTGCGTTGGAGTACCCCGAGGTTGTTCTGCAAGGCGCTCTGCAGCTCGGGAACTTTGTTGTTTTCAACTAGATAGCGGTAACTGTCGAGTGACGGATCCGTCAGGAACTGGTTGAAGAGGGCCATGGAGGGACCGATTTGGAAGTAGGTGATGATAAAGTGGGTGAGGGCTGCGCCGATACCGGTGATCAGGTAGTAGATGAGGAATTTCTTGCTGCCCCATTCGTTCTCTACAGCCGCTCCGAACATCCAGAGTGCGAACATGTTAAAGAAAAGGTGGCCGAAGTTTCCGTGCATGAACATATAGGTGATGAACTGCCACCAATGGAAGTCCGGTGCGCTGTAATAGTGCAGCCCCAGCCATCGGTTCAGGTCGCAGATGTTCGCGTGTGCGAAGACGAAAGTGGCAAAAAACAGTAAGGTGTTGATTATAAGTAGGTTCTTGACTGCTTTCGGCAGAATATTGAACCCGCCCATGCCAATTTGTTGTCCGTTGTTCATTAAAGTTTAAGGTTTGAGGTTTATGATTTAATGTTATTGGTTTAGCGTGGAAAATTGTCGTGCAACAAAGCTTCAATAACCAATAACCTATAACCAATAACTATTATTAAAAACGGCTGCAAAAATACGCAAAAAATCTTACTTTTGCCCCTAAAAAATAGCGGTGCTGTATTGTATTCAACTTCCTGATAATAAGAGTATTCGTATTCGCAAGATGATATGGTCTTGGGTATGGAGAGGTGAGGTGTCGTCCATTTCGCCCGGCGATTGCCGCGATATTGCGGTCACGCATCGGGCGGTGGGGATCGTTGCGGGGAAATCGTCCGTTCATCCCGTGGCGATCGATGTGGAGGATTGCGGTGCGGCCTATCGTTTTCTGATGCCGGTCCTCGCCGCCACGCCGGGGGTGTGGTTGTTGACGGGCACGGAACGCCTGTTGCAACGACCGATCCTGCCGTTGGCGGAGGTGTTGCGCGGCATCGGGGCGGAGATTGAACGGATGGAGGAGGGTTGGTTGATACGCGGAAAATCGTTTGCCCGACCTGTAGAGACGTTTCATGAAACGTCTCTACAACGTGGGGAAATCGGTGGATTATCATTATCCATCGATGCGTCCCAATCCTCGCAAATGGCCTCCGCCTTGGTGTTGGCCGCCCCGTTGTTGGGTCTCAAAACCTTGCATCTCACCACACCGGACATCCCGTCGTTACCCTATTTGCAGATGACGCTCGCGCTCACCCGCGACTGGGCGGTGGAGATTCCCGGTGTTCCAGTGCCCGACACCCCGATTGGGGCGGTTGGCGATTGGAGTGCGGCGCTTTTCTGGTTCGCCTACGCCTGTTTGCATCCGGAACACGAATATCTGTTGTCACCGTTGTCGCTGGAATCCATTCAAGGGGATGCGATTATCGCGCAATGGTTCAATATGTTGGGCGTTTCCGTGTGTAGAGACGTGGTGCACCGCGTCTCTACGACCCCGTATATCGAAATAAAAGCAAAACCGATGGAAACAATGCCCCAATTGGTCTTGGATGTTCGCGACAACCTCGACACCGTGCCCGTTATGGCCGCCTTGGCAGCACTTTTGCCCGCCGACATCACTTTCCAGAATGTACGGAATCTTCAATACAAGGAATCCGACCGTCTGCACGCTTTGGCGGAACAGTTGATGCCTTACGCAGAAATAGAACTGTCTGACAATGAATTACGTGTAATTGGCAAGGGTGTTCCCGCTGGGGTGAAACCCGTTTTCGACACCCATCACGACCACCGTCTGGCGATGGCGTTTTTGTTGTTTCCGGATGCGGAGTTGAATGACGTGGATTGCCTGATAAAATCCTATCCTAATCTTCTGGAACAGTTGTCGGGCGAATGATTATTCGTCCTCCCAACATTTGCCTGTTGCCTGTAGAGACGTGGTGCACCGCGTCTCTACTCGTTCAACGCCGGTTTTCCCCAGAACCGCAGCACGGCGATTTCCGCGAGGAAGCAGAGTAATGAGAGGATGACGAACCACGGCCACAGCGGTTTGCCGTTCAGGCGGTCGCTAACGCTCTTGGCGATGTTTTTCGTGTCTGCACTGATAACGGATACGTTGCCGTCCAGTTCCTCGGCCATCTTGTTGAGCTCCTTCTCGTCATAGCAGGCGAGGTCGGATTCGCGGCGACTCAAGTTGAAGGCCAGCGTTCCCAAGACCTGTCCGCCCCGCATGATGTCGTACCAGTCGCTGGTGTGCGCCTGGTTGTGGAAATAGAGGGCAGTTTCGTTGCCCAGTCGGCGCTGTTCGGGGATGAACTCCTCGTTGCCCTTGCGTGCGCGCAGCACTACAGCTTCGTCGGAACGGTCGCTGGGCAGTATCACGCGTTGCATTTGATCCAGACCGATGACGTTGTAGAGTTTCTGCTGCGCCGCGTTCATGATGCCGATGTTGTGCAGCGGCACGAAGAAGAGGGCGTGACGGTGGGCGTTACCGAAGTCGTCGTTGAGGGCCACGGCGGAGAGGATGACCTTGCCGTTGCCGGCAGGGTAGGAGATCAGCATCGGGGAGTTGTCCTCCAACGCCATGATGGTCTCGCTGCCGTTGGCACCACCCGCGATGGCGAAATGCTGCAGCGTCTGCGGCATGTCAATGCGCGAATCCTGTGTCTCCAGCGCTCCTTTGAAGTAGATGCTCTCGGTGTTCAGTCGTTGGCATTTCAGCGTTTTCTTGACCAGATTGCCGTAATGGCCCGCCTGTAAGCTCTGCAGCAGGGCATTGACGCTCTTGTCGGCCTTCTCCGTGGGGAACACCAGCAGTGCGCCGCCGGCGTTCACAAACTTGGTGAGCTCGTCAGCCAGACCGGAGGAGATGCTCGGCACTTCGTTAAGAACGACTACCGCGCTCTGTCTCAGGGCACTGTAGTTGATCTGCTGGTAACCCATGGGCTGGTAAGTGAATACGGAATCCTTGCCGTAGAGTGCGGTAAGGAACCGGTTGGGATCTTTGTCGTAGATGACCGTGACGACGCTGTTGTCGGACACTTCGTAGGTGAAATAGAGCTCGTCGTCAAAGGTGATGGGCGCATCTTCGATGCTCACCTTGCCGCAGTTGGTGCCGCTTTCGTCAATGCGGTAGGTCAGGTGGCAGTCCACGTAACCGCCCGCCGCGATGTCAATGGCGGCGATGGCCTTCTGCTTGTCGTTAACGTGTAGTTTCACAGGTACTTTCTGCACCTCTTCGCTGCCGTAGTTGTGCACGCGGGCGATGAGAGTGACCGTATTGTCAAGCTTGAAGATGGGCGTTAAGAACCAACAGCTATCGATAGCCACGTTGTTGAGCTGTTCGGCTGGCGCAGGAATCAGCCCGATATGGGTGGAGGAGTCGTTCCGCAGCACGGACAAGTCGTAGTTGTTCTTCTGAAAATCAGAGATATAGTAGTGGATAACATTCTCTTTTTGAGAGCCTTGGAGCGTGTGGTTCTCGAAGGTGCGGATCTCTTTGAAGGAGTGGCTGTTGGGCGACACGGCAATGCGGTCTAACAGCTCCAGCATCTGGTCTTTGTTGAGAATATGGGACTCCTCGCCGGTGAAATCCTGTGTGGTGAGCACAAAGTCATCGGAAAAACCGAAGGATTGCACGATATTCTTGGCGGCATCCACGGCATCGAAGAGCCGCGAGCCGTTCTTGCTGTCGGCCTCCATGGAGTAGGAGTTGTCCACAAAGATGGAGATCACGTTGCCTTTTTTTTCTGCACTATTGCTGCCGCGCAAGAAGGGCTGGGCGGCGGCAAGTACGAGGCAGGCAATGCCCAAGACTCTCAGCATCAATACGATGAGTTGCTGGACTTGCGAGGCTCGTTTGGTTTTCTTTTGGATATCCTCCAACATCTGCACGTTGGAGAAATAGACGGTTTTGTATCTTCTGAAGTTGAAAAGATGTATGATGATCGGGACCAGGATGGCCGCGAGACCGATAAGCATCAAGGGGTTAGTGAATGACATTTTCTATGAATTTTTGGGCGGCAAAAATACTAAAATTAGCTGTATTAGAACAGAAGATTATTTCGGCTGTTCTTCATCGGCGTTAGCTTTGGATTTTGTCTTGGATTTAGTTTTTCCGGTCTTCTCTTTATCTTTTTTCCTACGGATTGAGTCGAAATCTTGTTTGTAGGCCAGGGCGACACCGGCCACATAGTTGTTGTAGCTGTCGCTGCTGGTATAGTAATAGTAGTTGTCGTCGCGTTCGCCGATATAGGTGAAGGCTTTGACCCGCCAAGTTCCTGTTTCGTTGATGAAGTATTCCACGGTCAAGTCGCCGTAGATGTTGTTGTAGGCCGAGGCTTGGCGGTCGTCATAATAGCCTATGCGGGTGGACATGATCATGCGGTTGTTCAGCAGGTTGGCGTTGGCGTTGAGACCGTACTCGGCTGAAGTGCGTTCCGTAGCCTGGTTGTAGGTAATGCCGAAGGAGGCCTTCTTGCTGTCAATCACATTGCTTAACAGGTTGTTGACCATATTGCTGACGAGGTTCATGCCGCTCAATCCGTTACCCATGCCGCTGAACATAGATTCGGGCATGAAGGTGTTGGTGACCATAAAGTAGGCGAATTGTTTGGTGACGTTCTCCGTGTTCATCGTGTCAATGGCTGAATAGAACAGATCACGGGTGGTGCTGCTGCTATTGGGCAGGTCGAAGGAGAACGTGGGCTCGATGCGTTGCATCAGCGGACCGCTCAAACGGATGATGGCATTGACATCGACACTGCCGGTAATATCTGCGTCAGGAAGGATGTTCGTCAGGGTGGTTTTGGAACTCTTGTAAGCCGAAAGGTTCACCGTCATGTTCTCCAGCGGACCGTCGAAGTTGATGGATCCTCCAGGATTCATCGTAAACTTAGTGTTTACGGCATTGAGCAGGGAGATCTTGACTTCGCCGGAATGCAACGACAGGTTTCCGTAGAGGTTAAGTCCGTTGTTGCTGTTGTAAAGCAGTTGGAAACGGCCGTCCGCGCGTGCGTTCACCGTGCCGCCGATGGATTCGAGCTGCAACACCACGTCGGCATCGTTGGTGACATGGAAGGTGAAGTCGAAGGTGAGCTCGGTGGAGGAGGTAGGCTCTTCCTTTTCCGTAATCAAAGTCTCTTCGGTTTGCCTAGGCTGGAACTGGATGAAGTTCGTCTCGGCGGCGGAATTGGTGGAGGATACCTGCAACACAATTGTTGATCCTTTGAGGGTTTTGATGTCCGGCCCAACAAACGAGAGATGGCCGCTTTTGCCTAAAATATGCACATCGCCTTGCACATAGCCGACTCCATAGAAGACGGAGTTGGTGGTGCGCGGCGTGTTCAGAGCCATAATACGGTCAGTGTTAATCATCAGATCCAATTGCATGTCCTTGAACATGTTATGATGGATGTATCCGGTGAGCGTGGCCGTGTTTTGGTCTTTGTCGGTGATGATCATGTTGGGGAAAGAGATTCCTTCTTTGTTGAAAACAATGTCCTGATCGTTGACGAAAAATCGGGCTCCCAAAGCCGCAATGCCCATTTCGGCCTCTTCCACATGTACTGTGCCGTCAAGGAAGGAGGATTCAGGGGTGTAATGGAAGGATAATTCGCCGGAGGCATGTCCTTGGAAATGGTCACAGAAGCTTGACAGGAACGGTTCCAGGAAGCCTGCCGCGAGAGAGTCGAAAGTGGCCTTCGCGACAAAATTATGCTTGCTGTATGTGCCTGAAATATTGGCGATAATATCGTCCTCGGCCTGGAAACTCCGAACGGAATAGTTGGTCAGGTAGTCGTAGTCAAGGACCGAATCCGGACTGTTGAACATGCCGCCCCAGAACCGCAGGTCGTTTTCCTTGTCAACGCCGGCCATCAGGAAGAGGTCGCCCAGTTTGGTGTTGTTCATGACAAAGTCTTGGGCGATGGTTTTGCCATAGATCAGACGGCTTCCGTTGCGGTTCGCCAGATTCAGGTCCGCCGACAGGGTTCCGTCAAAGGACATCCCGTTCAGCAGCGGGTTGATGAGCGAGACATCGATACTCTTGGCGGCCACCGTGAGCCGACTCGAATCCTTCGTGTCGTAAGTGCCGTTCACCGCTACGGAACTACCTTGGGTCGAAAACACCAGATTGTCTATCTGATAGCGGTGCGGTTTGATGTGGATGGCGTTCTCGTCGTTGAAGTGGCACTCATAGTCTTTCAAAAATATCTTGGAAGGCTGCAGTTGGATGACGATGTCATTGGCCTTGGAAATGTTGACGGTCCCGGCCAATTCGGAACTGTTGCCTTCGGAGTTGAAGGGGTTGTACCAGTCTAGTTTACAGGATATAATGTCATTCAAGGCACTGGCGTCGATGTTCACATCTTCGAAAAGCAGGTTGTTTTTGCCCAAAAGGACGAGCACGGAGTCACCTTGCATGTTCAGCACCATGGCTCTGTTCTCCGCAGATCCGCCATCGGCATGGAAATTATAGACTCTCAGCTTGTTACGTATGCCGAAGAAGGGAAGTCCGATTTCGATTTTGTCGGCGGAGTGGTCGGCTCGAATATCGACCAACACCGAGGAGCTGGGTGAGATGAACATGTTGGGGAGTATCAACTTCGTGAGGGAGCGCGTGTTGTAGGTGCTCAGGTTGAATTTGATGTAGTCTTCATGGTTGACGCTTCCGGTCATCAGGGTGTCTGAATTCAAGAACTCGTAGGTGCTCTTGGCGGCGGAGACCAGTGAGGGGAAGAGGTTGTGGGCGATGTTCTGCAGGGAATCCTTGACGGAGGCCAGCGGATAGGTGGATTCGAAGGTGGCGTTGGCGATGTTCGAGGTGAGGATGTATTTGTGATACCGCTCGTGGTTGAAGGTGGTGAGACGGAGCCGGTCGTTATACAGGCTGTCCTCCTTGAATTTCAGCTTGAGGTTGTCGCAGCCGAGGAAACCATTGATGTTGTCCAAGTTGTTGCCATGCAGTGCAACTTGGAATTGGTCGAAGGTGAGCTGCATGTCCGGGTTGCGTTGCAGGAAGGCGATCAACGACTCTATGCCTTCGGGGTTGAGGGTGTCGGCCTGCGGCAGAATTTTACCGATGGTACCGGCATTGAGCAGCAGTTGTGAGATGCTGCCTTGAAGGAATGGAACTTCTTGGGAGTTATCCAGTTGGGCCACGACCTCGCATTGCAGGTTGGGGTCGTGGGCGATGAGATTGGCGTTGTAGAAGCCTTTCTGGTAGTCGCCTTCCACGCGTATGTTGCGCAGTGGGTAGCCCATGAGCGGGAACCGGGTGATGTCGCCGTCGAGGTGCGCCTGCACGGTCTTCAGGTTTTTGGCGGTGAACCCGGTGGAAGCGGTGCGCCCATCGAAGGAAACGTCCACATTGCAGGGGCCGAAGGTCTTGCCGTCGTTCAGGAGTTTGGCGAGGTTGAAGTTCGGGGAGGAGACTCTGCCGTCGAAGGCGAGATGCCCGCCGTCAGAGGTGGTGGAGAGCAGTGCGTTGACGTTGCCAAAGTTTGACGAGGTCTTCAGGTCCGCATCGAAGTGGGGCAGGGTGCCGATGAAGGTGCCCGATACAGTGGCCGTTCCAACCTTGTTCAAGAGGGCGTTCGTGTGGATGGTTTTGCCGCGAGGCAGGGTGAATTTCGCCAAATCGGGCAGGTGGAAGACGGTGGAGTCGAGTGCGACATCGAAGGTGGCGTTCAGGAAGTCGATGACGTCGCGGATGGCGATGTCGCCTTGCACGAGATTGCGTTCTTCCCAACCAGCCCTCACATTCTGCAGTTGGAAGTCGGTGACTACGCCATAAACGCTGTCGGCCTCCAGCTGGAAGATTTCGTTCATGCCTCGGATGGCGGGCGCGAAGCCGGCAATGTCGTCCATGGCCAGCGTTGAAGGACGGATTTTGGCGGTGATGAGCACGGAATCCAGAAATTCCGCGTAGGTTTTCCACTCATTGTATTTGAACTGGAGGTCCAAGTCCAGGTCGCTTTGGTCCGTCTTCAGCTTCAGTTTGTTGAAGGTCAGATCTTTACCGCTGATATGGAAGTCTCCGGAACATTTCTTGAGGCTGAATCCGCCGTATTGGTTGAAGGACAACTTCTTGATATCCATGCCGATATCGTCGTTCAAAAGCACGAAGTCCTTGGCCTTGACGTTCAAGTCTGCCAGCTCGAAGAAGGCGTAGTCGATGTCGGGTTGACCGGCAGTGCTATACACCACACGTTTGTTGTCGTTGATGAGCACGAAGCGTCCGTGGGTGATTTCCACCTTGTTGGTGGTGAGTTTGAAGTCGCTGTGTTCTTTGTCTGTTTTGAAAACGGAGACCCATTTGGCGATGTTGATGGTGTCTTCGCCTTTGTAAATGCGCAGCACGATATCGAGGTCATCGAACGACACGTCGCGGAGCCCGAGGTGGAAAGGTTTGGTCTCGATTTTGCGCAAACGGCCCTTCACGGTGCCGGAATAGATCATCTTCTGGTTGTGGTGGTCCTTGATGGTCACCTCATGCGCCGCCAGCTTCAGACTTGGGGTGAGCCGGATGTCGCCGATGGAAATTTCGGTACCCCATTTTTTGCTAATGGTAGATGTAACTTTATGAACCACAAAAGTTTGGATGGCGGGCACAAACAGCAGTCCCACGAGCAGCAGGTCCAGCGCGAGGAACACCCCGACGACCCACGCCGTGATTTTAAGAGCCTTTTTTATGCCGCCATTCGCCATCTTTATACCTTATATTTTTAAAAGCGCAAAGATACTATTTTTTTGGCTATTAGCCATTAGCTTTTAGCTTTTGGCCAACAGTCAATAGTTAAAAGCCAACTGCCAATAAATAGCCAATAGCCAAAAAATAAAAAAGGGGTGTTTTGTGTGAAAAAAATCGTATCTTTGCCG
>Ga0310694_10007624_pt1 | contig 10130 bp, 10 predicted proteins | sample 174DNAGHGhighgp2_FD_203884 | JGI IMG/M metagenome (GOLD analysis project Ga0310694, IMG submission 203884) | Sheep rumen microbial communities from Palmerston North, Manawatu-Wanganui, New Zealand - 1742 DNA GHGhigh gp2 (v2) (version 2) | ecosystem: Host-associated > Mammals > Digestive system...
TGGAAGAGAAAATCCTTGTCTGCCGCGCCAGCGGCACCTGCGTCACCCCCAAGGATTGCCAGCGCAAAAACAAATAAGACAAAAAAACGAACGGCAGTTCCTACTGCCCCACCACCCAAAAAGGCACCCATCGCGGTGCCTTTTTTTGTGACCCGAAGAGACTTCGTGCCACAACGGAGCAAACGTTTTTTTGCATCCCGAAATTGTTAATAACTCGTCCCAAAAAGGGCCAAAAAAGGGGTCAAAAACGCCATTTCTTAACTCCCTGTTTTCCAACCACCATCTTCTTACCAAATTCTACCTAAATTCTTATCAAATTCTACTCATCTTTTACCTTGGTAGAAGATGAATAGAATTTGTTAATAACTTTTTCAGAAGATGGTATGTCGACGAACGGTTTCTGACGTCCAAGGACGGGTGCCGGCAAAAGCGGCGTTATTTTTTTTGACCACACGCAATAAATATTGAACAGCGTGCGTTATGAAGTCGCTAAAAAAACAATGTAAAACCCACAAAAACTTACAAACAATGAAAGGTAGCCAAATTCCATTCAAGAAAAACTACATCCTCGGAACCAGCATCGTGCTGGCAGCTTTCGTGCTGGGTCTGATGCTGGTATGGACCGTGCGCACGCTGAAATCGTTCGACGACACCGTGACCGTCAAAGGCCTCTGCGAGCGCGAGGTGCCAGCCGACAACGTGGTGCTGCGCATCAGCTATACCGCTCAGGACAACTCGTTTGCCGACCTGCGCGCCACCGTGGAGCGTAACGACCGCGCCATCGTCGACCTAATAAAGAAGGCCGGCATCAGCGAAGACGAAATCAAATACTCGACAGCAACGTACAACGACCGCTACACCGACTATTACGTCAGCGAAAACATCAAGTTCCGCTACACAGCCAACCAGACCATCAACGTGTTCAGCTCCAACCTCGACGCCGTGCGCCGACTGCAGAACAGCATCGACGCCGACCTGCTGAAGATGGACATCATCTCGAGCACCAGCGCCTACTATAAGTACAACGGCCTCAACGACATCAAGCCGTCGATGATCGCCGAAAGCCTCGACAAAGCACGCGAGAGCGCCGAAGAGTTTGCCAAAAACAGCCACAGCAAAATCGGCAAGATGCGCACCGCCTCGCAGGGCTATTTCGAAATCGACGACCTCGACGAGAATACCCCTCAAGTCAAGAAAATCCGCGTCGTAACCACTGTGGAATACTATCTCAAATAAAAACAACCAAGACCATAAACCTTTCTGGACAATGAACCGGAACGCACCAAAATGGACAACAAAAGTCGCATCCATTGCGACTTTTGTTTCTTTTTTTCTCGCCTGCACATCCATTGTCCACGCCCAGCAAAACAACGAGCAGATGGCGTCGTACTACTACCAGAACCATGAGTACGACAAAGCCATCGAGCTCTACGAGCCTCTCTACGCGCGCACCCAAAGCGCCTACTACTACCAGATGCTCTACACCTGCTACGTCGAGACTCAGCAATACAAAGAGGCTGAAAAACTGGTCGAAAAACGTTTGAAACGACAAGGTAAGGACCTGACGCTCTACATCGACCTGGCTAACATCAACCTGCGCCGCGGCGAACGAAAAAAGGCTGAAAAACAATACTCTGCCGCCATCGAAAAGCTAGGTCGCGACTCCAAGCAAGCCTCCGACCTGGCCTTGGCGTTCGAAAATAGCGGCCGCACCGACTATGCCATACGCACATTTCTGCGCTCACGCGAAAATATGGGCAACGAACTGCTGTATGTCATGGATCTGGCTACACTGTATGGCAAATCGGGACAATACGACAAAATGACGGCCGAGTATTTCAACCTGCTCGACAAAGCGCCTGGCAACATCGGTTCGGTGCAGATAGCCCTGCAACGGGCCCTCAACGAAACCTCGACCGACGAACTGGCCAACGGCCTGCGACGCACCCTGATATCGCGCATACGCGAGCACCCCGACAACCGCAGCTATCTGGATATGATGATATGGTTCTCGCTGCAACAAAAGGATTTCGACTTTGCTCTGACGCAAGCCAAAGCCGTCGATGCCCGCTTCCCCGACCTCGGAGGACAGCCGGTGCTCAGCGTCGCACACATCGCTGCCAACAACGAAGCCTACGACATTGCATCAAAAGCCTATAACCATCTGATAGCAAAGGGAAAAGACAATCCTTATTATTTCGAAAGCCGCGTCGGTGACCTTGAGGTTAAATATGCTCGCGTAAACCACAACTACGCCATAAGCGACAAGGAGCTTTCCTCATTGGAAAAAGAGTACGAAACCACCCTCAACGAACTAGGCAAAACACTGCAGACCATACCGTTGATGCGCAACTTTGCCCACCTGCTGGCCTATAACAACACAGCATCGAGTGGCGCAAAATCCGACATTCAGAATTCAAAATTACAAAAGGCCGCCGACCTGTTGTACGATATCATCGAGATGCCGCGCGTACCTGCTGCAACGGTCAGCGAAGTGAAACTCGAACTTGGCGACCTGCTGGTCTTTTCGGGCGAAGTGTGGGATGCCTCGCTGCTCTACAGCCAGGTCGAAAAAGCCAACCGCAACGACGTCGTGGGTGCTATGGCCAAGTTCAAAAACGCCAAGCTAAGCTACTACAACAATGATTTCCAGTGGGCTAAAACCCAGCTCGACGTACTGCGTGCCTCGACGTCGAAACTCATAGCCAACGACGCCATGCAGCTCTCGCTGCTCATCAGCGACAATATGGAAGAGGACAGCACCTACGAGACGCTCAGCTATTATGCCGCCGCCGACCTGATGCTCTATCGCGGCAATCTCGACTCGGCATGGAGCCTGCTCAACGACATAGAAATCCGCAACTTGTCGCACTCGCTGCTCGACGAAGTGCTGATGCAGAAAGCACGCATACGCATGAAGCAGGCACGATACGCCGAAGCCGACTCCCTGCTGCAACGCGTCATAGACCACTACTCCGAGGACATCCTCGCCGACGATGCACTCTTTATGCTCGCCGAGCTCAACGAGCAACAGCTGAACAACAAGGTCCGCGCCCGCGAATGCTACGAAAAGCTAATCCTCGACTATCCGGCAAGTCTCTACACCGACCGTGCCCGCAAACGCTACAACGCCTTGAGAACGGAGATGTGAGAACGGAGAACGGAGATGTGAGAAGCGAAAGCGGAGAAGTGAGAAGCGAGAAGCGAGAACGGAGATGTGAGATGCGAAAACGGAGAAGTGAGAACGGAGAACGGAGAGATTGGCTGTATTCTCCCTTAACTTTCCTCAACTTCACTTAACTCCCCTCTCTGGCTGGCCATCACCATCATCAGGAAGAGTCCACAGAACATGATTCCCATCTGTCGGTTCAGGATGGCTTCGAAAAGACCGCTAAAAGCCACGCTGAATATGAGCGACATAAGGATAAAATCGCGTCTGCGCCACGCCATCACCGCCGGCACTGCCAAAGCAGCAAGCAGCAACAGCAAACCGGGGATGCCCATCGTAAGCATCGCATCCAAGTAAATATTGTGCGAATTGTACTGTGCCTGAATTGCATAGTCCTCGCCGGTTTCCTCATATATCTTGGCCAACACATCGTTCTTGTCACCGATGCCGACACCCAAAGGCAGGCTCTGACCTATGCCTTTCAGCGAACTGCCGAAAATAAGGTAGCGCGCGTCGCTGGTGTCGCCCTCGCTCATCTCCTCGAATGTCTGCGTTAACCGTCGCGAGCCGTCGGGCAGCAGGAAATAGACTCCCGTCCCCACAACAGCAACGGCAGCAAGCATCAGCAGACCGCGTCGCACTTCATTGAGCCCGAAAATATGATAGGCAATTATAGCGAATACCATCACCACAAGTCCAGCAATGCCTGTCCGCGACAAAACCATGACGAGGTAGGCCAGCATAATCAGCACAACGAGGTAGAAAAGCTGCTGCATCGTCCGCGACATCTCTTTGCGATGATTGAGCCATTCGTCGTAGAGAAATCCAAGCACAAACATCAGATACATAGCAATATATGTATGATGTACAGGTTCAAAATACGAACCGAAGACGAACTTATGGCTTTCCGCAAGCATTATTATGAAACGGATGATGAATTTCACTGCCAGGCTCAGCGTGAAAAACCACATAAGCCCACGCAGCCTGTCTCGCGTAAGGTAACCCGAGTCGGCAGCCATAGGGCACAAGACGAACAGCAGCAACGGCAGTCGACGGACAATCATGTCCCACCCGTCAGCACTGTTGTCAGTATATAGCATTGAAATCAACTGATAGACAAAAAAAGCCACCACCAGCCACAGCGTCCATCGTGCGCCTTTCGACAATGCGGGGTTGCCGATGCGACGGGCAGCAACCATACGCACTATCGTATTGACCACCAGCAGCGGCAACAGCCACATAACCAGCTGCCAATCGTACGGCAAAACAACGACCATCAGCAGCAACAGGACATATTCTGACACCTCCAGCGGCTTTAGGCCGCCGAAAACGCGGTTCATAATATCTGCAATTTTGTTTTTCATAATCAGGAGTTTTGCAAACATAAACTCTGCCGGCGGCATTTTATTGTATCACGCCAGACTTTTTGGACAATAAAAACAGACATAGTCCGTTTTGAAAACAAAACAACGCACAGTGGAACAAGTACGAGCAAAGAAATTCCTGGGACAGCACTTCCTGACCGACGAGGGCATTGCCGAGCGCATAGCCCGCAGCCTGACAGGCCGCACCGACTGCCTGCTGGAAATAGGTCCCGGTATGGGCGTGCTGACCAAATACCTGGTCGACGACACGCGCTATCGCTTCAAAGCCATCGAGTTGGACACCGAATCGGTCGACTACCTGCATCGCCACTACCCCACCCTCGACGTCATCGAAGGCGACTTCCTGCGCCTCGACCTGGCAGGCATCTTCGACAGCGCACCGTTCTCTATCATAGGCAATTTCCCTTACAATATCTCTTCGCAAATACTCTTCCGCGTCTTCGAGCAGCGAGGCAGCGTTCCCGAAGTGGTCGGGATGTTCCAGAAGGAGGTCGCCGAGCGCGTCGCCGCGGGGCCTGGCAGCAAGACCTACGGCATCCTCAGCGTACTGCTCGGTGCGTTCTACAACATTGAATACCTGTTCACTGTCCACGAAAATGTCTTCAATCCCCCACCCAAGGTCAAGTCGGCCGTCATACGCCTCACGCGCAACGACGTCCAGCAGCTCGACTGCGACGAACGACTTTTCGTACAAGTAGTAAAAACCGGCTTCAACCAGCGCCGCAAGACGCTGCGCAACGCCCTCAAACCGCTCAATCTCTCACTCGACGCCCTCCCCGACGACCTGCTGGCAAAGCGTGCCGAGCAACTGTCGGTTGCCGACTTTGTGACAATAACAAAAACGCTTTCCAATTCGCCCCTTCAAAGTTAAGGTTAATGTTAACGTTAAGGTTAAAGATAAGGTTAAAGTTAAAAATGATATGTCGATAATTGAATTCATAATATTAAGTATCGCCCTCTCGTTCGAAGCCTTGATTGTGATGCACGGCTGCGCACTGAAAAATCCCATCCGCCTAACCAAAGGCCTCGCCGAAGCCTTCTGCATCGCCGCCGTCAACGCCCTACTGCTCATCGCCGGCATCTGGCTGGGCAATCTGCTGCGCTTCACGCCCGACACGCTCGACCCCTCGGCAAGCTCGACCAACAGTCTGCTCACCGACACCGACAACCTGGTCTATCTGGGACTCCTTATCCTTGTCGCCGTGCGCCTGCTGTTCCGCAGCGGCAAAAAAGGCCGCCAGGTGCAGCCCTACGACATCAGACGATTCTCGACCACGTTGCTGCTGGGTGTGGCCATAGGCATCAATACGCTAATCGTCGGACTTGCCCTCGGTTTCCGCATTCCGCTGGGCGAAAACATCTGGCGCGCCACCGTCCCGCTGCTCGTCGTTATGACCCTCTTCGCCCTGCTGGGCCTGATGCTGGGACGCCAGCAAAAAGAGCTCCGCGCCCGCCGCTACACGCTCTTCGCCGTTCTTTTCCTCCTCGCTTTCGCCCTCAAAGGCGCCTTTTGGGGTTAACACTACCGTATCATCCAGTGCACGCCGAGCATAAGGTTTGAACTCATCGAATAGGCACTGCCAGTTGCGGAACCGACTACGCTTCCTTCGAGCGACAGCTGCAGGTCGTCGGTCAAACGGTACATTGCCGTCAGATTGTAGTGATGCATATTGCTTGCATATATTAGGTTGGCAATATGAAAATCTGGATTGGCCAAGGCATGAACAACCTTACGGCCATACGACACGCCCAACGCCAAGCGGTCGGTAGGCAGCCAGGTGATGGCCGTCGTGTAGCGGAAACCGTTGTCGCTCAACGTACTGTATCTGTGCCAGCCGTAACCCAGCGAAATATCTACAACCACACGGCGCAAAACCTTGCGCAGCATCAGTTCCACCGATGGCTCGGGAGCAATCTTGTTGTCGTTGCTGTTCCACAGACGCACCATCGGAACGGTGACATCGGTGCGGAACGTCACTTGCGGCAGGTGCGCGCTGCCGTCATAGAGGTTCACCTTCACGCCTACCGACGGTACAAACATATACGACCGCTCCCGTTCGCCGTTGTCCTTCCTCTTCGACAGGCAGAAACCGCCCTCCATCGTGGTGACGATTTCCGATTTGCCGCCCACGCCGAAACGCAGGCTGGTGTTGAGCGATGTCAGGTGGCTCGAAAAGCGGTGCAGCCACCATTCGTCGCCCGTAGCGTCGTCCAGATGTAGTTCGTTGTCGAAATCCCTATAGTCCCAGCCAACGGCGCTGTTCAATTGTATCTTCCCTGCCGGAAGGACATTGGGTCCCGTGGTAGCCACCAGCGGATTGTCGTTCAACGAAGTACTGTCGTTCTGTGCCGATGCAACCGGCACCATTATCATTGCGCCCACAAGAAAGGCTATATATTTGATTCTATTCATTATATACTATTTTTATGAAAACGTATAAATTCATTTGTCAATTCACTACAAGAACAACGTCACTCCCATTGTGCGGAACTTTTCGCCCGTTATTGGGTCCTGGTAGCGCGGCAGCAAGTCGCCGAAGATGCGCACACCGTGGATGATGCCGATATAGTCGGTCGACAGGGTCACGCCAAGCTCCAGTTTCCACGGCAGCAGCGACGCATCGCCCTTGGCGGCACGGCTGCCTATGCTGTAGCTCACCGGCTGGCCCGACGCATTGGTCGATGCCACCGACACCTCCTTATATCTTACACTATAAAACTGGTTCACAGCGTATGCCGCAAAAATGTCGAAACCGATACCGAACAGCCGGTGGTCGTCGGCACGCGGATACCAGGTGAATTTCAGCGGGATACCCATATATCCGTGGAATATGTGCGCGTGCTGCGTGCCCGTCAGTGGGGTGGTGTTCATCTGCAGACCCCGACTTTCAAAGTCCGCATCGTCAAACAGTTCCGTCACTCCATTGTATAGCGGGTCCCAGTTGAAGTCGTAGCGCAAGCCCGTCGACACACGCCATTGCGGCGTCAAGTCGTAATGCACCAGCACGGGAATCTGCAGCTGGAGTCCATATTTGCTGTAGTATGGCGACGGGTCATTGGCGTTGACATAGAGCGTCGCTCCGGCCGACAGTCCCACCTGCACCGAGAAGCGGCTCGGTTCGCTCACCGTGTCCTGCTCCTCGCTTTGCGCCGACACCGTGCCCACCATGACAAACATAAGCATCATTATCATTATCCGTTTCATATCTTATGAATTATTATCAAATTACAATATATTGAACGCCAGCATTGTGCCATCCATCTTGCTGCGATCGTCCCTGTGATGGCGCATCCAGCGGCTGCGGCTCTTGGCGGGCTTGGGTGCTGTGGTATTGGTGGCCATCTGCGCTGGTTGCGGCGACACCGTCGACGGCATTGTCTCTTCTTTCTCTTCGCTTTCTGGCACATCGTTTTCAGCAAACTGGCCTGCGTCATATAGCACCTCGTCGCCAATCGAAACACTGTCTACAGCCTGCTCCTCGGCCGGCGGAATAGGAGTTGTCTCCTCCTGCGGCACTGCTGTCTCGGCCATCACAGGTGTCGGTTCGGCAGCGGCCAACGCATAGGCTTTACGGGACCTTACGGGCATTGCATCGGGCTGAACGTCGCTGTCGGTGGCAACGGTATCGCCATTCATTATAGGCCTATCGTCTACCTCGGCAGTCAGCGGACCCGCAGCAACGCCGTCACCTATGTTGGTCAGTCGCACTATCGTGGTAACGAACAAAAGCAGACAGGCGGCTGCCGAAACAGCTATGCTCCAGCGGCGACGCACTGTCTTGCGATGCGCGGCGGCCTCGTCGGCAGCCATCTGGTCGAGCATAGCCGACAGGGCCTCGCGACGGCGACTGTCGCGACCGGCCTTCTCCACGGCCTTGAGCATCAGCTCAAGCTCATTGTCGGCATCGGAGCCATTGCTCTGAAATCCTTTGTTTTCAACGTCTTTCATATTCAAGTATCATTTGTTTCAAACTGCTGTAAGCGCGCGAAAGCAGCGTATACACATTTCCTTCGCTGATCTGCATCGCCGCGGCGATGCTTTGGGTGTCGCAGGCATCGAAGTGCTTGAGTCTTACGACGCGTGCCTGTCGTTCTGGCAGGCGGTCTATGAGCTTCATCGCCAGCTGCAAACGCTCCTCGTCGGCACGGTCGTCCTCCACTTCCAAATCCATCCGGTCGTCGATTTCCACTGTTGGCCTCCGTTTGCGCATCAGGTCAATGCACTTTCGCTTCACCAGCGTGATGCACCAGGCCTCCTTGTTCACCACATGCTTCATCTTGTCGCGCTCCGTCCAGAGGGTCACAAAACAGTCCTGCACCACGTCGGCGGCATCATCCTCATTGTCCAGCAGGCTCTCGGCCATTCGCTGCATCGCAGCCTGCAGGGGCAAGACATCGATTTTGAACTGTTCTATGTCACTCATATTTCGTAGTCGCATACAGTTCCAAAATCTTACACAAAAAAAAAGAAAATTTATCCTATCGCATCACGCACAATAGAGTCAAATTCCTGTTGGTCAACGACATCCACCGTTATGGGAACATAAAAAACCGGCAGTCTGCCCAGCAGCTCCCGCGCATGGTCCGCAAGCATGCGCACAGCGTCTTTTTCGGTGGTAATCACCACCTTCCGTTGCGACGGCAACGCATCGAAGGCATCGGCTATCCTTTGGCAGTCGCCGCCATCAAAGGCGTGGTGGTCGGCAAAACGCAGATGATGAACTCTGTATTTTTCGCCCAGATGCTTCACAAGGGGTTCGGGATGCGCTATGCCGGTCACCAGCAATATCTCGTCGACGGCATTGGGCATCACGGCATCATACACCGCAACAGGCTCGGCGTATGATATATATGAAAAAAACAGTTGCTGCCTGTCGTTCAGCTTTAAACGCTGCCGCATCAATTTCCGCTGCTCTTCGGTTAGGGTGTCCGGACACTTGGTAACGACGACGATGTCGGCCCTGCGGCGACCGCGTCGCCCTTCGCGCAGGTTGCCGAAAGGCAGGATGTGGTCGTTGCAGTATGGGTCGCCATATTCGGTCAGCAGAATATTCAGCGCAGGACGGATACGGCGATGCTGATAGACGTCGTCGAGCAGGACGACATCGGGCTTCTGCGGCATCGCCATCAGTCGGCGCACGCCCTCTACCCTATCCTCGCACACCGCCACAGTCAACTGCGGAAACTTGCGCGCCATCATCAGTGGCTCGTCGCCAATCTGCGATGCTGTACTGCCGTCGTCAGCCAAAACAAAACCCGTGGTAGCACGTCCATAGCCGCGGCTGAGCAGGGCCACGCGATGCCCCTCCAGCAGGCGGATCAGGTACTCCGTATGCGGAGTCTTGCCGGTGCCACCCACGCGCAGGTTGCCAATGCCGATGGTGGGCACATCGGGACGCACCGAGCGCTTCAGTCCACAGTCATACAGCCAGTTGCGCACAGCCACACCGATAGCGTACCACATCGTCAGCGGCAGCAGCAGGATGCAGACTATGAGCCTCGCCGTCTTCATTTTACGTCGGGATAAAGCAGGTATTTCTTGCGCATTTCCTTGTATTGCGACAGGGCCGGTTCCC
>Ga0310694_10007625_pt1 | contig 10129 bp, 16 predicted proteins | sample 174DNAGHGhighgp2_FD_203884 | JGI IMG/M metagenome (GOLD analysis project Ga0310694, IMG submission 203884) | Sheep rumen microbial communities from Palmerston North, Manawatu-Wanganui, New Zealand - 1742 DNA GHGhigh gp2 (v2) (version 2) | ecosystem: Host-associated > Mammals > Digestive system...
TTATCGAAGACACCACAAAGGTTGGTACGGTTGCAAATCCATATACTGGATTCTTACTTAATGGTAGTCCATATCTATTACGTGGATGTTGTATGCATGATGATATAGAAGGTAGAGCTAACGCATTAACTACTACTGATTATGACAACACGTTCAATACAATACAAGAACTTGGTCTTAACTTCTTACGTTTAGCTCATTATCCACATCCTAAAGAAGTTTATGATAGATGTGACCAATTAGGTATTATTGTACAAACTGAAGGTCCTTGTGTAAACAAACTACAATCTACAATGCCTACTGATTACTATACTCACCTTGAAACACAGTATTCTGATATGGTTAATCAGCATTACAATCACCCATGTATTATCTTCTGGGGATTAAGTAATGAGACAACAACAGATGATAAGGCATTTGGTAAGACAAAGGTTGAAGGATACACAGCACTTATTAAGAATCTTGATCCTAGTCGTATGGTTGGTTATGTACTTGCACAAAGTCCTGGTACAAGTCCAAGTGCTTATTATAACGATCCTTCTAACATTGATTGGTTCGGATGTAATATTTATGTAGGATGGTATGATACTCCAAATTCAAATACACCTACATCACAAATTAATACACGTCTTAACAATACAATAAATAGAGTTGGTAAACCAATGGCATACTCTGAATATGGTTGTGGTGGTACTCAACATTGTCACTCTGAAGATCCGTTAACCACAACAACTCGTGGTAACCATGAGAGACATGATATTGAATATATGATGTGGTTACATGAAGGACAAATTGCAACTATTAAACAATATCCACAACTCTTATTTACAGCACAATGGCAATTATTCGATATTGCTGTTGCTAATAGAAATGAAGGATATACAGTATGTCTTGATGGAGAAACAACATCAATTGATGATGAATTAAGAAGATTGAATAACAAAGGACTTGTTGAACGTGACCACGTAACTAAGAAAGATCCATTCTACTTGTATAAAGCATGGTGGAATCCAACTCCGTTTGTACATATTTGTGGTAAAGATTACACTAGATTAGTTGATAGAACTATTAAGTGTTACACTAATGATGGTAATTCAGCTTCATTATATGTTAATGACACATTAATAGAAACAGTTACTGTAACAGATAACATTGCAACATTTACTTCAAGAACATTTACATCTGGAGATACTATCAAAGTAACAGGTGCAACAACTCAAGATACATTTACAATTTAATATTTTAAAAGGAAATGATTTCTAAATTAAAATTAAATAAAGTAAGGAGAGATCGTATTCAGGTTATCGACAAATCTGAATACGATTACTCCACTTTTCCATCTAAATTTCTATACGGAAATACAATATCCATAAATTATCTTTAGAAAATTACATCTGACGATAGTAAAATTGAAAAAGTTTATATTTCAGAACATAACGGTCCTGAAGAAACAGTATTTGAAATTTCAAAAGATGGATACTATAGGATAAATCATTTAATTATTCCTACAAAAGATTGGTTAGATACTTTGGATTTAGAAAATGTTGTTAAGTTTGATAAAGTATATTTCTATATGAATGGAGAAACTTATGAATATAACTTTAAAAATCAACAAGCAACAAGAATAGATCCTATATTACTATTAGGAGCTTGCGACTTAAATACTACTATTTTTTCTTCAGAAGAAGATTTTATATTAATCAATAATATAAAAGATTGTTTAACAAAGATGATTAATAAAAAATTTGTTGAACAGGATTGTAATAAGTCCCAAGATTCGGTAAATAATACAAGAATAGAATACACACAAATGATTTATAATCTTTTAGACTACTATATTTCTTGTGGAAATTTATTAGAAGCAGAAATCATATTAGAAGACTTTTTAAAATGTTATAACATTTGTGGAGAAACATTCACTAAGAAATGTAATTGCGTATGACGAAATTAGAACAAAGTATAATAGATGAATATAAATTCTGTATACATCAAGCACAAAGAGGTTATCAACCTAATTTGAAAAGACTCCTTGATAAAATACTATTAAATCAATTTTATTCGAATATAGATAAAGCAGAGTTATTAGAAGTAAAAATGTTAAATTATCCACAAAATGAATATTAATTTAAAACAATATTGTGACGGAGAGTTGATAATTACTGATACTTCTGATTATTCTAACATTCCTTTTACATATGAGGATACTATTACTATAAATGTTCTTGTTTTAGAAAAGAAAGACAATCCTTCTCTCACTGCAATTACATTTAATACCCATACCACTAGTGCATTAGATGAAGTTCATCTACAATTAGGAGAAGATGGGTTATATAATTTGATTCATATAATAGTTCCGACTTACGAATGGTATGTTCGAAATAAAAAGTTAGGTACTTTATCAAAATATAAATAGATATTTGTTTCAGATGGCAAAAATTTATTAAAAATAACAGATAATGGAATAGAACAGTTTGACCCGATAGAATTAGTAGCTCATTATGATATTTATAGAACTACAATCTATGGTTGTCAAGAATTTTTCTTTTCTACTTGTTTTTTATACAAATGTTATATAAATTTGTGTCAGATGATTCTTAATTATAACAATCCTTATGAAAAATCTGAATTAGGTTCTAAGACATTACTAGATTTAGTAAAATGTGGTAATATTGATGAATAGTTAAAAGATTATATATTCAGACGTGATTTTGTATGGGCTACTATAAATGTTATAAATTATTTAGTAAAAGATAAAAGATTAGAAGAAGCTGAGGAGATATTAGAAGAGATTCAAAGCTGTAGAGGTATATGTTATGGAACTGATGTTTCACCCAAATCACCTCAAGGAAAGAGACCTTCTACATGTGGTTGTAATAGATGAATAAAGTAATAATAACATTAAATAAAAATGAATACATCTCATAATTATTTAAATGAACCGGGAACACAAGAAGCTGCTTTTTTAAGAGCTAGAGGTTATTTACATGATTTATCAAAGCCTGAAAAAGAAGTTCTATTAGCTAACTTATGTAGAGATTCCGGACAAATTGTAGTAGAAAACTTCCCTGACGAAGAAGATTTAACCCAAGTTTAGCAAGGAAGTCAAAATGTACTTAAATTTAAAAATAAGATGTTTAATCCTGAACGTTTTTCAGGTATGGGTAGAGTTTTTCTAAGAAAGAAAATGGTCCCAAGTAGAGAATGTGGAAAAGATATAAATATTTTAACACAAAAAGCATTTGAAGATAAAAATGGAATGCCTTTAACTAACACTATCTTTATTATTCAGTATGATTATGATTTAGATAAAGGATTTATAACAATTCCAGAAAATAGTGTATTAGTATTTTTAGGAGGACATTTATTTAATGGAACAGTTATTCTTCAAAATACATTAATTCTACCTGCGGCTTTAGACATAGAAAAACATTTAGCAACAATTGTAAGAGGTAATTATGCTGAAGGTTCTTTAGTTTATCTTAGAAAGAAATTAAGATACTATGATGGTAGAGAATGGCATGTTTTAGGAACTCCTGAGATTCCTAATGGTCCTTCTTTTAATCCTAAAGCATTAAATGAATATATATCAAAACAGATTAATGATCTTTTGGATTTGATTCTTCCATTTAAAATTGAGTTTTATTCAGACAAAAATCATTTTGTAAAAACATCTTCTCAAAGTGTTACTTTAAAATGGAACTATAACAGAAGAATTGATAGTCAAAAACTTAATTTAATTAATGGAGAAGAAGTATTAGAAGAAAAATTACATCCGATAAAAACTAGATCTTATACATTTACTAATATTGTACCTCAATCTGATTATATAACAATTCAATTAGATGCTTCATATAATGGAAGAGTAGAATCTCAAACAGTTACACTTCCTGTAGTAGAAGCAACTGAAGATTTAGGTCCCGGTATTACTGGAACTTTAAACGGAATTAAATTCGAAAAAGGTTTAGCAATAGGAAAAGCTTAATATTATGAAAACATTAAAATCTTGTAGTATTGATGATCAATACAAACACGTTTCGTTCAAAGACCTAGAAGGCTATTTAGCTAAGGATGATTATTTAAGCGGATATTGTGAAGCTGAAAAAGAATTAGTAAAGTAGAATTTAGGTATTGATACAATAAAAGTAGATTCTAAGCTATCTGAATTTTCTACAAATCCAGTAGCTAATAAAGCAATTACAAATGCTTTAAATGAAAAAGCAGATATATTAAAACTTTCTAAAGTAGCTCTTACAGGAGATTTTAGAGATTTAAAATGCCCTCCAATGGGTATTCCTAATCCAGAATTTTTAGTGATTGATGGATTAGATGGAACTATTGGATATAATGGTGCTGCTCCTGTTAAGATTAAAATTCCTACACATAATTCTGAATTAGTAAATGATTCTGGATATTTAACAGACGAAACTTTAATTGATTCTAATTTTGTTAAAGGAATTAAAACTCCAACTTCTGATATTATATGGCCAGAACAAGGAATTATTACTTTAGATATTCCTAAATTAACTGGAATTGATCATGAACTTTCTATTACTTCTTCTAGACCTCTAGAAAATAGAGTTATTACAAGAGCTTTGAAGCATATTCAAGGAATGATTATAAATCTTGAAAAAGGTTTAGTCAAGAAATTAGATGATTTAAAAGATGTAGACGCTGAAGCTCCTGAAAATGGTCAAATGTTAGCTTATGTTAAAACAGGTGACTGTGAAGGACTTTGGAAAGTAACTCCAAAACCCAAAAAAGCAGGAGATATTTTAATATTTGGTGAAGACGGAACATGGGAAACAGTTAATCTTCTAGAATTAATTGAAAATAGTTGTTTATGGAAAATAAATGATAATCATCAGTTAATTCCTAATGAAGAAGCTATAGCAGATAATCAATTTAAAGGAGACGTATCTACTAGAGGAGCTATATATTCTGGTTCAAATTAATATTTAAAGTTATGGGATTAAAAATTGCAACATATAAAAATAGAGTAAAAACATTAGTTCCAGGATATGATTTAAACACTCATACAAAACCAAATCCTGAAACAATAACTGTTACTAGAAATTCTGTTGAAGATGCACAATATGCTTCTTGGTCTCAAGGTGAAGAACAAGAAGGAATGTATATTCAAGCTCATAGCATTGAAGACGGAAATTAGAATGGTTATAAACTTAATCAACTAGTAGCAATAGTAGATTTAAATTATAGATATTTATCTCCAATAAACGAAACTGTTTACGGAGGAACTCTTCCATATCAATTAGGACCTGGAGGATGTATTGAGATTGATAATTTAGCTAAAACTATAATAAAAGAACAAGATCCACCTCAAAATTATATATTTAAATTAACTCCACAACAAGGATATTCGATGATTCCGGCAGGACACGTTGAAGTTAGAATTGGAGATACTTGGACAGCTATAAATGGTGCTAATTGGTCTGATACAGAAATAACACCATCATAGCCTGGAGTAACTGTAACAATTACTCCTGATAAAATAGTTGGAAATCTAAGATTTGTTTTAAATGATTGTAAATATAAAGTTATAGCACATAAAATTGTAGATGGTCAAGATGTTGCTACATCAACATTTATTTAGTCTTGTAATAGTGCTATTATTACTATAAATAGTATTAGAAGTCAATTTGATTCAGTATCATTAAATTACGTAGGTGCTACTAAAGATAGTGCTGGAACTACACAAGCTAATGACACATATTTACAGGATTGTGGTGGAGATAGAGATGTTTATTTAAATTATACAACTAAAGATTACACTATAGATTCTTCAGGCGTAGTTTCTGAATGTGTTAATTTACAATTAACATCAGATGGACAACCTGTTACTTCTGGTACTATTAGCCATGGAAGTCAATTAACAATTACACTTACTCCAACACAAAATTATATTAATATTGGTCCTGGTCAAGTAACAATGGTAGGACAACAGGCTCCTGTGGAAGAATGGAGTAATAATCAACTTAGTAAAGAAATAACAATTCAAGAGGTAACTGGTAATATTAGTATATCTGCAAGTTGTGGAGATCTTAAAAACCATTAGGTGACTTTACGTTTATTTAAATATGAAAGTGAATAGCAACAGACATAGATAGCAACGAGAAACACATCTGCACAACATGGAGATAGAGTAACACCTAGTCAATATACAAATATATTTATTACTAATAATGATGTACCTACTGGTTGGAGTATTACTAGTTCAAATCCAAATTTGAACACTGAAATAATTATTAATGATGATGAAACAATTGATTATTTCTGCACACGAAATCAATATACTGTCACATTTGTAGCAGGTGACGGTATTACTCTAAACCAAAATGTTGGAGGAAGCGTACTATATGATCAAACGTTTAGTCAAAGTCGTGTTTACACCGTAAACTCCGGTTATTCTGCTGAAAACGTTACTGCAGTAGTTACTACAGGTACCGCTGGAAGTCCAACTTGTGGTGCTGAAAATTCTGTTTCTATACCAAATGTTCAAAGTAATATAACAGTTACTATATCTGCTGATTCAATTCCAACACATTAGTATTGTGTAAGTTTCAGTATAGATCAAGCTGGAACATTTGGATCAGATCCAGATAAAACTAGCCGATATTGTTAGATTATACAAGAAGGTACCTGTCACGAAGACATTCCGTATAGTTTAAATAGTGGTTATGAAATATATGGTGAAATTCCAAATCAAATTACTATAAATGCTGATAATACAATAGACGTTTGCAATATAACCAAAGATGTTAATCTTGTAATTCCAGTTAGACTTGTAACACATACTGTAAAATATTGTCTTACTGATGGATAGGGTATAAGTTTAATAGGAGCTCAAGGTCAATGTATAACAAAGAATGTTGTACATGGATAGAATTCAACTCAAGGTTTTAGTCTTACGAGTGGATACAATTCTGTAATAGTAGATAGTATTACTCCACAAGATAAACCTTATAATATAGATTATGGCAATAATACTATAAATATTAATAACATAACTGAAAATGTAGAAATTTGGATGCACGCAGGTGCTATTCCAGATCAAAATGTAACATTTAAGTTATTTATTGATGGTGTTGAACAACCTGACCGTGAAAAAACAAAATCTGTAGCATATGGTTCAATAGCAAACAATGCATTTAGATCTCTTGGAATAGTTATTGATCGAACAGATATAAATGTTACAGCTGATGTTGCTGGAGTAACAACTGATTATAATGTTTTATCAGATGTTGCAATTGGAGTATCTGGAACACCAATTACTGAAGCTACTGTTATAACAACATACTTAAAATCTGTACCACAAAAAGAAGTTTAGTCTATCGAAGTAACATCTTCTAAGATGGATGCTATGGGAGGTGTTGTATTTAATGGTAAAATAAATTATTCTGATGAAACATTTGATATTATTACTGACCAAGAAGAATTTAACCAGAAGTTTGAAATAAGAGATTCTAATAATAATCTGTACGATACTACTGTTGTCAATGTTCATGATTATGATTTTGAACCAACAAGAAACAATAGTTCTTCTTCAGTAAAAGATGTAGAAGGAAATGATATATCAGGAGGAGAAAAATCAGAAATACAGAAAACTAAATTAAATTTAGAAAATACAGATAAAGACGATGTTAGATATTCTTTAACAAAACATAATTATACTAATAGAGATATAACAATAAGTCTTAATAATTCAGATAAAAGTGTTTCTTTAACAATACCTTAGAGAAATGAGAAATATGGTTATTATAAAGGAGGAGATATTTCTTCAACATCGGATACTTCTCAACTAGATAAAAATTATTGGTGTAACAATAATTATTTAACAAATTTTGGAGATAGTGTTGAAATGTACAAAGCTCCTTCAGATTCTATACCTGATTATTTAGAAGGATTGGATATATATAATAAAGATGTAACTCCTTATTATATAACAGGTACATATATTGGAGAGGATCCACTTGAAAATTTATCTGGAAATAAGCATACTATTATTGGATAGCACAAAAGTTATAATACGATAAATAGTTACATAAACGAACATTATCATATAACTTGGGGTGAACAAAAAGTAGGAGATGATCCTATCTTAGGAAAAGCATTTAGAAAAGGATGTATTTTTATTAGGGATAATTTCACGAATTCTTCTGGAATATGTGGAGGAATTCCTCCAGAACCATCAACTGATGTTTGTCCAACATCTTATAGTGATAAGAGTGTTGCTGTTCTAGAGGCATTAGGTACAAATTACAATAACAATAACCCTTATAATAAAATTCAAAAAGATATAAACTACGATTATATTATTAAATATAATATTCCTGAACATAATTATGGAATAGACTCTGTAAGTTATTATCATATTGAAGATTCTCCATATAGAGTTGAAGTAGAAAATTCAATATTTAAAGATGAAGATGAACAAGATAAACAATGGTCTTATCCACTACACATTAATACATATATATTGAGCCCAACAGATACTGATATATATTATTTAGGAGGAATTGGTGCAGATCCTAATACTGGAGCAGGACCTACTTTAGGTATGATAAGAAGTATAAGATGGAACAAAAATACAAATAGTTACGCTAGTTATCCAAGTGACTAGGATTATAAGGATGATTCTTATAATATATACTTTGATTATAATAACAAAGTAGATCTTTATTCGGATGAATATAACGATTACCTAACTTTTAGTAAATATAATAGTGAAGCATATAATCCTTAGGTATCTAATTTATTTAATAATGTGCAATTAACTTCATATGTAGATCCATTCTATATTGGAAAAGCTCCTTATGGACGTATTATTGATGCATATTGTACATTTATGTCATCTGAAACATTAATAAGACCTATAGTAGAAAGTGACACAAATGATATTAAATTTGTAGTATTGAATTCTGCATACAATAATCGAGGTAATGTAAGTGGTAATAATACACAAAATTCTGTCAAAGAAATTAGTATTAGAGATTATTGTGCTATACAAGCACGTCGTTGTAGATTTATATCAGAAGCTGTTGTTTATGATCTTCTAAATCAAGGATATTTAGAGCATAGAGATGATGCAATACAAGGAACAGTAAATATTAATGATAATAATTATGTTGTTCCAGCATATGTTAACTATCCATATAATATGGCAGATGATTATAATTTCGATTATGAACATATTTGGGTTCCTGATAATGAAGAATATCCAGACAATGGTAAAAAAGTAAAAGGTGAATTAATATATCATCCTAATACTCAAGAGTGGCAAGTTGCTATATATCGCCCTAAAACTGAAACTGAGTCTGCAAGATATGAATATAGAAATATTGATCCAGATATTCTATCAAATGAAGAAAATTTCTCTAGAAATATTTATAATGTGTCAGGAGTAACACAATACAGACAATGTTATAATAACCCAAATTCAGAAGATTTCATTGAAGAATCTCCTAATTTCTATGCACATAATGACTCTGATGCTAAATTTGCTGTTTGTACTTATAACTTCCACACTGGAAATTCAGCAAGGTTCTTTAAACAAGGATAGGATGTAACTGCTGATATTTTAAGAGCTAAAGTAACAAATGTTACACGTGAACGAATAGATTAGTATACAATCGTATATAAATTTGTAACTTGTGATCCAGTTTCAAATATATCAGAAGTAGAAGATGGAAAGAATGTAACTTATGTTAATGACATACAACTTATATCATCTGAAAACGGTAAATATTATTATAGAGAAACTCTTAATAATTCAGATTCTGGATTTGTAATATATACAAATGCATCTGAAATTAAATTAACTATGGCTAATCTTGATGAAAATAATTACCCGTATGGACTTGGAAATGTAACAGCTATATTAGATGATGGAGTTGAAACAAAATCATGGAATTACGAAGAACTTGTATATGATAATGAGTTAATGCATTTTGATCAATTATCTGGTGATCATAAATTAGCAATTATAGTAAGTAGTGCTTCTCATCCTGAATATAACAGAACTTATCAAGGAGAAGACAGAATTGAATTAAGTCAAGTTTAGACTGGAGGAAATGTTATTAGAGTAACATGTACAGGAAATCATTTAACTAAA
>Ga0310694_10007628_pt1 | contig 10126 bp, 3 predicted proteins | sample 174DNAGHGhighgp2_FD_203884 | JGI IMG/M metagenome (GOLD analysis project Ga0310694, IMG submission 203884) | Sheep rumen microbial communities from Palmerston North, Manawatu-Wanganui, New Zealand - 1742 DNA GHGhigh gp2 (v2) (version 2) | ecosystem: Host-associated > Mammals > Digestive system >...
CGCGGCTCATGCGCGAGACGGACGGCCCCTTCGCGAACCCGAACGACTGGAACTACGTCCGGAGCTACGGCCCGCGGGCGGCGGCGCAGGCGGTGGCGAGCGGCCGGGCCAGCATCTCCGGCGCGCCGCCGGAGCTCGTGGCGCAGGAGCGCGAGCGCTTCCTCCGCAACCGCACGACGGACCTCTCCATCTCCCCGCAGCTTCGCTCCGCGGCCCGCGACGAGCTCGCGCAGATCGAGCGCGACGCGGCCGAGGAGCGCCGCCGTGAGATGTGGGCCGCCGAGCAGGCCGGCCTGACCGACCGCGCCCGCATCGCCGCGAGCGTGCCCGTCGTCGGCCCCGGCGGCGTCGCCGCCATCCCGAACGCCGCGGGCGGCTGGGACGTGAGCCGTCCGGAGCCGGCGCCGGCCGCCCCGCCCGCGCCCGTCTCCTTCGGAGGCGGCGCCGGCGCGATCCCCGAGATCGGCGAAGACGGCCGGCCGACCGTGCGCTACGTCTACCAGGCGCCGCCGACGCCGGACCCGAACGCGGCGCCGTGGGTTCCGGGCGGCGGCGCGACATCGGTGAACCGCGTGACGGGCGACGTGAAGACGGCGCCCGGCGCGGCGCCGAACCCGAACGACCCGAAGAACTGGAAGAAGGTCGGAAGCGACATCGTGAACGTGGTGACGAACGAGCGCGTGTCGGGCTACGACGCGAGGCGCGCGCTCGACACGCAGATCGGGCAGCTTCGCGCGGCGGAGGCCCGCGAACTCCTGCCGGAGAACAAGGCGGCCATCGAGGCGCAGATCGCGGAGCTGGAGGCGAAGAAGCAGGCGCTCGGCGTCGAGGAGGCGGCGGAGCCGGCCCCGGCGCCAGCCCCTGCGGCCGAACCCGTACCGGCTCCCGCGGAGGAGCCGGAGAAGCAGAAGGAGAAGAAGCCCGAAGATCCCTGGGCGATGTACGGCGGACTCTACAAGTAGGAGGGCTTTCCCATGGCGGTCGATCAGGAGCAGACGTTCCTCTACGACCTCGACGGGCAGCCGCGCGCGGTGGCGCGCGGAGCCCGCGAGAAGTTCGAGCAGGAGAATCCGGGGGCGACGCGCGTCCGCCTCTTTTCGGTGGACGGCAGGCCGCGCGCGGTCGCCGCGGACGCAGCCGAGCGCTTCGCCTCGGAGAATCCCGGCGCGGAGCCGGTCTATCTCTTCGACCGCGACGGCTTGCCGCAGGCGGTCGCGAAGTCCGGCCTCGGCCGCTACATCGGCGAGCGCGCGGCCCCCGATAAGGACCGCTCGCTCGCGTCCTACGCCGGCGAAGCCTACGCGGACGCCAGGCGCAAGGCCGCGGATACGGCGAAGGCCGTCGGCAACGCCGCCGGGAAAGTGGTCGAAGGGACGGGCGACGTGCTCGGGCGCGTCCCCGCCAACCTGGAGGCGCTGGGCGACCGCATCGTGGCGGGCCCGCTCCTCCTGGCGGGTCGTGTCGCGGACGCCGTGAACCCCGACCCGCTCGCCGGGCCGGTGGACGTGCTCACCGGCCGGCGCGGCCGCTACTCCCCGCAGGAGATGGGCTACGAGGAGGACCCCTACAGGCAGGGGCTCGCCTCGCGCACGGCCGACAAGGCCCGCGCGTGGCTCGCGCGCCGCGACGAAGCCCGCGCGCCGAAGACGGCGGCCGGGCGCGTCGCTGACGTTCCCGTTTCCTTCGCCACGCAGGCCGTCGGCTACGTCACTCCCGCGGGACCGCTGATGATGGTCGGCAACGCGGCGCAGGCGGGCGACCGCGCCTACGCCGAGGGCGCGTCCGGCGCGGAAGCGCTCGGGCGAACCGCCCTCTCGCTCGGCGCGCAGGCCGCCGCGTTCGGCCCGAAGCCGCTCCCCGTCCCGGGCGCGAACGCCGCGGGGCGCGCCGTCGAAGGCGCCGCCGCACGCATCGGCGGACGCCTCGCGCAGACGCCGGAGGGCGCCGCCCGCGCCGTCCGCACCGCCGTCACGGCCGGGCAGGTCGCCCGCGGCGCCGTCGAAAGCGGCGCGCGCATGGCCGGCGTCACGGCCGCCGAGGGCGGCGACGCGAAGGAGATCGCCATCGCGGGCGCCGTCGGTGGCGTGTTGGGCGGCACCGTCCGCGGCGTCGCCACCCGTCCGCTCGCCCGCGCCGCGGGAGAGGCCGCCGGACGAATGGCCGGGAGCCTGCCGCGTGGCGGGGTGGATACCCCGCCTCCGCGGATGGACCCCGCCGGACTCGCGGCAAACCGCGCGGCCGCCACGACCCGCACGCCCGAGGGCGACACATCGCTCGCCGAGGCGAACCGCGCGATCGCGGCGCGCAACGCCGGCGCGCTGCCACGGGTTCCCGCGGAGATCCCGCCGGCCGTGCGCGTGCCGGACGCCGTGCGCGGCTACGTTCCGCCCGCGGAGCGCGCGCTCGGCGACCGCGAGGCCGCGGCGCGCCGGAGCGCCGAGGAGGAGCTTGCGCCGGCCGAGGTCCCGCAGGTCCCGGTGGACGAGGTGCCGCCGACGGTGCCGCCGGAAGCCCGTGGCGGGGTAGAGACTCCGCCACCTGCGCCCGTGCCGGCCCCCGCCCCCGTGGCGGAGTCCGGCGCGGCGCCAGGTGAGGCGAGCCGTCCCGGCGAGCCGCAGAGCCAGGCCACAGCCCCCGTTGCGGCGAAGGTTTCCGAATGGGCTGACGAATACCTCGCAAGGCACGAGCGGGCGAGGCGGAACGCCGACAAGGTGATCGATCCGGTTTCGGGCCGCACGGCGGGCGCCGGCCTTCCGATCACCGAACACGAAGTGATGCAGAGGAGCCTGCGCGGCATTCTCGCCGACATGGGAGCGGACGAGCTGGCGGCGCTGGAGAAGTCCGCCGCGTCCCGGAGCGAGGCCGCGCGGGCGGCGGGGGACGCGGAAGCGGGGAGGATCTGGAACCAAGTCTCGTACCAGGCCGGTGCTGAATGGCGGACGCGCGCCCTCGCCCCCGTGGCGGAGTCCGCCACCCCGCCACGGCGCGTGACGGGAAGGCCGCGCGAGCTTTCGACGATGCACGGAAACGGCAATTCCACGACGCTCGCCACGGTGAAGAACCGCGCCGAGAAGGGCGTGCTTCCCGTCGAGATCGTCGTCCGTCCGAACGGAATGGGCGTCTCGCGCGCCGGGCAGTTCGACGCAAACGAGCCGGTCGTGCTCTTCCGATACGAGGGCGACGGCGCCGACTCCCTGGGCTATCCGATCTTCGGCAATACGGAACGGATCCTCGAATGGGCGAAGGAGTCCGGCCTTGCAGACAGGGCGGGCGTCTCCACCGTGGAGCCCGCCCCCGTGGCGAAGGCCGCCACCCCGCCACGAGCGAAGCGCACTAGGAAGCCGAAGGCGGCCTCCACCGTGGCGGTGTCCACCACACAGCCGGCCGGGACGATGACGGGGCCCGTCGCGTCCTCGGACCCCGCTACGCAGGCGGCTGCGCTGCGCGGCATGGCGGACAGGAGCGATGCGCTCGTGGCGAGATTCGACGAATGGGCGAAGACGCCGGAAGGCCGGAAGGCCGTCAGGGAGGAGGCCGATGCGAAGGATGCGTTCCAGAAGGCGAGCGAGGCCGTCAACAGGGCGCAGCGCAATCTCGACAAAACCCAGAGCGATTCGGTCAAGTATCCGTCGGATGGCGAGGAGTTGAGGGCCGCGAAGGACGAGCTCAACCGCGCGTGGACGGACTATTCCATCGCGCTGGGAAACTGGAACGCGGCGGCGGCGCGAGTCGGGCGTCCGCTGGATGCGGGTTCCGACCTGCGCGGGCGAGCGGACCGGATCGGAGAGGAGCCGCTTCCCGGCCGGCCGGAGGGCGCCGGTGCAGGGCGCGCCGTAGTCGAGAAGGACGACGGTGTTCCCGTCATCCGCGGCGAGGGGCTTCCGACGGGCGCAACGGTACGCGAGCAGATGCCGCAGCAGCGCGAGTGGCTGAAGGACGCCGTGAAGGTCGCCGCGAACCAGGCGTTCGAGGGAAAGAGGACGGGCGCGAAGAGCACGAAGGGGGCAAACGTCTCCGCGCTCTACGATACGAACATTCCGAAGGGCATTCCTCCGAAGGTCCGAATCGAAATTCCCGGAGACGGAAAGTTCACGCTTGTGAACGAGAAGCACGTCATCGAGGAGTGGGGCAAGCGCATGGACCAGGCGCTTGCGCCGTCCGGGCTTGCGCGTCCGTCGATTCCGACGGGCGCGGCGTCGTCGCGCGGCGAGGCGAAGCCGGCGAAGAACGCACCAGGGTCCTTCGCGCGCCCGGACGCGACGAAGCTGCTTGCCCCATTTGCGAGCAAGGACGACGCGCGGCCGATCATGAACGAGCCGTTCGGAGACGGCGAGTTCGCCTATGCGACGGACGGACGGTATTTCGCGCGCCTTCGCTCGCGGGGCGAGCCCTTCAAGAAGAAGGGGGCGAAGTCCGAAGTGGACGGCCTGGCGAACGGGCTCAACACATACCTGAACGCGGAGAGAAACCTGCTCGGCGACTTCGATGTGGCATCGGCATTGCGGAACGTCCGCGAGATGATTGCGTCCGGAGACGGAAAGCCGGTCGTCGTCGGAATCGGAAGGGACGGAGAGTTGGCCTTCGCCACGTTGGCGACGGAATACGGCGACGCGGCCGGTGCCGCAAGAGCCGGCGAGTTCTCGCCGACGGGGGAACAGATCGGAGTCTTCAATCCGGAATACTTCGCGACCATCCTTGAACTTGCGGCAAAGACCGGGAACGCACGCATCGAGCTCGGAAGGCCCGTGAAGGGCGATCCGATTCTTCTGGTGCGCGGAACCCGCGGCAACATGGACGCAGGCCTGATGCCGTTCCAGGGCATCGAGGGCGGCCCCGAGGGAATGGCAAGGCGGATCGGATCCGAGCTCGGAGAGCTTTCCGCCCGCACGTCCTCCGCCCCGTCCTCCGGCTCCGCCCGCGGCGACGTTGCGGCCGATACGCCGCGGCTCGCCGGGACGGCGGCTGGCGTGAAGCCCGCGACGCCGGACGGTCCGCGCGCGGCGATCCGCTCGGAGCTGCAGGTTCTGCTCGACTCCGGCGAGAAGGACCCCGCCACGCTGGAGGACCTGGCCCGACGCGCGGAGGCGGCCGACGCCTTCGCCACCGCCGCGCTCGCCCGCCAGGCGGCCGGAACCTACCGCGGCACGCCCTGGGGGACCGAGGGTGGCGCGTGGCCGTCGGAGGAGCCGCCCGCGGCGCGCGCCACGGTGGGCGACCTGGTGCAGCTCGCGAAGGCGATGGGCGACGGCTCGGCGCCCGCCGTCATGCGCCGCATCGCGCGCCACCCGAGCTGGGCCGGCGTCTTCCGCGGCGAGGAGGGCGTCCCGGAGAGCGGCCGCATCGGCATCATCACGAAGATGGCGCGGCTTGTTGACGATTCGCAGAAGGCGCGCATCCGCGAGGAGGCGGCGCGAAAGGCGGCCGAGACGGGCGAGGACCACGCCACGGTCTACGCCTCGATGATGGTCCGCGCGATCCGTGAGAACGCGGCGGCCGGACCGAAGCCGCTCCAGGCGGTGCTCGCGCACGAGATCGGGCACTTCCTGGACTTCCTCGACGAGGGGACGCTCAAGCGCGGCAACGTGCTCGGACACCTCGCGGCGCTGAAGAAGTACATGGCCAGGACGCTCTTCCCGACGAAGGCCGCGGCGGACGCGGCCGGCGCGCCGGGGCTCACGGCGTCCGAGGTGAAGGCCGCGGAGAAGGAGTGGAAAGTCCCGGAGTCGGAGGCTCGGCGGCGGCTCATGGAGGAGCGCGACCTGCTCGCGCACCCGGAGATCCGGCGCGAGATGGAGTCGCTTGTAGCGTGGTTCCGCCAGACGGACGGCGCGCCGGACTACTTCCGCAACGACCCGGCGGAGCTCTACGCGGAGGCGTTCTCGGCGTGGGTGAACTACCCGGCCGAGACGGCTCGGCGCGCGCCGGAGTTCGCGGCGGCGCTGGAGGGCTGGATGGACGCGCGGCCGCAGGCGGCGAAAGCGCTGGAGGAGTTCCGCTCGGGCGTCACGCAGCGCGCGGCGCGGGCGGCGGTCGAGCGCGGCGACACGACGGACCCCGCCTTCTTCGCGGCGCAGGAGCGGGAGGCGGAGGCGGCCCGCTGGTGGCAGCGGCGCAAGGCGGCCGCCGTGGCGAACCTCCGCCCGCAGACGGCCCGCCAGCGCGTCAAAGCGTTCGGCGACGCGCTCCGCGTCTCGCTCACGGGGCCGCTGAACGTGATCCGCAGCGACCTGATGGCCTCGGGCGCCGGGCAGGCGTTCCGCCCGGAGAACCTGCCGCTCTGGCGCGCGATGCGCCAGGCGGAGAACGCCCCGAATCTCGCGGCGCTCTGGGACTACCGTTTCAAGGCGTTCGTGGAGCCGGAGCTGGAGGGCGCGCCCTATACGGCGTTCCTCAACTACCTCAAGCACTACCGAATCGCGACGGAGCTGCTGGGCAAGGACCTCGATCGCGGGCGCATGAACCTGCCGAACCCGGGCGGCGTCACGCCCGGAGACATCACGCGCGACGGTGTGAACCAGTCGACGAGCTCGGCGGCGTGGATCCACGCGCTGCAGCGCGACCAGCCGGAGCTGTACGCGAAGCTGGAGCGGGCGCGCAAGGCGTTCTGGGAGAAGGTCCGCAACGGGCGCGACGACCTCGGAGGCGACGGCTCGCCGATGCAGGTCGTGCGCGACACGCACGTGCTCTCGAAGGAGCAGAAGGAGCAGCTGCTCGGCAACGAGGGCTACGTCTCCTTCTCGGAGAAGGACCTCCCGGACCCATCGCGCCGGATGGGCAGCGAGGAGCAGAGCCTATGGGACGGCATCTTCTCGCAGCGCACGGGCACCTTCAAGGAGCCGGGCGACGTGGTGGCGAACACGATCCGCGGCGACTACAACCTGATGCGGCGCCTCAACCAGATGGAGCTGGCGCTGCAGACGGTGGACTGGCTCCGCGCAAACAAGCCCGAGCTCGTCGGCGGCCAGGCGGAGACGAAGATGGACCCCGCAACGGGCCGGCTCTACGTGGAGCAGGGCACGAAGCCCGGGATGCGGACCGTCTCGTTCCTGCGGGACGGCAAGCCCGAGGGGTGGTACGTGCCCGTAGCCTACGCCGAGGCCGTCGAGATGCCGGGCCGCGGCGAGCGCTCGTGGGACGGGATCATGGGCGCGCTCTCGAAGGTGAAGCGCGGGCTCAACGCGATGCAGACGAGCTGGAACCCCGTCTTCAACACGAACAACAGCTGGGCGAAGGACCCGCACTCGCTCGCGCTGCGCCTGCCGAACTGGCGCGTGCGCGGCCACGGCGCGCTCGGCGGGACGGCGCGCGCGCTCGGCAACGTCTTCGGGCACTACGGCGAGCAGCTTGCGAGCTACCTCGACAACTCCGGCCGCGACTACGCGCGCGGCAAGTACAACCCCGACACGGCGCGCGCCCTGGCCTGGGGCGCCGTGAACAACGCGGCGCCCGGCTCGACCGCCTACGCGGACGCGCAGGGAGGCGGCGTCGGCGTCCTGGAGGGGCGCCTGCGCGACCGCGGGCTGGAGGGCCAGACGCTCGACGACGCGGCGCGGCGCCAGATCCTCAAGGCGCGCGGGCTCACGGAGGAGCAGATCGACGCGGGGCTCCGCTCCGCCGAGGGCACGCTGGAGAAGTGGGCGAAGGCGTGGGACTCGATGGGCTCCGTCGCCCGCGGCGCGCGCCTGCTCTACCCGCGCCTGCTCTCGCAGCTACAGCACGGCGAGATCCGCACGAAGAGCTACGCGCTCCGGCGCATCCTCGCCGAGCGGCCGGACCTTTCGCGCGAGGAGGCCGTCGAGATCGCCCGCCAGCAGATCGGGACGCCCGACATGGCGAACAAGCCCGCCATCGACCGCTCGCCGCTCCTGGGCGCGACGCTCTTCCAGTACTTCACGCCGCGCGTCCACGGCTGGGTCGATCAGCTCGTCGGCGCCATGCGCCGCGGCTGGACCGGGGGGACGAAGGAGCAGGCGACGAAGTTCACGCGGCTCGTCGCGCTCACGGCGGCGATGTCCGTGCCCTTCTTCATCCTGCGCGACGCCATCCAGACCTACCGGCACGCCGAGGAGGAGGAGGTCAAGGCGCGGGCGCGCGGCGACCTGGCCGCGGCCGAGCGCTTCGCCGAGGAGAAGGAGAAGGCGCGCGCCCGGGCCCGGAGCATCCAGGCCATCTCCAGCCGCGACCTCTTCACCAAGGTGTTCGCATTCGCCGGAGACGGCCGGGCCCTCGGATTCTCCGTGGACCCCACCGTGACGCCGATCACGACCGCCGTCCTGGGCTCCCTTTTCGGGCGCGAGTGGGGCGTGAAGCCCGGAGACGCGCTGCGCGAGGGCGTCGGGACCGAGATCCTTCCGGGCTTCGCGCCGCTCTTCACGGCGGCGTGGGGGAACCTGCGTGGCTTCGACCCGAACACGGGGCGGCCCATCGGCGGCGGCGAGGACGCGGACCTTCTCGACCGCCTCTCGTGGACCGCCGAGACGCTGACGGGCCGCGCGCTCGGGACGGGCGCGTTCTCCTACGCGCGCGAGCTTGCGGCGCCGAAGGACGACGCCAAGTCCGAGGAGCGCCGGAGCCGCCAGGACGTGCCGATCCTTTCGGCCGCGTGGCGCCCCTTCTGGCGCAAGACTGGCTACGGGCTAGTCGAGCGGGCCGCCGCGATGCGCGAGAAGCAGCGGCAGGTCGACGCCCTCGTCGGGGCGATTGCCGAGCGCTACGCGCGGGGCCAGCCCGTTTCCGAGGAGGACGCGCGGTGGTTCGCGCAGCACGCGGCGCAGCCGGGCGAAAGCGTGCAGGCGGCCGCCGAGCGCGTCTGGAAGCTCCGGAACATGACACCGGACCAGCGCGCCGTGGATTCGCTCTCGCGCCGTAGCCGGCGAGAGATCGAGGAGGAGTTCGGCTACATTCCGCCACCTCCCCGCCTCACCGACGAGGACCGCGCGCGCTAGGAGCAAACGGTGCATAAACGGTGCATAAACGGAGCATAAAAGGAGCATAAAATCGAAGAAACGCAAGTGTTTGCACGGTTTTGAATGATGCAATTCCCGTCCAATCGGATGCAAAAGAGAAAGGAGCCCGCCATGGTGGACAAGAAGCGCTGCTAGGGATTTCCCTTGACTCGGGCCGGCCCTTTCGGCTAGAATCCGGCCCCGTCGCGCCTGCAAGGGCGCGTGAATTGAAACCGCACCCCCTGTGCATTGTCCCCCTCCTGGACATACGCACGACCGCCCCGGAAGCTCGCGCTCCCGGGGCGGTCCCTTTGTCGGCCCTGCGGGCCGGCCCTTTCGTGCGGCTAGGCGTGGGACGGCTCGACGACGATGATGATGTTGTTTCGGCCGGCGTGGTCGGACCAGTCGGCCCATTCCGCGTACGCGACGAAGCCCTCCGGGGCCTCCCATTTGGTGCGGTCTACGGGCCAGCCGCAGCCGCAGTGGATGGCGATGCCCGTTTGGTGGTCCTTCGCGTTGTCGCAGGGGTTCGGGCAGCGGCGTGGATACCGCCCGCATTCCGCGGGGACGCGGAAGGACTGGCTGATATTGCCGTGAAAGGTGCTCTGCGCCTTGATGGTCATGTTTTTCATTGTTTCCTCCTGGTGTTTTTGCCGCGTTTCGCGGCGGGTTGGTATTCTGGTTGTTTTTGGGGTTGGTGTCAAGTGGGGTGGAGCGGGCCGGCCCTTTCGGGCGGCTAGCCGTTCCAAAGGTCGGTCGAGACGAGCCGGCGCGGGCGCGGGTGGCGGCTCGTGGCGTTCACGGCGGCGGCGGCGGCGCGCTCGGCGGCGAGCGCGAGCCGGTGCAGGGCGCGGCGGACGCCCTCGCGGGCGCGGCGGCGGATGGTGCGGACGGTGTGCATGGTGTTTCCTCCTGGGGTTGGTAGGTCGGGTGTTTGTTGGGCCGGTCCTTTCGGGCGGCTAGAAGTCTCGGCCGAGCGCCACGCCGGCGGCGGCCATTGCGGAGCTTCCGGCGAGGGAGAGCGCGCCGAAGAGCCCGGCCGCAGCGCCCTGTGCGTGCCCGAGGGCGGAGAGAGCCGCGCAAGGCAGCGCCCCGCCGACGGCGAGAACGAGACCGGCGCGCCAGACGGCGCGCGCAATGCGGATTGTGGTTTCGCGTTTCATTTCGGGCGGGCCCTTTCT
>Ga0310694_10007630_pt1 | contig 10122 bp, 11 predicted proteins | sample 174DNAGHGhighgp2_FD_203884 | JGI IMG/M metagenome (GOLD analysis project Ga0310694, IMG submission 203884) | Sheep rumen microbial communities from Palmerston North, Manawatu-Wanganui, New Zealand - 1742 DNA GHGhigh gp2 (v2) (version 2) | ecosystem: Host-associated > Mammals > Digestive system...
TTCTTCATGGGCAAAGAACTCCTCAATGATCACCTTTACTGTCTCTGATATATCATCATCCTTTCGTCCTTTCTTACCGGACGTTTTGGTTAAAAAGAACTGATACACGCCCTCATCAAAGAATGACACATCCGCAACAAAACTGGCTGTATATGAAATCCCGTGCTTTGTTGTAAAAGCAAAAACACTATCATCCACTTGCTTAACGTGATAAGGAGCTCGCAAGTTTATCTTATCAGCAGGGATGAAAATCATTGCGCGACTTGCATTTCAGGATGGTTTGCCATCAACTCACGGATATGAGCTTCCCAAATCTTCCTCATACCCACCATCTTACGCAGAGCTTCCAAACGCTCCTCTTCTGTTTTATAAACAACTGCTTTCATAGTAATGTTCCTTTCCTTTTTACCTTTGACGCTGCAAAGGTACAACTTTTTTTTGACATACGCAAGAGACAAAAGAAAAAAGTCGAAAGAAAAATGGTTTTGGGATCATTTTGGGGCATTTTTGCCCAATCCTCTCATCCACTAATCTGTTAATGTTCTGTGCTCGTGATTTCGATGAGCGAGTTTTTTACAACGTCCATTTCGTCGGGATACTATCCCGACATCCCCCAACATACAATCAAAGGCAGCCCTTCAGCTGCCTTTGATTGTTTCGTCACCATACGCGCGTTATATTGTTCGCACGTACGCGAGAGCTTAATCGCCGCTAATAGTTTGACCGGGGTGCTCACTGGCACTTCCTCCGCCGGAAACCATCGGAGTATCCATCATCCGTTCTGTATTAACGGTCTGTACTTCTGTTTTCGGATTTTTATACATCTTTTTCATAATTCTCTCGTTTTCGGCTGCAAAGGTACGGCAAATTTTTGACATATGCAAGATTTTTTTCAAAAATAATCGTTTTGCGTGTCAAAAAAGACGTTTTTGCCGCACTTTTTGCCGATTTTATGTTATTTTACCAATCTTCCGGTAGCATCGTACATCTTATCACCACGGAGAATGTACATCTGACCGTCAATCATTACCTTTATCGGTTGATCACCAACATTCAGGTTATCAACACCTGTTGTAACAGCCGGTACATTGTTTCCGCCAACAACCAGACGACGACGAGGAGCACCGTTCGAACCTTGTTGCGGCTCTTCCGAAGCAGCCGGGATTGCATCAATACTGTGGAAGTAAGCACGATATGCGCCTAAGTTACAGTTTTGATAATCCACATAGATGTAGTGGTTATTGCTAATAATATATTTATACCACAAATCTCCGTCACCTTCTGTCGTACCAACAGTCGTCATGTCAACGAACGTACCTTGCATCTCTTTATTTGCATCTAACGGTGCGGTCAAAGGCTCATCATCAGTAGTGTTATAAACCTTGATCACTGTGTTACCATTTTCAGGAACGAAGACGTACGGTTTACCAGCTACAAGACGATTCTCAGGAACCTCGTCGAAGACAAGTTTGCTGTTTGCATCCTTACCTGCCAACTCATACAGTGTTGCGCCACCGAGAACTGCATCGTTTGTCCAGCACAGCGTACCGATGTTATTCGGATTAACCGGACGCGGATAATCTACCGTTGCCTTGAAGTCAACGCTTGTGAAGTTCAGCATGTTGCCGTCACCTTCTACAACGCCGAGTTCTACATCACCTGCATAAACGAAGCCTGTGTATGTAACAGCGGTCTCAGTCTTAGAACCCTTATCTGTCTTGCGGCCGTTAACGGTCAAATAACGATCTTGCGACTTGCTACCGGTGTTCGAGAATACAACTGTAATCATACCATCCACCGTAGTATGGAACTTAATCATCGAAGCCTGCAGTTTGCCGTTCTTGAACTTCTTAGCCGTAGCCTTAATGTTGTCTGATGTAAAGTCGCTGTTGTTTACAATACCGTGTACATTTGCCAATACTTCATCGTTGCACAAGTTGTCTGTTGCTGCAGAACCATCGTTAGCCTTCGAGAAGTCCCACTTCATATTGCCTGTTACATCTTGCAGATCAACAGCCTGACGAGCTATAACGGTGATAATAGCCTCTTGTGCGTCACCGCAGTCACCGCTTACAACTACTTTATAATAAGTGTCAGCTGCACCTACAGTTACATTCAACTCAGCTGCATTAACAGCCGGATCAACTGCTACAGGGTTAGTACCCATCGCATCGCTACAAGTGTACCATGCATAGCTCAGGTTCTTACCGCTTGCCTCTACGCTAATTGTAACATCAGTACCCGGCCAGTTCTCTGCACCGGTAGTGCCGGAAATAGCTGTTCCTGCGTGACCGGTTACTATAATCGTATTCGACTGCGTAGGATCGCTATTCTGGTGATCAGCCTTGGTGTTAACTACAACTACATAGTACTCTCCATCAGCGGTCGGTTGATAAGTAGCAGCCTCAGCGCCATCAATCTTAACACCGTCTTTATACCATTGATAGAGTTTTGTACCTCCATCCGATACAGTTGCACTAACTGCCAATTCATCTATTGCACTGCCTTGACAGTAGTCAACATTTGCCAGATCTGCAACTACCGGCTTCTCAGCCTTCGGCAATTCGAACGCAATGTTCGTGAATTGAACTTCAGAAGCACCTGCATTGATAAACCATGTACCTGCTGCCAAGTTGAATTCAGATTCACCGGTCTTTGCTGTCTCATTGGTCGTTCCACTTGTAGAATTAGCAACATAATAGGTTTTATTGTTAGCAGTAGTAACCTTCAGCAGTACCGGAGCGGCAGCCGTGAAACTCATACTTGCTTCTTTCACTTTAACAACAGAAGAACTCAACGGTTGACAATCGCTACTTGCAATATCAACGCTCATGCCTTCAAATTGAGCCGTAGTTGCTTTGAGACCGAAGAAACGTCCATGGTCGAAGCTCAGCGAGTAACCTACCTCACCGGCAACCTTCGTTGCTGTTTCACCATCGTCAATAACCTTCACTTGCAAGAAGCGAATATCGCTTGCAGAGGAAGAACTGAAGATATAAATCGTACGGTTCTTAACATCAGCATTATTGAACTCTATCCACTCCGTCGTTTTAGTCTCCTTATTGCCCAAGGTAATAGAAGCAAGTTCAACTGCCTCAGAAGCACCCTCTACCAAACCTTTGACAACGAATGTACGATTACTGCTGTTAGTATTATATGCCTTAATCTGAATCTTCGTTTGGTTGCTCTTAGCATTATAAGCAATCACACGGGTCAAATCCTTAACTCCATTTACATCACTAACACCTCCGGCGAGTTTCACACCACCGATCTCATCATCCTCTACTGACAAACCTGTGATGAAGTCCGATGTGTTAACTGTTGTCCCAGTAATCAACTTAATAGCGCCATCCGAAGCCCAAATAGCGTGGAACTCTTTGGCTGCGGAGATTGTGAACGAAGTAACGTCAACGACAGCACCGTCAGCTGTCTCTGCCCAACCTTGGAAGATATAATCCTCTTTCTCAGGAGCAGCTGGAGCAGCTGCGAGCTGGGCACCGTCTTCCACCTCTACAGAAGCAACAGCCGAACCACCGTGGGTATTGAACGAAACGGTATGTTTCAGTACGTCGCGTGTGAGCGTGATAGTATATACGGTGTAGTCACCATCCTTATCGGTCAGCTTGTAGGTATTAGGACCAAGAACCCAAGCGCTACCATCGTTTACTACGATAGAGTTGGTTGCAGCAGCCTCATTCCAAACGATTGTCGGAACAACGGTCAAAGCAGCCAAGTCAGCCTCGTACGGGATAGTTACCGTTGCCGTCTTAGCAGCCTCGTTGATTGTTACCGTACGACCGTCAATAGTCATAGCTGTCAACATCGGATTCATTGCGCGAGTTACCTCGATATAATCAACAAATCCATTCCAAGTATTTGCTTCTGTACGACATACGTAGATAAGACTCTTTTCTTCCGCAGAAGCTGGTAAAGCAAACTTATTGTCACCGGCACCTCCCATTACGCCATAATCATGGAAAGCAGAAACCGTATTACCATGGTCATTATACAGAGCGATAGTACCCTGTTCAGCAGCAGTAGTAGTGTGAATATTGATAATATCGCCCTCGTTGAAGGTCTGACCTGCAACAAGTTCTATTCCAATATACGCGCCCTTTCCATTAAACTTGTAACTACTCAATCCACCACAAGAAGCATCTTTCTTATACAAACCGGTTACTTCACCGATGGTATTTTTAGTCGTTGAATTGATAGTAGCCTTGATAATGCTTACACCATCCTTCGGAGCCTTAGCCATCGTAATGGTATAGGTCTTCTTGTCACCGGACTGAGCTACACCCTTAACGGTTTGAGCCTCGCCCCAAGCTGCAGCAGCTTCGCCGATAATCGGATCTTGTGCTTTGGCATTTACAGACGTTGCACCTGTAATGGTCGGAATAGCAGCTGTACCATAAGGCATGGTATAAGTATAACTTGTTACCTCCGGATCAAATGCCGGTGATAATGTACCTGTCGCCGAGAAGGTAATGGATGCCAGACGTGCGTCAGTCGAAACGGCCTCCCAATGAGCAAACAGCTCGATGTCTGCTGTCGGAGTGTAACTATCACCCACATCACCTATCTTGTTACCGCCTTCTGCTGCATCGAACCAGCCAAGCAGACTCGAGGTCCCGTTTGATGCGTCCGGCAGAATTACACTTGGAGTACCATCCTGCGAAGCCACCGGATCACCACCGTTTGGATTAAAACTTACCTGATACGGATCGGTAATCGTAATTCCTTTCAGCATAGACGTTCCGCCATTCTCGTGGAATAAGCTGAATGTCTTATCTGTATCATAATACCAATAGGTATAAGCTGCTGCTGAATCAGCCTCAACACCGCCAACGATAGCAGGTTCGGTTACTTTAGCACCATCAATTTTCATATAGGTATTATTACCAATAGCACCAACTTTAACAACCATCAGTTTACCAGCAGCAAGATTACCTTCCACATACGTATTCTCAGAATTCTTATTAAACTTAAGACCCAAATATTGGTAATTATTCTTGGTCTTATCACCGTTCAAAGAATCCAACGACATATTAGATGATGCATATGCGTATCCTTTGCTATCCAAATAAGCATGCCAATTGCCTGCTTTGCCATTATCCAGAACAAACTGCTCCATGTCAATACTCTGCGCATAAGCCTTTGCCCACTTACCATAGATCTTAAGTCCCTCAACCGGTGTTACAGTATTTAGATCTACAGGATCGCCTTCCAACGTAGAAGAGGTAAACCAACCTACAAATGTGTAAAGCGGTTTTGAAGTCTCAATACCGGCTGCCGTCGGATGTTGATTTGCCCAAACTTGAGGCTCTGTACCAATCTTCGTATCTCCATCATAATACTCAACATCATACTTTGCAACAGCAGACTCCCAATGAGCAACAAGCGCATAGTCTTGCTTTACATTTGCGTCCCAGTCGAAAGCTACGGCAGGGCTGCCATAGTACCAACCCATAAAGTCATAATCATCCTTGGTTGGATCAGCCGGTTTCTCTGCTTTGGTGTTATGTTTAACGGTTACATCAGCTACTGCCGAACCGCCATTTGCATCAAACGTAATAGTCCACGGATCTTGCCAATGAGCCTTAAGAGTAATGTCACCTGTTACTGCGGTTGACCATACATATTCAGTATCGGTGTCACCAACAAACCAACCCAAGAAAGTATATTTACCACGAGTCGGATCAGTAGGTTTTACGGCTGCATTACCATCAACAACCTTAAGACTACCATCAGGAGTTGCGCCATCATTGTAATTCAGAGTTACGGTGTGTTTCGTAACTGCCGGACCGCAGTCCTCTACAGTGATAGCATTTACATAAATACCGGTTCCTGAAGCGTTACGATGGATAATAAATTCATCCGCATAATTTGCCGCTTCGGCAGCAGTAAATGTATGCGTTGCAGAACCTGCGGCTTCTACATTAGTTTCGTCGATTACTTTTTCAGCCAAATCTCCGTTAACAACCGCAATACCTGCACCACTTCCGGCACCTTTCCATGCAACAGTAATTTTCGTACCTGCAATAATAGATGCGTCTGCAAGGGTTACTTTTAGATATACACTATTGCCATCCAATTTTAATCCATTTGCGTTCATGGCAACAGATTTGGCCGTACTAACATCTGAAAGAGTTCCACCGGTTACCACAACTGATGCCAAATCAGCAGGCTTGCTGGTAATAGCCGGCATGTTGAAGCACTTAGTATCTGCTGCAACTGTTACATCAAAACCGGAAGAGGCAGCTCCACTACAAGAAGTCTTCGTTGCCTCACAGAAATATTTGCCAGCATCACCTGTTACACAATTTGACTTTGTATAAGTTGCGCCTGTTCCAAGTGCACCGGCTGCCTTAGCCGTTGCCAAGTCAGCGCCCTTATACCATGTATAGGTAATTTCACCATTACCTGCTGTCTTATTCGCCGTCAAAGAAATAGTCTCACCTTCTAAATACTCATCTTCACCTGTAATAGAAATACCTGATGGGCAAACACCGGTTTCGCCTCCACCAGCTTCTTCTACGCTACCAGATATAGCGATTGGAGACTTTATGTATGTTCTCTTTCCAGAAGATGTATTATTATAGTTAAACAAGAACAACTTAATAGTGACCGTCCCTTCTAATTTCGTATTTAGACTAGAGAATGAAATCGCGGCTTCTCCACCCGATGCTGGTTTTATATCCTCAGATGTTATTGAATGACTTTTGGAATCGGAAATTATCACCCGATATTTAAGATTGCCTGTTCCATAAGAAAATACAGTCATATCCAAAGAACTCGGAGTAAAGGTATAGCCATCAGCCACAACAAACGATATGGAGGCATATTTAGAGTCATTGAATGCTTCTGTACTTCCATAAAATGGTTTGGAATACCCCGACTTACTTGAACTAGTATTAGATAAACCTGTCAAACTAATCGATGTTGATGCATTTGACAAATGTGCACCTGTAGCTGGCGTGATGGTCGGAGACAACGTAAAAGCATTCGTCGTAATTCCCCAACTGATACTTTCTGTACCAGCCCACATCTGGCCGATGGCGAATGTGAATAGAATGAATAATGCGCCTAAATAGCGCCAAATAGTTCGTGTCCCTCGCGGAACAGCTTTACTTAGAAATTTGTTTTTCATAAGCATTTAAATTTTTAAAGTTAAACAAAAAAATTGGTTTTTATATTATTGATTTTTGATCACTTTTTGTTAAAGATCAGCTTCAAACCCTGTTTCTCATAGTATGGGAATTTCTCATCGCTTGATATAAGGGGCATCTTTGTTGCTATTGCATGAGAAATAATGGTATGATCAGAGGGATCTTTATGATCAGACTTTATTTCCAAACGGGAATGTACCTTTGCGACATGTTTGTCTATAGGTAAAATCTCTAAATGATAAAACTCGCTCAACGAATCAATCATATCTTCGCAAGTCTTCCATTGTTTGATCGCAAAACTCTTCTTCCTATAGCCAACTATCAACTCTCGTGTCGTCTCTGCACTAATGCAAAGAATATTGCTATAATCCGACAATATATCACTAACATCATTACTCAACGAATCCGTATCGGTCGCCAAGTAGATAACGATATTAGTATCAAGCATGTATCTCATCTTAAAATACTCGGGTTTAAGATGGTTATACTGCCTTGAGTCTGCATTGCAGCAAGCCAAGTCGGATTAGCCGGTTTACCAGTTCTTGCCGTATAAGCATCTGCTATCTCCTGCATTCTCTGTACTCTTTTTTGAATTTCTTTTTGTGACATATTCCTATTGGTTTTATGTTTTATATTTTTAATTCGCGACTGCAAAGATATAAAATTTATTTTATATATGCAAGTTTTTTTTGTGTTTTATGATTGTTTTGCCGATTTATGGCATATTTCTGTCAATAAATACACCCCTCATCAATTTTTCCGCTTCTTTTTAAGTCGCAATTCTCTTTTGTTAACATTTCCGCTTATGCACCTAATAGACTTCAAATTGTTCGTGTTCCTCGCGGAACAGCTTTACTTAGAAATTTGTTTTTCTTAGCCCCTTGGGCACGATTACCGCATAAGCATTAAATTTTTAAAGTTAAACAAAAAAATTGGTTATTTATTGATTGTTGATTATTTGCAAGTTATACAAGAGCCGAAGGACTTACGACTTGCTCGAAGATATTATTGATGTACGCGTTAGCACTCTCACCTAAAGCCGCCGCATTACGGCGAATGGCGTCACGAACAGATATAGGCACAACTATGTGCATAGACGCCTTCTCTTCCGACTCACGGACTTTGGCTTCGACCGTTGCCTCAAAAGCATCGCGCTCGGACGTTCCCACTTTCCCGATCTCCTGATCGATGACCTCATCTAAAGTCCATGCATGCATATTTTCTTCAATCGTTCTCATTGTTTTTACTATTTTATGGTTGCGTAATATCTTTTCATTATTTGCTCCGCGTGTTTAATCTCTTGCTGCGGAACTTTTTGTGTTTTCTTTATAAATCCGTGGGTGCAAAGCACCATTGATTTTCGTGTCTTATCCCAGAATGCGAATATTCGATATTGTTTTCCATTATGTCTTGCTCTGAATTCCCAAATATCTTTTGTTAGCTTCTCAAATAATTTTGAATTCTGAGCCACTCTTGCCGCTTTTATATTTGCCAGCACTTCTTCCTTTTCGTCAGGACTAAGGCTCTCGATAAACTCAAGTGCTTCATCAAGGAACTCTACCTCAAATGGAATTTATTGGCATATCATTTGTTTTTTTGTTCTATCCGGAACTGTTTCATTTGAATAATGCTCGTATACGCGGTTCCATCTGAGCGATAAATTCGTCAGCCGTCAACAAGTGATGAACAGACATGCTACCGCCATCTACTTCATTGATCGGTGATTGCTTTTTGTAGTTATCCGCCTGCATAAGCATTTATTTTTAAAAGTCAAACAAAAAAAATTGGTTTTTATTTTTGAGTTATTATTACAATCTAGGCAAAAGGACATTCCAATTGTTCGTTATACGATTCACCACAAAATCTCCTTCCCCACATTTATCATAGAACGCATACCAATTGGTTCTATTTCTTTTGTACGTATAGACGAACTCGCCATAACACTCCAAGCCAGCAAACGTATTTGCACGATGATAAGTAAGAGTCTCTATCGTATCTATGTGATCCGCTATATCATCATACACGATAATAGCGTGCTCCTCTGACAAAGATGGATCAAGAGCGTCTCCTATACGAAAAGATACCAAGCCCGCAAGGATTAGCGCTAAATCTTCTGCCGCTTGTTGCGTATAATTCAACATGCTACTCTTGGTTGTATCAGTTGTGACATTCGAAAGTGACCAAGTTCTCTAAACTCTTCTGGAGTCAAGTACTCCTTGCTCTCTAATTCCTCAATTCTACTCATATCTATTTGAAAATTGTTTTTCATAAGCATTTGAATTTTTAAAGTCAAACAAAAAAGGTTTTAATATTTGTAATCTATTTCGGGTGCAAAGATACAAAAAGTTTTTCATATACGCAAGGGCGCGCGAGAATATTCAACAAAAAACGTCAATTTATACACCTCCATATACAAAAACCCACGTATTGCATAGGTATTGCATAGGTGATGCATAGGTGTTGCATAGGTATTGCATAGGTGAAGCATAGGCACGAAGTAACAAAGTAACAAGGTAACAAAGGAATTGAGGCAAATGGATTTTCATTATTTTCAAGGTCGTACCGCTGTATCTTTTAAAAAAAAACACTACACTTGGATACTGAAGAAAATATCAAAATTTACACTAAAGCGTCAATTTTTACACATTTCAGTAAAAACATCATTACGGCTGAACAATGAACTTTGCGCCAAAAAGAACGAATTTTACCTGATTTCTTGCATATATCAAAAAAAAGTTGTAACTTTGCGCCCTAAAATGAAATACTATGAATAAAAAACAATTTGGTGAGCGCGCGCGGGCGTTTTTTCGCGAGCAATTGAGTTTGACTGATTACATTGATGTCAAGGCTGCAGATTTGAATATCCGTAACAACATCGTTTTCCGCGGTCCTAATGTGTACATCCTCTTTGTGGCAATCGTGATTGCCAGTGTCGGATTAAACGTCAACTCCA
>Ga0310694_10007631_pt1 | contig 10122 bp, 10 predicted proteins | sample 174DNAGHGhighgp2_FD_203884 | JGI IMG/M metagenome (GOLD analysis project Ga0310694, IMG submission 203884) | Sheep rumen microbial communities from Palmerston North, Manawatu-Wanganui, New Zealand - 1742 DNA GHGhigh gp2 (v2) (version 2) | ecosystem: Host-associated > Mammals > Digestive system...
TTGGAACTCGTCGGCGATGCAGCGACCGATGCCCTGTGCGCCTCCTGTGATTACGGCTGTCTTGTCCTTGAAATACTCCATGTGTGTTCGTTGGCTGTCCATGATTATAGATGCATTCTTGTTTGCCCACCATGCATATCACCAAGGGAATGTCTCTGGGTCGTTGAGCACATTCGAACGAAGGTCCTGGTTGAGGGAACTGACCAATGCCATGTCTTCTCCGCTCAAGGTGAAAGACATGATTCCCAGATTCTCAGCGAAGTGGTTGGGCTTGGCGCGGGAGATGGTGATGAGTCCTCGTTGGACAATCCAGCGCAGCACGATTTGTGATGCTGTCTTTTGGTATTTCTGGGCCAGTGACTGAAGTACGGGGTGTCCCACCACGTCGATGTCGCCTTGTCCGAATGGTCCCCATGCCTCCACCTGGATGCCAGATTGACGATTGTAGGCGATGTTCTCCTCTTGTGTCATTAGTGGATGGACCTCAATCTGATTGATGACGGGGCGAATTGTTGCGTAACAAAGCAATTCATCCAAATGATGGCGGTTGAAATTGCTCACGCCGATGGAATGTACCTTTCCTTTTTTCACATATTCTTCCATTGTCTGCCATGTATCCTTCACGCAGTCCTTCACAGGCCAGTGGATGAGCAGCAGGTCGATATAGTCTGTCTTCAACTTGGAAAGGCTCTCGTCTATGGACCGGCCGACAGCCTCGCATCCTTCACGTATGATATTGGTGGCCACCTTGGTGGTGAGGAAGATGTCATGTCGTGATACACCACTGTCGACGATGCCTTGTCCCACCTCTGCTTCGTTGCCATAGGCTTGTGCGGTGTCGATGTGGCGGAATCCGGCCTCCAATGCCAGGCGCACGTTCTGCCGTGCCGTCTCACCGAGCAGCGTCCAGGTGCCGACACCTATCTGTGGGATTTCGAAACCGTTGTTCAGTCTTATCGTTGTCATTTGAGCACTGCTTTCACGTTGGTCACCATGTTCTTGTGTGCTTCGTCTTCTTTGGTGAGCGTTGAGGTGAGGACGATGTCGCCTGCCTTGTCTTTGGTGGAGAAGGTGCCGGAATAGATGATGTCACTGTCGAATATCAGGGTGGCTTCGACGAACACCTTGTACGTTCCCTTGGGCACGGCCTTGCCTGCCTGGTCGGTGAAGTCCCATGTGAAGGTCTGTGTGCCGTCGGCTTGCGGGGTGGCTCCCGTGAAGGCATCCAACTGCTGGTCGGTCTGTTCTGCGGCTTTGGAGGATTTCACCCATGTAGGCACACAGGCGGGGCGCTTGACGTAGCCACGCATAGGCTCCTCGCCGGGGCGCGTGCGGCCCTTGGTGGTGTATGAGGTGACGAAGAGCGTCTTCACGACATCGCCCTTGTCGTTTTCTATCCATACGGCATATTGGTTAGAACCAGGACCTGCCTGATGTTGGTAGTCGAAGGACACTTCAAGGCTCTTGGCTTTTCTTGCTTGCGACTGCTCTTGTGCATCCGATGACTTGATGCCAAGGACAATGACGGGCACTGACAGTAACATGGCTGCAAGAATGGCGATAAATAACTTCTTTTGTCTCATTTTTTCTATTTTTTATTTGGGTTGATACGATAGTGGCTAAAATGTGGGCACAAATATAGTGAAAAGTCTTCAAATTTTCGTATTTTTGCCGTGGGATTTCATAAATTTTGTAAAGATTGCAGAACATGGGGACAGAAAAGGAACCCCAAATGGGTGATATAATCTTTCTTTCACCCATTTATGCATAAAATGAAACGATAAAACATGCCAAAAGAGAGAAACAAAGCAGACTCGTATCGTGAGAAGGCATACGAAGGCGACATAAGGGCAATGAACAATCTTGGCGTCTGCTACGAGCGTGGCACTGGTGTCAAGGTCAACTTGGAACTGGCTTTCGAATGGTATATGAAGGCGGCTGAGTTAGGTGATGTGTACGGTTGTTTCAACGTTGGTGAGTGCTATTACCATGGAAAGGGTGTGCAACAGAGTGATGAACAGGCATTCTTCTGGTATATGAAAGCTGCGGAAAAGGGAGACATGCAGTCGCAGGTGAATGTGGCCAACGCATATTACCTTGGACAAGGGGTTGAGCAAGACCATCACAAGGCTTTCCTATGGTATCGCGAGGCTGCTTTTCAGGGCCATGTCCTGAGTCAGAAGAACTGTGGGGCGGCCTATTGGAATGGTGATGGCGTGGAGAAAAATTTGGTGGAGTGCGCCTTTTGGTATGAGCTCGCTGCCAATGGTGGCGATGCACAGGCGCAGTTTGCCATCGGATGGTTCCATATGACGGGCAATGGCGTTCCTGTGGATGAGAAAATAGGCTTGAAGTGGATACGAAAGGCCACCTTCCAGGCTTACCAGCCTGCCATAGACTATTGCAAGGAACACGGGTATAAATGGTATTGAAAATGAAAGAATGCTCACATCATGGAGATGAAAATGATAATCAGAGACGCTACACTGTCGGACGCAAAGGCGATGCTCGACATCTATGCACCTTATGTGGAACATACGGCCATCACGTTCGAGTATGACGTGCCTGCCTTGGAGGAGTTCTGCCACCGTCTGGAAAAGGTGCAAGCGAAATATCCTTGGATAGTGGCTGAGAAGGATGGACGTGTATGGGGGTATGCTTATGCCAGTGCTTTCAAAGAGCGGGATGCCTACCAGTGGGCGGTCGAGACGTCCATATATGTCGATGAGACAGCGAAACGACAAGGGATTGGACGCAAACTCCACGAAGCTCTTGAACAGCGGTTGAAGGCTCAAAGCATCCTGAATATGAATGCTTGCATTTCTTATATCGAACAGGAAGACGAGTTCTTGTCCCAGGACAGCATACATTTCCATGAGCATCTAGGATACAAGACGGTGGCACACTTCCATCTGTGTGGCAAGAAGTTCGGAAGGTGGTATGACATGATATGGATGGAGAAGATGATTGGAGAACATGTCTGACTTGCTTCCGACGCCGGTTATCACATATTCCTAAAAAAACTCCCCTTTAACTCCCCCCAACGAAGTGAACATACTTCCCTTTAACTCCTTTTTAACTTCCCTTTAACTTCCTTTTAACTCCTAAAAAAATTCCCCTTTAACTCCCCCCAACGAAGTGAACATACGTCCCTTTAACTCCTTTTTAACTTCTCTTTAACTTCCTTTTAACTTCTAAAAAAAACTCCCCTTTAACTCCCCCCAACGAAGTGAACATACGTCCCTTTAACTCCTTTTTAACTTCCCTTTAACTTCCTTTTAACTCCTAAAAAAAACTCCCCTTTAACTCCCCCCAACGAAGTGAACATACGTCCCTTTAACTCCTTTTTAACTTCCCTTTAACTTCCCTTTAACTCCTAAAAAAAACTCCCCTTTAACTCCCCTTTAACTCCTAAAAAAACTCCCCTTTAACTCCTCTTTAACAAGTTCATAAATTTTGCAACCGGGTTGCAACATCTTTGCCCTACCTTTGCACCTGGATTACAAAAACAAGAAGCAAATGAAAGACAAAATCAAGAGTTCATACAAGTTCAGCAAGAGTTTCTACGACGATGCCATCACTCAGGGCAAATGGTGGAGCCGCGTGTATTTCAAATTGCTATGGGGTGGTGTCGATGACAACGAGATTGCCCGCAGGGTGCTTGAATGGATACCGGATGGATTCACGGGGAAGTTGCTCGACGTGCCTGTGGGTACTGCTGTGTTTACTACTGAGAAATACAAGCGGATGACCTCGGCTGATATCACCTGTCTCGACTACAGCCAGGATATGTTGGAGAGGGCGGAAAGCAGGTTCCACGAGAAGGGTGTCACCCATATCAAGACGATGCAGGGCGATGTTGGTGCACTGCCTTTTGGGGACGCGTCTTTTGATATCGTGCTTTGTATGAATGGACTCCATGTGTTCCCTAATAAGGACAAGGCCTATGATGAAATCCTCCGTACACTAAAACCAGGCGGCGAACTCCTCGCTTGTTTCTATATCGCTGGTGAGCAAAAGGTGGCGGACTGGCTCGCTAACACCGTTATGACACGTATGGGATGGTTCACTCCGCCTTTCGACACGGCAGACGACGTGCGACTGCGATTGGTGCCTCACTACGACATCCTCGATTTTCACGTGGAGGGGGCGATGCTCTATTTCAGGGCGAAGAAGATCCCATGATGTTTTTTTGCTATAACCTAACTTAATTTAGAAAAAAAGGTGTATATTTGCACTTAGATTTATAGATCACTTAACTTTCTCAAGTAGGAAAAATGAGGTGAGAAGAAGGTTATAAAGAAGTTCAACTGCTAAGCAAGATGTCGGTAAAAGTAGACATATGTCCCTTTAACTCCTCTTTAACTCCTCTTTAACTCCCCTTTAACTCCTTTTTAACTCCTGAAAGTAGCGCAAATGCGAATATAGAATAATACAACTATGATTGACCAGATTATTGATTTCAACAAGACTTTCGTGGCTCAGAAGGGCTACGAGAAGTATGTCACTGACAAGTACCCGGATAAGAAACTGGCGGTGCTGTCGTGTATGGACACCCGACTGACTGAACTGTTGCCCGCAGCACTCGGACTGAAGAATGGTGATGCCAAAATCATCAAGAACGCCGGCGGCTTGGTGATTTCCGCCTTCGACTCCGCCATGCGCAGCCTGATTGTCGCCATCTATGAATTGGGTGTGGAGGAGATCATGGTGGTGGCTCACTCCAATTGCGGTGCCTGCCATATGAGTTACGAGCATTTCCACCACGAGATGATTGCACGTGGAGTGACGGAAAGGACGCTCGACACCATACGCAAGTGTGGCATCGACCTTGATGCCTGGTTGGAAGGCTTCAAGGATACGCCGACTTCTGTAAAGAAAACCGTGGAAACCATCAAGACCCATCCCCTTATGCCAAAGGATGTTGTGGTCAGGGGATTCATCATTGATTCCGAGACAGGGGCATTGGAGGAAATATAATCCTCAACTATCGCAAGTTAGGGGAAATGAAGTTTGAAGAGGGCTTAAAATATAAATGGAATTGCATCATTGCCATCAAATATGGCACCAAATGAACACATGTCCCTTTAACTCCCCTTTAACTCCTCTTTAACTCCCTTTTAACTCCTGTTTGTGATGTCCCTTTAACTCTCTGAAATAGAATATGAAATATGAAAACGACCCCATGGGAAGGGCCATCCTCGACCATGTCAAACGACAGGGTGGGGAAGTGGACAGGCTCAGGGTGTTCTCCCCGATGTTTGAGGAGGACGAAATGCCTATGCAAACTCTTTTCCGCAAATACAATGACATGCCGGAGATAGAACGGATGGCTCTCGATATGGTGGAAGGAAAGACCCTGGATGTGGGAGCTGGTTCTGGCTGCCATTCGCTTATCCTTCAGCAAATGGGTGTCGATGTGACCGCCATCGATGTTTCACCTTTGGCTGTGGAGGCTATGAAACTCAGAGGGGTGAAGAAAGCCTTTGTGCAGGACTTCTTCTCTCTTGATGGATGCTTCGACACCATCCTCATGATGATGAATGGCATAGGTATAGTCGGGTCATTGGAGCGCCTGCCTGTTTTCTTCCGACAACTCGACAGAATCCTGGCACCAGGAGGGCAACTGCTTTGTGATTCTTCAGACATCAGTTATGTCTTCGAGGATGAAAACGGGATGGTGGAATATCCCGACACCGGGCATTACTACGGTGAACTGAACTACAGGATGCAATACAAGGACATCATCGGGGAGCCTTTCACGTGGCTCTATATCGATGCTGACACACTAAAACAAAAGGCTGAGGAAAACGGATATGATGTCAAGGTGGTCGCTGAAGGTGACCATTATGAGTACTTGGCAAAAATTACAAAATAGTTGAAAACAGAAATTGCGACTTGTCAACTCACCATCTACTCCCTTGATATATGTTCAAAGAATTCATCTTCCCACATTCCGTGCTGTTTTACCTCGTTGTCGTTAATGTGGTCACCTTCTTTATTTATGGCATCGACAAAAGGAAGGCTATGCATGGAAAATGGCGAATCTCTGAAATATCGCTATTTTCATGGGCTGTCATCGGCGGCTCCATCGGGGCGTGGATGGGAATGTATCTATGGCATCATAAGACGTGCCATAAGAAATTCACATATGGCATACCACTGCTCTTGATAGTCCAAATCGTTCTTGCATATTGTATTTAATGATTATCCGCTTGTATCCGAAGGGCGGCCTGAAAGGCCTGCAAGCACATAGCCCAAGGCAACGCCTTGGGTGTCAAGATGTTCATAGTCGCCCTGTAGGGGCATAAGCATTTGTAGATGAAAGGCTTATGCCCCTACAGGGCGATTGCCTCCTTCCCAATTTCCCAGGGCGTTGCCCTGGGCTGGAGGCTTATTGCCCCTTCGGGGCGTTATCGGAAAGATGCGGATAATCATTTTGTATTTTAAAGTAAACGTAAGGCGCCATTTGGGCGCCTTTTATATTTGCCCAAATCTCATTCTAAGTTTCATTTTTTTTATATAGTGTTCATTTGATACTCAAAACCCGCAAATTTCTCACAAAAATAAGACAATATTCATTAGAATCCATTATCTTTGCAACATACTTTAAACGTAAAAAACAACTATTCAACTATTCATCATGAAAAAACTTTTTTTGCCTCTTCTGTTTATGGCGGCGGTGTCTGCCTATGCACAAGAAAACCCAGTGTTAACTATTGAGGGGGGTCAGGTAAAGGGCGTTTTGGCCGACGATCATCCTGACGTGTATGTCTATCGTGGCATTCCATACGCTGCGCCTCCCATCAAGGAAAACCGTTGGAAAGAGCCACAACCTGTCGTGCCATGGAAAGGCGTGAAAATCTGCGATACATTTGGCCATCCAAGCTATCAGGCTATTCAATACCCCGGTGGATACTTCACGGAGTGGGGCTATGGAAAAGAGGCTCCTTATAGTGAGGACTGCCTTTACCTGAATGTATGGACCAAGGCTCCCGGCAAGGTGTCGAAGAAACTCCCCGTTGCACTATGGATACATGGCGGCGGCTATCGCGAGGGATGGGGCTCCGAACCTGAGTTCGACGGACAGGAATGGGGCGCTAAGGACGTGGTGCTCGTTTCCATCAACTACCGTCTCGGAGTGTTCGGCTTTTTGACTCACCCTTTGCTCTCGGAGGAGAGTCCCCACAAGGTGTCGGGAAACTATGGCATTCTCGACCAGATTGAGGCATTGAAATGGATTAAGAAAAATATCGAACAGTTTGGCGGCGACCCAAACAATGTCACTATTTTCGGACAGAGTGCCGGCGGTGGTAGCGTGCGCACACTTTGTGAGTCTCCTTTGGCTCGCGGTCTCTTCCACAAGGCGGTCATCATGAGTGCACAGGGGCTCAGCATACCAAATCCCAATGGAGGCGGTATGATGGGAGGCCGTTACGGTGGTGGTTCCATCGCCGATGCTGCCGCTAATGCAAAGAAAGTGTTTGACTGGGCAGGACTGACCGACTTGCAGAAGATGCGTCAGGCATCCACGGAGACCGTCTTCGCACTTAGCAATCTCTACGGACAGGTCACAGGCGAACGTATGATGTTGCCATATATGCCGTTGATTGATGGTTATGTCAGCGTGAAAAGCTTTGACGATGCCACCCGCGAAGGCACTTTGGCCGACGTGCCCTATATGATTGGTTTCACGCTCAACGATATGGGCAACATGGCACCCAACATCGCTGAGTTCTGCAAGGTGCGCCAGAGCAAGGGGGGGAAGGCTTGGGCCTATGAGTTTGCTAGGCCGTTGCCCGACGACGGCTCTCATCCTGAGGTGACACAGCGCCTGAGGGGGGCTTTCCACTCTTCCGACCTTTGGTTCGTCTTCAAGTCGCTGAAGCATTGCTGGCGTCCTTGGACAAAGGGCGACTGGGACCTCTCTGAGAAGATGCTGACGGCATGGACCAACTTCGTGAAGTACAGCGACCCCAATGGCAAGAATGGTGGCAATTGGGCTCCTTGCACGGAGAAGAAACCTCATTTCATGGTGTTCAAACTCAACGACCAGGATGTTGAGGCTTCTTTCTTCGGAGAACCTGAGATTGCTCCTCAACAAGGATTCGGACCAATGTTCGGCCCCGGACCAGCTGGTGGCAGAAGATAATCTGAACAGAATTCCATATTATGAAAAAAAGCCGACGATCATGCCGGCTTTTTTTCGAATACAATGCTATTCTTCTTGTCTAATAATGTTTTCATTTTGACGCAATACACAAAATAGCGCGATTGTTGCATGGAAAAATGTCAAATCATTGCTATCTTTGTGCGTGATATCGTAATCCTTGCACAATACAATCATTAATATCAACATTATGAAACATTTTTCAGCTTTTCTGATTTTGAGTTTGATGTGTACCTTCGGATTTGCCCAAACGATGAAGGAAGCACCCGTAAAGAACCCGATGTTGTGGGCGGACGTGCCCGACCCTGATGTCATACGAGTGGGCGATACTTTCTATCTCGTCAGCACCACCATGCACCTGATGCCTGGGGCTCCGGTGATGGCGTCGAAGGACTTGAAAAACTGGGAGACCGTAGGCTACATCTTCGACAAACTGACCGACTCGCCGAAGTACGACTTGGCTTTCTCCTTGCCTCTCGACCAACAAAAGGGCGAGGGGGTCGGCACTGTTTATGGGCGTGGACAGTGGGCCACATCGCTGAAATATCATGATGGAAAGTTTTGGGCCCTCCTCGCTCCCAACGAGCAGGGCTCCATGGGCGACACTTATATCTTCACCGCACCAAAGGCCGAAGGACCGTGGACCATCCATTCGCGCCTGCGCCACTTCCACGACGCCACACTGTTTTTCGATGACGACGGCACGCCCTATGTTTTCTTTGGAACAGGTGAGGTGTGCCAGTTGACACGCGACCTGAAGGGTGTCGTCGAGGGTAGTCTGCGGCATTATTTCGAACGCGAGGAAGAAGAACGTGGATTGTTGGAAGGCACCCGCGTCATCAAGCATAACGGCACATACTATGCCATGCTCATCAGTCAGTCCTTCGGGGGGGGGCTCAATCGTCGTGAGGTGTGCTACCGAACGAAGGACTTGAATGCCAAATGGGAGAAGAATGTCATCTTGGAAAGTCCCTTCGGTGGATTCTCCTATCTCGCACAAGGCACCATCGTCGATACCGAGGAGGGCGACTGGTATGGCATCATGTTCCAAGACCGTGGGGGAGTGGGACGTGTGCTGACACTGTCTCCCGTGAGATGGATAGACGGATGGCCGATGCTGGGAGACGAGAATTACAAGGTGCCCGACATCATGCGTCCCTATAAAACTGGACAACCAGTGAAAGGTATCGTCCTGCCTGACGATTTCGACGACAAGAAATTGAGGCTGCATTGGCAGTGGAACCACAACCCCGTGGACAACGCGTGGAGCCTCACGGAGCGTCCTGGATTCCTACGACTCAAGACTTGTCGTGTGGTGCCCAACCTCTACCTGGCACCCAACACGCTGACTCAGCGTATGGAGGGACCGGGGTGCAGCGGATGCATCTGTATGGACTTGACCAAGATGAAAGATGGCGACTGTGCCGGACTGGCTGCCTTCAATGGAGACAGCGGCGTGTTGACCATCATGAAGAACGGCAAGAAATACACTCTTGTCATGAGCGAACAAAATGTGACCTTGACCAATAGGGAGAAGGCCGTGACAAAGGTGGATGTGAAGGAGGTCGAGACCGTGGACCTGACCAAGATGCTCAATGCCAAGCAGCCGAAGATTTGGCTCAGGCTGGATGGTGATTTCCGTCACGGACAACGTGGCGGGCGCGATGCCGCCAACTTCTTCTATAGCCTCGACGGCACACAGTGGACGCAAATCGGGACGAAGGATTACCGCATGATATTCGACTATCGTCGCTTCTTCATGGGGACGAAGTTTGGCATCTTCAACTACGCCACGAAGAAGACTGGTGGATACGTCGATGTCGATTGTTTCAAATATCAATGCGACGAGAAATAATCAAGTCCTTGCTGCAGAAACGCCAGGAATGTTCAATGCAGCAAAAACGTCAAGAATGTTCTGCCGGATTTGCAATCCGGCAGTGCTGAATATCAGG
>Ga0310694_10007634_pt1 | contig 10121 bp, 7 predicted proteins | sample 174DNAGHGhighgp2_FD_203884 | JGI IMG/M metagenome (GOLD analysis project Ga0310694, IMG submission 203884) | Sheep rumen microbial communities from Palmerston North, Manawatu-Wanganui, New Zealand - 1742 DNA GHGhigh gp2 (v2) (version 2) | ecosystem: Host-associated > Mammals > Digestive system >...
CACTTAAAAACGAAAGAACTCTACATAAATTTGGAAGCGTCGTAACTTCGTATATTTATTTGTATATTCTTTCTAACAAAGAGATAATGATGGAGAACCAAGAAACAATAGCCCATAAACGGGGGGGATTCCCCTCTGAAATGATAGGGAAAACAACCATGCAGATTAGGGGTTTTCTCTTTTTTTCTTCATGAAAACACCTTACCTTTGCCTCGTGAAAATGAAATTAATGTCTCACTTTTAAAGAATAGGAGAATTGATGATGAAGACAATGAGTAAGGTGATCGCAACCATGATGATCGTGGCACTCACAAACGTAATGCCAGTAATGGCGGGTAATAAGAAACACCACCATGATAGACATCGACCAATACCCGTCGTTGTTCATAAGCATGTCTATCGTCCTGATGTGAAAGTGTGTACCTTCAGGGTGAGCCGTTTCGACTCTCACAGAAAGGCGATGGCAAGGGCTGAGCATTTGAAAGGCGTGATGGACACGAAGTGGAATCCTCGTACACGTGAAATAATCGTCATCTACGATGCGAAAGTGACTTCTGCCCGTCATATCATGAACTTCGTGGCATAATCGAATTGCTTCAAGTGGCCTCAAGTATATGAATCACGTAAAAAAGTGGGAAACTGTTTGGCGGTTTCCCACTTTTTTGCTATCTTTGCGACAGAGAAAGGACTAAAAAACGAAAGACTATGAATAGGGAAGAAAAATTTGTCATTACGATCAGCCGTCAGTTTGGTACTGGTGGACATGAGATTGGAGCTGAACTGGCTCGAAGATTGAACGTGAAACTGCTCGATAAGCAGATTCTGAATGCAGTGGCAAAGAAGTTCTGTATCGTCGAGGAGGCTATGGAGAAGATTGAGGCGCGCAACCCCCATTGGCGCGACGACTTCTCGGGGTTCTATCGCACTTATATGGCGGGCATGGAGTACAACGGACAGGAGCATGATCAGACATCGCGCGAACTGTTTGAGGCTCAAGCTGATGTGATCAGAAAGATTGCCAGTTATGAGTCGTGCGTGATCATCGGACGATGCGGATTCCATATCTTCCGCAACCATCCCAATGCCTTGAAAATCTTTATCCACTCAACCGATGAGTGCCGTAAGCGTCGTATCGCAGAGAAATATGGTCTGGACGAGCGTGATGCAGGGGCGATGATCGTGGATAATGACTATAGTCGTGAGCTCTACACGAAGTCGTTCACAGGCACTGAATGGACTGATGCCCGCAACTACGATATCACCCTCGATGTCAGGAAGTTTGGCGTGAACGGAGCCGTGGATTTCCTGATGAAGTGTATCGGATAGAGAAATCGTCGCAAAGGCCGTCGGACAACGCATTCTGAACGGATAGCGAAAAAAAATAGGAGATGTGTGCTCGCATTTCCTATTTTTTTTGTAATTTTGTACCCGATTTTGGCGTTTTGCCAAGAAATGCATAAAAATTTCGAAATTTAAATCTATTTAGAATGAATATTTCCTATAAGTGGTTAAAGGAATACGTGGACTTCGACCTGACAGCGCAGGAGGTGTGCGACGCACTGACTTCGACAGGTCTGGAGGTCGACGCACTGGAAGAGGTACAGAGTATCCGTGGAGGACTGAAAGGCCTCTATGTGGGAAAGGTGCTCACCTGTGAGGCCCATCCCAACAGCGACCATCTGCACGTGACGACGGTAGACTTGGGAAAGGGCGAGCCTTCGCAGATTGTGTGTGGCGCACCAAACGTGGCTGCAGGACAGAAGGTCATCGTGGCCGACCTGGGCTGCGTGCTCTATGATGGCGATAAGGAATTTGTCATCAAGAAATCGAAACTGCGTGGCGTGGATTCCAACGGTATGATCTGTGCCGAGGACGAAATCGGCGTGGGAACAAGTCACGATGGTATCATCGTACTGCCTGAGGATGCTGTCGTAGGTACGCCTGCTGCAGAATACTATCATCTGGAGAGCGACTGGCTCATCGAGGTGGACATCACGGCCAACCGTGCCGATGCACTCTCACACTGGGGTGTGGCTCGCGACTTGTATGCGTGGTTGAAGAGAAACGGTTATCAGACAGCACTCCACAAACCATCGACAGAGCATTTCCATGTGGACAACCACAACCTGCCCATCGAGGTGAAGATTGAGAATACTGAGGCTTGCAAGCGCTATGCTTGTGTAAGTGTAACGGACTGCGAGGTGAAGGAGTCGCCCGACTGGTTGAAGAACAAACTGACAACCATCGGTCTGCGTCCTATCAATAATATCGTGGATATCACCAACTATGTGATGATGGCACTCGGTCAGCCCCTGCATTGCTTCGATGCTGACATGGTAAAGGGTCATCAGATTGTGGTGAAGACGATGCCAGAAGGTACATCGTTCCAGACACTCGACGGTGAGGAGCACAAACTCTCCGACCGCGACCTGGCTATCTGTAACGCAGAAGATGCGATGTGTATCGCTGGCGTGTTCGGAGGAAAGGGTAGTGGTACCTACGAGACTACGAAGAACGTAGTACTGGAGAGTGCTTACTTCCATCCCACCTGGATTCGTAAGTCGGCCCGTCGTCACGGTCTCTCTACCGATGCCAGCTTCCGTTTTGAGCGTGGCGTCGATCCCAATGGAACTATTGAGGCGCTGAAGTATGCAGCCATCCTGTGTCAGGAACTGGCTGGCGGCAAGGTGTCGATGGAGATCAAGGATGTGTATCCAGAGCCTATCGAGTCGCCTGTGGTCGACCTGAAATACAGTTATGTACACTCGTTGATTGGTAAGGAGATCGAGCACGAGATGATCAAGGCCATCTGTCAGTCGTTGGAGATGGAAGTGCTCAATGAGACAGCAGAGGGTCTGACGCTTCGTGTTCCTGCCTATCGTGTGGATGTGCAGCGTCCTTGCGACGTGGTAGAGGATATCCTGCGTATCTATGGATATAATAATGTGGAGATTCCCACACAGTTGAAGTCGAGCCTCGTCATCAAAGGCGATGAGGATCGTAAGCATAAGTTGCAGAACCTTGTGAGTGAGCAACTGGTAGGTGCAGGCTTCAACGAGATCCTGAATAACTCGCTCACGAAGACGGCCTACTATGGGGATAACGAGACGGTGGTGAAAATCATGAACCCACTGTCGAGCGACCTCGGAGTGATGCGTCAGACACTCCTCTACGGAGGACTGGAGAGCGTGGAGCATAACGTGAAGCGTAAGAACGGTAACCTCAGATTCTTCGAGTTCGGCAACTGCTATTTCTTTAATCCTGAGAAGAAGAACGAGGACGACCCCATACAGGCTTATAAGGAAGAGAACTTCATGGGTATCTGGGTGACTGGTAAGCGCGTGGAAGGCTCATGGGCTCATGCCGACGAGGACAGTACCTACTATGAGATGGCTGCTCACGTGCAGAATATCCTGCGCCGTATCGGTATGAAACAAGGTCAGTTGGTTCAGAAGAAATCGGAGAATCCGAACTTTGCTGCTGGCTTCGTCATCGAGAACAGAGGTGGCAAGAAACTTATCGAAATGGGTATCGTTTCGAAGAAACTCCTGAAGCAGTTCGACCTGCAACAGCCGGTTTATTTCGCTGAGCTCAACTGGACACAGCTGATGAAGGCGACAAAGAAGAATGAGGTGAACTTCACGGAGATTCCTAAGTATCCTGCTGTGAGCCGTGACCTCGCCCTGCTGATTGATCAGAACGTGGAGTTTGCTCAGATCGAGCAGATTGCCCGTCAGACGGAGAAGAAACTGCTGAAGAAAGTGGAGCTCTTCGATGTCTATGAGGGTGACAAGTTGCCGGCTGGCAAGAAGTCGTATGCCGTGAACTTCATCCTCCAGGATGAGGAGAAGACGATGGGTGACAAGCAGATTGATGCCATCATGCAGAAACTGATTGCTAACATCAAGAAACAGCTCAACGCTGAGCTCCGTTAAATCATAAATCGTAAATAGTAAAAAAGTAAATCATAATGGGAAGAGCATTTGAATATCGCAAAGCTGCGAAATTGAAGAGATGGGGCCACATGGCCAAGACATTTACCAAGATCGGAAAACAGATCGCCATCGCCGTGAAGGCTGGCGGTCCAGAGCCCGACATGAACCCCGCATTGCGTGCTATCATCGCCAATGCGAAGCGTGAGAATATGCCGAAGGATAATATCGAGCGTGCCATCAAGAACGCGATGGGTAAAGACCAGAGCGACTACAAGGAAGTGGCCTATGAGGGATATGGTCCTCACGGAGTGGCTATCTTCGTAGAGACACTGACCGACAATACCACTCGTACAGTGGGTGACGTGCGCTCAGTATTCAATAAGTTCAACGGTAACCTGGGAACACAAGGTTCGCTGTCGTTCCTCTTCGACCATAAGTCGGTGTTCACCTTCAAGAAGAAGGACGGACTGGATATGGACGAGCTGATCCTCGACCTGATTGACTATGGTGTAGAGGATGAGTTCGACGAGGACGAGGAGGAGAACAGCATCACCATCTATGGCGATCCTTCATCGTTTGGCGCTATCCAGAAGCATCTGGAGGAGAACGGTTTCGAGGTGACGGGAGCTGAGTTCACTCGTATTCCCAACGACCTGAAGGACGTGACTCCAGAGGAGCGCGAGACCATCGATAAGATGGTGGAGAAGCTCGAGGACTTCGACGACGTGCAGACCGTTTATACTAACATGAAACCAGAGGGAGCAGAGGAGTAACCGTCATGAATCATATCAGAAACTTCTGTATCATTGCCCATATCGATCATGGGAAATCGACGCTGGCAGACCGAATGCTGGAGGCGACGAAGACCATTCAGGTGACTGAAGGGCAGATGCTCGATGATATGGACCTGGAGCGTGAGCGTGGTATCACGATCAAGAGTCATGCGATACAGATGGAATATGAGAAAGACGGACAGAAATATATCCTGAACCTGATAGACACTCCAGGACATGTAGATTTCTCCTATGAGGTGAGCCGTTCAATCGCTGCGTGCGAAGGTGCTCTGCTCGTGGTTGATGCCACACAGGGCGTACAGGCACAGACCATCTCGAACCTGTATATGGCCATCGACCATAACCTGGAGATTGTCCCTGTCATCAATAAGATTGATATGCCCAGCGCGATGCCCGATGAGGTGGAGGATGAGATCGTTGACCTGATTGGTTGCGACCCCTCGGACATCATCAGGGCCAGCGGAAAGACGGGCGAGGGAGTGACGGATATCCTGAATGCTGTGGTAGACCGTATCCCTCATCCTGTGGGCGACGAGCAGGCTCCGTTGCAGGCGCTGATCTTCGACTCGGTATTCAACTCGTTCAGGGGTATCATCGCATACTTCAAGATCACCAATGGTGTGATTCATCAGGGGGATCATGTGAAGTTCTTCAATACAGGCATGGAGTATGATGCCGACGAGATTGGTGTGCTGAAGATGGATATGATTCCCAGAAAGGAGCTCAGAACGGGCGACGTGGGATATATCATCAGCGGTATCAAGAACTCGAAGGAGGTGAAAGTGGGCGATACCATCACTCATGTGCAGCCTGCCTGCGACAAGGCGATAGAGGGATTCCAAGAGGTGAAACCGATGGTGTTCGCTGGTGTGTATCCTATCGACCCCACAGACTACGAGAATCTGCGTGCATCACTGGAGAAACTACAGTTGAATGATGCGTCGCTGACCTTCACGCCGGAGTCGTCGGTGGCTCTCGGCTTCGGCTTCCGTTGCGGATTCCTCGGACTGCTCCACATGGAGATTATCCAGGAGCGACTGGACCGTGAGTTTGATATGGATGTCATCACCACGGTGCCCAACGTAAGCTATATGTGCTACGATAAACAGGGTGGGGTCAAGGAGGTGCATAACCCTTCTGGACTGCCAGAACAAACCCTCATCGACCATATCGAAGAACCCTATATACGAGCCAGTATCATCACGGCAGCCGACTATATCGGTCCGATTATGACGCTCTGTCTCGATAAGCGAGGAGAGCTGATCGACCAGCAGTATGTGAGCGGTAACCGTGTGGAACTGCGGTTTATGCTCCCCTTGGGAGAGATTGTCATCGATTTCTATGACAAGTTGAAGAGTATCTCGAAAGGCTATGCCTCTTTCGACTACCATATCGACTCGTTCCGTCCTTCAAAGCTGGTGAAGTTGGATATCCTGCTCAATGGTGAGCCTGTCGACGCGCTGTCTACGCTGACCCATCAGGACAATGCCGTCACCTTCGGACGAAGGATGTGCGAGAAACTGAAAGAACTGATTCCACGTCAACAGTTTGATATTGCCATTCAGGCTGCTATCGGCGCGAAGATTATCGCTCGTGAGACGGTGAAGCAGGTGCGCAAGGATGTGACTGCCAAATGCTATGGTGGTGACGTGAGTCGTAAGCGTAAACTGTTGGAGAAACAGAAACGTGGAAAGAAACGTATGAAACAGATTGGTAATGTGGAAGTGCCACAGAAGGCATTCCTCGCTGTATTGAAATTAGATTAAAAACAAACTATAAAACTAAAATTAAACTAAGAGCCTATGCCAAGTATTAGTTTCGATTCAAGAGATATTGCACGAGAGTTAGCACGTAGGTACAGTACGATGACTCACGACGAATTGGATTTGCTGGAGAGCATTCTGGTTCCGATGAAGTTTGCCAAGAACGAGAAAATCCTCGACGAGGGTGAGGTGTGTGAGTATATCTACTGGATTGCCAAAGGACTGGTGCGCCAGTTCTATTATAAGAACGGTAAGGAGATGACGGAATACATGGCTACAGAGAATCATATCTGTATGTGTATCGAGAGCCTGTTTAATGAGAAACCGACCCATCTGCAGGTGATTGCCTTGGAGCCGACCATTATCTTTGCCTTACCAAAAAAACAGTTGGAAGCGGTGGCGATGAAGAGCGTGAACATTCAGATCCTCTATCGTAAGATATTGGAGGAGTCGCTGATCCTGAGTCAGATACGTGCTGATATGCTTCGCTTCGAGTCGGCTATCGACCGTTATCAGAAACTGGTGAAGCGCAGTCCTCAACTGGTGATGCGTGCCCCTTTGGTCTATATCGCCAGCTATCTGCAGATGACACCAGAAACCCTGAGTCGTGTGCGCACGCAGACCTTGTTGGAAGGGAAATAATCACACCTTATTATATATATAAAGAATCCTCAGCAAGCGCTGAGGATTCTTTGTTGTTATGAGTAGAGGAATCGTTTGATACTCTTCTTAGGTGTCTTCTCGAACTCCTCCTCATGAATCTCTATCTCGTTGATCTTCTCATAGGCAGGAATCAGTTCGTTGAGCGCGGTCTTGTTCTGCTCCATGATATTCTTGAGGTCGTCCATTGAGAAGCCCATGTGCTGTGCCTCATCCATATCGGGGTGAACGAGGGCCACCAGTTTGGTGTCGCGTTGTACGACAATGCTCTCCACAACCATCGGTAGTGAGTTGAGCTTATCCTCAATCTCTTCAGGATAGATATTCTGACCACTCGGTCCCAGAAGCATATTCTTGGAACGACCATTGATGAAGACATTACCTTCCTCATCCATCGTACCTAGGTCGCCAGTATGATACCAACCGTCCTTGTCGAGAGCCTCGCGCGTAGCTTCCTCATTCTTATAATAACCCAGCATCACGTTGAGGCCGCGTGTAAGAATCTCACCAGGGATGGTGGCAGGGTCGGGGCTGTCGATTCGTACTTCCATGTGGATAACGGCGCGTCCGCAAGAGCCAGGAGCGAAGGTGGTCCAGTCGCTATAGCAAATGATAGGCGCACACTCCGTAGCGCCATAGCCCACCGTATAGGGGAACTCGATGCGCTTGAGGAACTGCTCCACCTCCTGATTGAAGGCAGCACCACCAATGATCACCTCATAGAGCTCGCCACCAAAGGCTTTGAGTACCTCATGACAAATCTTCATGCGAACTTTCTTGGAGATCACAGGCATGGTCAGCAAGAGACGCATACGGTTGTTCTGTATCTTGGGGAATACCTTCTTGCGGATAATCTTCTCGATGACAAGAGGTACGGCAATGATGATGACGGGTTTGATATCAGCGAAAGCCTGAGCGATAATCGCTGGACTCGGAATACGGTTCAGGTAGTACACATGACAGCCATGCAGAAATTCGAAGATGAACTCGAAAGCCATACCGTACATATGAGCCATCGGGAGAATAGAGATGATCCTGTCACCTGGACGAATCCGCTTTCCTAACACATCTTCAGCAAAGTCGTAGTTGGACCAGAGTGCACGATAGGGGAGCATCACTCCTTTGGAGAATCCTGTGGTGCCAGAGGTGTAGTTGATAAGCGCCAGCTCATTAGGACTCTGTTCCACGTAGTATTTGACGTGCTCCTTTCTGAAATACTTGGGGAATTTCTTGCCGTAAAGCTCATTCAGGTGCTCGCGGGCATAGGTGAGCTTGTCAGTACGGCTGATCATCAACGAATAGTCGGGGTTGTTGATGATACCTTCCAGTCCAGGCATCTTCGCCGGATCGATGATGGTGGCTACATGATCGCCCACAAAGAGAAGACGCGCTTCGGAGTGGTTGACGATGTTATGAATCTGTTCTGCATTAAACTCATGAAGGATGGGGACGGCTACAGCACCATAGGTGAGTGTAGCAAGGAAAGCGACGGCCCATTGTGACGAGTTACGGCCGCAGAGGGCTATCTTGTCACCTTTGACAACACCGCTGTTTTCAAATAAGATGTGTAACTTCTCTATCTTACGAGCTACGTCATGGTATTGAAGTGTCGATCCCTGATAGTCTGTTAGCGCGTCGAGATCCCAATTATCGATGATGGTCTTTTCTATCAGCGCGTTAAAACTTGGTACCTGTTCCATATTTGGTTAAATGATTTTGCGATTACTGAACTGCACATTTTTTTAAAATCTGTGCAAAGGTAATTCAAAATCTGCACATCTGCAAGAATTTTGTGCAATTTTTACTCGTAACGAATAGATTTTGCTGGTTGGATATGAGAAACGAGGTAGCTGGGGGCTATCAGTACGAGAATATTGACGATTAATGTGACGATATTCAGGAGTAAAATGATGGGAATATTCAGTTCCATAGGTGCCTCGCTCACATAGTAGGTCTTGGGGTCTAAGGTCACGAATCCTGTTGTTTGCTGTAATACTACAATGCCGATGCCCAACAGGTTACCAATCAATAATCCTTTACTGATGATGAAGACCGAGAACCACAGGAAGGTGCTGCGGATGGTACTGTTACGGGCACCTACTGCCTTGAGGGTGCCAATCATCTGAGTACGCTCCAGGATGATAATCAGCAATCCTGAGATCATGGTAAAGCCTGCCACACAAACCATCAGCGCCAGGATGATCCACACGTTCAGGTCGAGCAGGTCTAACCAGGTGAAGATATTGGGATTGGCTTGTAGGATGGTATTTGAAGAGAGTGTGTTTCCCTGACTGTCGGAGGTGTCGTCAATCCGTTCTTCTACTGCTTCCTCGATGGTATTTAATTGGTCGAAATCATTGACCAGCACTTCGATGCCACTACATTGATCCGATTTCCAACCATTGAGTTTATTGACGGCATAGAGGTCTGTAAAACAAAGACTCTCGTCGTATTTCGTCATATTCGTCTGGTAGATGCCGCAAATCGTATACTTGCGCATACGGATATCGTCGTTGTTGACAAAATAGGCAAAGACCTTATCGTTGACGTTCAGGTTGAGCTTGTCGGCGGTAGGCTGGGAGATGAGTAGCTGATAGTGAGTGGTGGAATCGCTGAATGTCGGCAGTTTACCAGCCACGAGATGACTCTCGATGAAATGTTTGTCGTAATCTTGTGCGATACCCTTGAAGGCGATACCCAGGAAGTCGGTCTCTGTCTTGAGGATACCCTTTGTGATGGAGAAACGCTCAGCATGGCGAACCCCAGGTATCTCCTGAATGCGACGACGCAGACTATCGTTGGCAAAGACAGGGTAGGTGTCGGCATACTGGTAGCTCATGATGTTCACTATCTGGATATGACTACCAAAGCCCACCACCTTATCACGAATGGTGTGCTTGAATCCTAAGATGACGCATACCGTGATGATCATTACAGCGAGTCCGATGGCTACTCCAGCCACAGCAATC
>Ga0310694_10007635_pt1 | contig 10120 bp, 4 predicted proteins | sample 174DNAGHGhighgp2_FD_203884 | JGI IMG/M metagenome (GOLD analysis project Ga0310694, IMG submission 203884) | Sheep rumen microbial communities from Palmerston North, Manawatu-Wanganui, New Zealand - 1742 DNA GHGhigh gp2 (v2) (version 2) | ecosystem: Host-associated > Mammals > Digestive system >...
GCATCGCATGCGGTACATGTATCGATGAGTGCCCCGCTGGAGCAATCTCTGAGGGCGACAAGTATTCAATCAACCCCGATGTTTGCACAGAGTGCGGCACATGCGCTGACGTTTGTCCGTCAGAGGCTATCAGCCTTCCCTAAGGAATAAGCTGAAATATGTGGTTAAAACGAATGGGCTTCCGAGGAGGAAGCCCATTTCTGTTGTATCTATAACCAAGGTGTGGCTTTTATTTCACCATCACCTTGGTTACAGTATTACCCTGTTTGCGAATCAGCAGACCCTTGGTCGCACCATTCACCTCACGACCCTGCAGGTCGAAGTAGCGGACGGTGTTGTCTGTGTTCACCTTGGTGCTGATGCTCTGGATGCCAGTGGGGGCCATCTCGAATTCCTTTGCGGTACTCCATGCTGAATAGTTATCATCTTCACCTTTCGAGCGGAGACGGTAGCTATATGTCTTCTTGTCAGACAAATCCTTCAGCGTAATGCTGTTAGTTTCTGTCGGATAAACTTGAGTAGAAACAGCACGACGAGGAAGTGAACTTGACGAATTAATTCCCAACTGCTCGGCAGTCCAAATACCATCGTAGATAGCCAGATAGTTGAGATACATTTGTGCTTCGGGTGCAATCAAGAATTGATAAGCTGCTTTATTGATGTTCTTAAGATGAACTAACACTTTCTGGTCGCCTGTTACTTCAAACTCTTCAGTACCAACTTCCTCAATGTTCTTGACAGCAGTTCCTTCAAGATCTCCATTGGAATAGGTAATAGTTCCCTTGACAGCATCTTTCACTATATTAGCACCCAAAACCAAAGTGGCGTTGGTTGATGAAGGTGTGTACCACCATGGTGTTTTAAGCGAACCCGTTTTTTGTGATGTGCCAAAACGGAGTTTATTAGGAGTCGTGTAGAGATTAGTGCCTGTCCATCCGTCCATTCCGTAGCTGGACAGATTACCGTTGATGGCCGAATAACTTGCAGTTTTGCTATAAAACTTCGCGAAGTCATAATCTCTCAGCAAAGCATCCTCTGGAGTGTCGGGAGCCTTATCCTTGCTGGTTAGTTCTAATTCGTAACCCACAGCACCTTCGACAGCATTCCACGATATGGTAACCGAGTTGTCTGATGTCTGTTCTGAGACCGTAGATTCTTCTACGTCAGGAGCAGGCATTTCTGGGCGACAAGCCACAAACGAAATCGTCATCGCATCTACATTCTCCGTAATGTGATCAATCTGCTTGTTCATGAAATTCTGACCATCTGAGTTCTTAGAGAAAACGGTAGCGGCTGGTGTCGAATAGTTGTTCAACAGCGTGTTGCCTGTTACTCCTGGCCAAGGATCTCCTGCTATATCGCTATATTGACTTTGGGCAAACTGATTGTCAGCAGGGATAATGGTACAGCGTTGGTGTTCTACATCGGTATTCACTTTATTGCTAGTCCAGGCACTTTCGCTGTAATCCACGTGCAGTATCAGCATTCCATGACCATACAACTTGCTGTCGAAGTCAACAGGCTGGCGATTCTCCAACAAATAGTACTCTCCAGTAATATCTTTTTTCCTCCCTTCGTTGTATAGAACATAGGCCTCAGCATGTGTTGCTAATGGCTTCATGTCTGTAATTTGAGTCATTTCTTTAATTTCCACAGGTTCCATCCACCCAGAGAACCAGCGTTCGTAGGAAGTGTAGCCAGCGGGAGTACGAGAATTGTCAAGATAACTGCCATTATCCATCACATCCCAGATAAACATACCATAGCCACCATTATATTCGGTATCGTACATGTCAGGCAGACCTAGGCAGTGGCTGAACTCATGACAGGCTGTACCTATGCCATCCAATGTAGTACCTTTGTCCCCACTCAACTCTGCTGCGCAACCGTAAGTATTAATCCACACACCATCATACTTAACTCTCTTGTTTTCTGCAGACAGTGACCATTCATGTGGCCAGATGGTCTCGGGAGCCGCTCCCTGAGCTTCTGAAAAGCCTGCATAGATGACAAATACCTGATCTACATTACTATCTTTATCCCAATCGTATTTCGAGAAATCTACCCCAGCTTCATGAGCAGCATCTACAGCTTCGCGTACCATTAATACTGGATGGATATCATTGTGCTCATTACCACTATCATCCTTATAATGAGCACCGTAATACTCCATGTCATTGGCGGTAGTGAAGGGACCTACAACATCAAAGTCAATAGTCAACTGGTTGTAGCTCTGTTTCTTAAAATAGTCTTTCACAGATCCAGCCATACCGTCTTCGTGATAGCCTTCCTCATTGAAGAAACTTTGGAAAGTCGGTTGAGGATTCTTTGTAACAAACTTCACATCCTTAAATTCCACCAGGATAACCAGTCCACGCTGCGTACCCGTATTGGTACTCGATGGTTTACCAGCACGACGGGCAGCCCTTCTTAACATCTCCTGTCCAGCCTTTTCTATTCGTTGTTTCTTGTTGGCTGTCCACATTTCTGTAACCTCCTCATTGGTCAACATTTTCAGCTTGCCATCATTCAACAAACAAGGTTGATTCTTGGCGTCTGTATAGAACGAGAAATGCTCATCACCTTTCAGTGATAATTCTACGGTTGAACCGTCCTTCAGTGTTACTTTCTTCTTCAGTCCTGGCTTAGCAGGCACGGCCATCATCATCACAGCGACGAACATCAGCGCCGTCATGGTTATTAATAGTCTTTTCTTCATATGGATAAAATAATTAATTGCCAAATATTTCTTTTTCACTATTTCTCGCTGCAAAGATACGAATAAGCGAGAAGAATGCAAAATAAATTAATATTTATTTTTATTCTCGAGCGTGTTTAGTCCGTCCTTACGGACTGACAGTCCGCTCGGGTCGGACTGCAAGTCCGAAGCCTTCAGACTGACAGCTTGCATTAATGAAACGGATGGTTCTAATGGAATAAGGAACCTTTATTGTGCAATAACCAACCCTTATTGTGCAATAACCAACCCTTATTGGTCAATAACCAACCAGTATTGTAAAATACCCTCCCTTGGTCCCTTTTTCGCTCGCAGGCCCACTATTTACTGGGATTCACAGACGGGAGGGAAATGAAATATCCCTCACGTTACCCTCCCTTTTGGGGCCCCTTGAAAGATTGACGGGAGGCTCAAATCTAAAAAACGGGAGGGAGACGGGAGGGATAACAAAAATCCCTCCCGTGCCTCAACCCCTTTGTACAAAGGTCTTCCGAGCGAAAACGGGAGGATGTGAGGGTAAAATCGTAAAAACTCTGAGAGTAACAAAAATACTTTCGGAGAAATTTTATTTCTTTTCGGAGTATTGATAGATAGTTTCGGAGTATTGCCTTTTCCTTGTTTACAATAAAGAAAAAGCGTGGGAACAATTGCTGCTCCCACGCCTTTTTAAATATGATTATTCGTTAGAATGTCATTAGAACTGAGAAGGATGAAGCTTCATGATTTTACGCATATTGTCCTTCTGAGAAATGTTCTTTGAGAATCTGGGATTCAGACGAAGCTCAAAGTTGCTGGCAGCTGCAGCACGTTTAGCTTTAGCAACTGATGCAGGATTTGCATTAGGAAGAACAATCTGGATAGCACCATTATTACCGGTAGTATAGTACTTTCCGCCTGAGAAATTCAGCCATCCCTGATAAAGCAGAGGATTACCATCATCATCTGTTCGAGGATTACCATCATCATCTGTTTCTTGGAATACTGGGAATTCAATTATACCATCCTTAAGAGAGCCCAACATGCCATATTGCTTAAGTGTAGCGATAGTATATTTGCCTAATGAAACATAATATCCACCTTCAGTCTCAAATGACATAGAACCTAATGAGCTGTATGTGAGTCCGATAGGTTGATTGAGGATATATACTCCATCAGCATCTTCAGCATTAACAACGATGTCTTCTGCACCATCGCCACTCTGACCATTCTGAGCCCACCAGCTTGCATAATATGCATAAGGTGTTTTGAGACGATACAAACCTGGGGTCTCGCTGTGCTCTTCTATCTCTACCTTATAGGTAAGTGGGGCAGCACCCGTGAAGAATGGGTAGAAAATATCATCAGTAAAGTAACATTCACCCAGTGACTTCCAAGGATTACCACCAGCATAGTATTCGAATGGAGCTGCTACGACGTTCTTCACCTCAAGAGCTGTTCCTTCCTCATTCTTGTCAATGATAACGAGGATAATCTGCAGTTTACCTGTGAGACCCTCAGGAATCTCAATCTGGATGCGATCGTTCTTCAGAACGTCCTCCAAATCAGATGCGGGATATTCACCAGCAAGAATTGCATCTGCTACAGCATCAGCATCGTCGTTCTGACTGATAACAGCCACCTTATAAGCCTGAGCATTCTTGGCATCAGAACCAGTTAACTCATAGTCTGCCAAAGCATAGGTTACATTCGCAGGATTGGTAAACAGACCAGCATACTCAATCTTAGCACCATAGTTGTAAACCTTCACGCCAGGGAATATAATCTGAGCAAAAGCAGTTCCACTCTGACAAGGAGCCCAACCCTGAGTCGTGCCTTGCAATAGAATCAAACCACTGAGATTAATAATAGCAGGTGTACCGTCTTTCTGATACTTGGATACGTAACACGAACTGTTGTAACGAGCCCAGTTCTTAGAGAAGTCCATAGGATGATAACATATCATATCCAAACCATCGTTCAGACAACCTGTATTAATTGGAGTATAATATACATATCCATCACCATCGATTGTTACACCACGGAAATCCTGTCCTTTTTCCAACAGAGTAATCGTAGTTTGAGTAGATTGGTTGCCATCAACCTCGTCACCACCCTTGGTAACAATTGTTTCCATATCCAGCATCACACGATACTTCTTGGCATCCTCAACGGCCTGCAGAATCTCAACAGAAGCGCTGGTGCCCCAGAAATAACCTTCTTTATAGGTACCCATACCCAGCGACTTCCAGTTGTAGTCCTTCTGAATGGTTACAGTGGTAGCCAATTTATATGAGCTTAACTTGTTTAGATAAACAGCATAAGCTGTAGAGTCAGCCAAGAACTTGACAGAGTCTTCATGTGTAGCACCTGGCTCCAGCTTTTTAGGCTTGTCAACAACAGGAATACCTACGCTCGCAGAGTCGATAGCCAATTTTGCCTGAGCCGCCATACCTGGCTCGAAATCCTGCTTTACGTGGATAGGATAAACGGCTGTGTTAGAACCGTCCTGGAAAGTAACGGATGTGGGACCAGAGATAAGCTCGTCGTCAGAGAAAGCACTCTCAATATTAATCGTAGCAGTTCCCTGAGTAGTACCACGAGTCACCGTAATATTGACATCCATATCCTTCATGTTATCCACTGGATAGTAGGTATAATCGATGGACGTGTTATCGAAGGCGTATGAAGTACCATTCGTCAGCCACAAGTTGGCCGGTGAGGCCTGATCCCAAACACCATCCTCGCTGCATGAGGTCATCATGCCACCAAGAAGGGCAGTTGCGATGAATAATGACTTATATAGTTTCATAATTTCAATAATCTTTAAATGAATAATTAATTAACTGGAGTAAGTTTCTTCGTACCGAGGTTGTTGTCTGTACTGTTAATCAGCGGGTTACCCTCAACCTCAGCATTAGGAATCTGGAAAATCAGGTAGTTGATGTCCTCACCAGTTGTACCACCATTGCCGGCCTTAACCTGCTGGATAGCAGCAGCCTCGTCAGCTTGAGTGTCAACAATTAGGTAATTGTATGCAGCCATATTCTTATCAACACCCTTCCAAGCTGTGCTGGCACGGTCGATACCCTTGCGCAGACGGAGCAGGTCGAAGAAGGCAAGTCCTTCACCCCAAAGCTCGATACGACGCTGAACCCATGCAGCATTCTGAACAGCCTCAGCAGTAGAAGCATTGCAGGTATAAGATGGATCACGATAGGTCTTTACGAAAGTCTCCAAAGTATTCTTACCAGAAGTGGGATCACCAGCCATAGCCTGTGCCTCAGCCAGGATAAGATACATCTCCTCAATACGCATCAGGGGAACATCGTTGGCATTCGTACCAGTATAAATCTCGTCCTTGTAAGGAGCAAACTTAACCTGTGTATAGGCTGGAGCGTCAGCTGTCTTTGTCAGATAAGCCTGCTGCTCTTCATTCAGGTTTGCACTTACGCCAGAGTTGTCAAGGAACCAACCCTTACGAGCATCTGTAGGATTGATGGCAGCATAGAGCGTTGGGTTAATACGACGCCAAGCACCTACACTGGCATAGCCGTAGTTCAGAGAACCCATGTGAGAGATCCAGTTTACAATACCAGAGGTAACCACACGGTCGGTCTCCGAAATCAGAATACCCCACATCCAGTTAGGTTCGTCAAGACTCTGGAAGGTTGGCTTGCTTACCTCTTTAATGGTGGCAGGACGAGCTGTGCTGACATTGATAGCTTTCTGAGCATCTGAAGCGGCAGCAGCCCAATCTTGAAGAACCAACTCAACACGAGCGCGCAGACCGTAAGCCACATCAAGGCTGATGTAACGCTTGTCGTCACGCTTCTTGTCTGTTGACTCCAACATGGAAACAGCATTGTTCAGGTCACTCATAATCTGGTCATAAACCTCTTTTACAGTATTACGTGCAATACCGCTACCTGCTACCTCAAGAGCATTCTTCTCAGTGATGATGGGAACACAGGGGGCGTCCTCATTGCCCTTATAAGTGAACTGATACAGCTGAGCCAAATTAAAGTAATCGAAGGCACGCAGGGTCAATGCCTGGGCCAAATAGAACTTCAAAGTCTTATCCTCAGTATCAGCAGGAATAGAGTTTGTTACCTGGTTGGCAGCAAAAATCTGATTGTACATCGTTGACCAAATAACTCTGGTAACACGAGAATTCACAGCGCGGTCTGTCAAATCGAGACCAGAAGAGAACCAGTTATAACCAACATCACAACCAACCATATCGACGCCACGGCTATCCAGATAAAGCATGACAGAAGGATAACCAAAGTCATCATGAGTTTCGGAAACGTTGTTATAGATACTGAACATGGTGGTGATACCTGTTACACCGGCACTCACACGCTCAGGATTCGCTTCTGCCGTAGTGGCCTTCTGGGTCTCGGTAACAGTACCACCCATCGGCTCTGTGTCCAAATCGGCACAGCTTACAATCATTGTACTGGCAGCTGCCAGCAAAAATATCTTGTTGAATTTCATAATCCTTATTCTATTATATTGTTTAGAAAGTAACCTTAATACCACCAGTAATAGTGCGCAGAGCAGAGTAGTACTTGTTGTGCGACGAAATGGGGCTGATACGTGGATCAAGACCCTTACGTGCAGAGAACAGAGCTACGTTATCAGCAGCACCATAGATACGAACTGCGTCAAGCTTCAACTTGCTAGTCCACTTCTTAGGCAGTGTGTATCCCAAAGTGATGTTGTTGATTGCAAAGTAGTTCGATGAAACCAACCAACGGTCAGAAGTAGAGTTTGTGTAAAGGTCACCAGCAGCAAGACGAGGAACGTCAGTGTTAGGATTCTGAGGTGTCCAAGCCTTCTGGATGTCAACACTCCATGCTTCACCAGCATAGCTGCTACCACCATTGTGCATCAAGCTCTGATAACCGTTGTCATAGAGCTTACCACCGAACTGGTAAGAAGCCTGAATAGCGAAGTCGAAGCCATAAGCCTCAAGGGTTGTTCCCAAACCACCAGTGTATTTAGCCTGCAGGTTACCTGTAGCCTGACGGTTGCTGTTACGGGCAGCTGACCAGTCAGAAGTAGCATACTCAACACCATCGGCATCCTTTGCCCAGTAGAGAGCCAGACCATTGGTAGGATCTACACCAGCATATTTAACCAAATAGTACTCATACATAGAGTGACCCTCACGATAGATACGAGAACCGTCAATCAACTCACCATTAAGATCTGGAGAAAGCTCAAGAATCTTATTGCTGTTGCGAGTGATGTTGAAGTCAACCTGCCAACGGAGGTTGCGAGTCTTGATAATCTGTGAGTGCAAGTCAATTTCAATACCACGGTTACGCATAGAACCAATGTTCATAGGAACAGAGCTGTAACCGTTAGAAACTGCTACTGGCTTGTAGTACAGCATATCGTCTGTAGTACGGTTGTAATAGTCGATAGAACCTGAGAGTTTGCCACCCCAGAACTCGAAGTCAATAGCGATATCGAATGCGTTACTCTTCTCCCATGTCAGGTCTTTGTTACCCTTATAGGTCAAAGTAGCGTCTGAGAATACACCATCAGCACCAGTCATAGAGTACTGATCGAGGTATGCATAGTTGTTACCAATATTCTCGTTACCCTGCTGACCATAAGAAAGACGGAGTTTCAAGAAATCAACCCACTTCTGATCTTTCATGAAGTTCTCTTTGGCAATGTTCCAAGCAGCAGAAGCTGACCAGAAGGTACCCCAACGGTTATCCTTGTGGAAACGAGAAGAACCATCAGAACGCAAGCTTACGCTAGCGAAATACTTCTCCATATAGTCGTAGTTGATACGACCAATCCAAGAACGCAGGTTGTGAGAAGTCTCAGAACCATAACCACGACGTTGGTCGATGGTGTTGTTGATGGCCCAAGAACCTTCGCTATAAAGATTCTGACCAGTAGCCTCAGTTACTTCATACTTGTAGTCGTATGTCTCGTAAGCAAATAGGGCGTCCAAGCTGTGGGCATCAGCAAACTTGTTGCGATAAGTGGCCATGTACTGCTGGGTAAAGGCCTGTGTGTGCAGGTGCTCCTGAACAGCAGAACCACCGTAAGCCTTGCTCTGACCATACATAGAGCTAGAAGCGTAGTGATAACGAGTATTGTCGAGGTTTACACCCAGACGATATGACAATGTCAATCCCTTAACAGGATTAATATCAACACCCCAACGGCTGTTGAAGATATCCATCAAATATTCCTCAGTCTGATAGGTCAGGTCACCGATTGGGTGAGCAATGGCCATCGTGTTACGGGTGTATTTAGTAGACTTACCATCACCATAGTCATACTCAGGATTGCCATCTTTGGTATATTTGATTGATCCGTCAGCATTACGAACGAAGAAAGGATAGACAGGACCAAACCAGTTGGCAACTGCGAAAGCATTACCAGAAGAGTTGGTCGTTGTCTGCTCATCAGGATACTTGCTCTTAGAGTTGGTGTACATCAAGTTGGCAGTCAGTTTCAACCAATCCTTTACCTGATACTCAACATTGGTACGGGTAGAGATACGGTTGAAACCAGAACCTTTGATAACACCCTCGTCCTCCAGATAACCAGCACCGAAATAGTATGAAAGCTTGCCGCTACCACCTACAACACTGGCTTTATACTCCTGGCGAAGACCATTATTGAATGATTCTTTCTGCCAGTCATCAGGAGTATAGAAATAATTACCATCAGAGTAACCAATCTTGGCATTAGGATTGATGGTACCACCTACGTTGAAGAGACCTTCACCGTCAGGCAGAGAGTAGATGCGATAACCTGTAGCTTTCAAAGCCCAAGCATTAGCGTAATCGTGTGCACCGTTTGCACCATAACCTAAGTTGTAAAGAGCATCGTTATAGCTGGTACGATACAGGTTAGCATAGTACTGATTGGTATCGTCGATCGTCTCGAAGCTCTTTACCTGACGTGAGTTAGAACCCCAGCTGGCCTCGAAGGTTATCTTGGCGTCTGTGTTCATCTTACCTTTCTTGGTGGTAATCATGACAACACCATTGGCAGCACGAGCACCATACAGAGAAGTAGCAGCAGCGTCCTTCAATACTGAAATCTGCTCAATGTCCTGTGGGTCGATAGCAGAGATGTCACCATCGTAAGGCATATTATCCAATACATACAAAGGAGCCATACCTGCGTTGATAGAACCGAAACCACGAACACGGATGGTTGCAGAAGTACCCGGCTGACCAGTAGTCTTAACAGCTGTTACACCTGCTACGTTACCAGCCAAAGCGTTGGTTACGTCTGAAACCTTACGGACGTCAATCTTACTTGCGTCTACAACACCTGCAGCACCAGTGAACGATGCCTTTGTTGCTGTACCGTATGCAACGACGATTACCTCGTCAAGGGCAGTCTGGTCGCTGGTCAACA
>Ga0310694_10007636_pt1 | contig 10119 bp, 7 predicted proteins | sample 174DNAGHGhighgp2_FD_203884 | JGI IMG/M metagenome (GOLD analysis project Ga0310694, IMG submission 203884) | Sheep rumen microbial communities from Palmerston North, Manawatu-Wanganui, New Zealand - 1742 DNA GHGhigh gp2 (v2) (version 2) | ecosystem: Host-associated > Mammals > Digestive system >...
GATGTTGTTATATTCGTCAGAAGAGACGCCGACGATGCGCGCTGCATTTTCCTTGCTTGTGAGCACAAGTCTTAATGCATCGTTATCGATAATATCGCTTATCTTAACTGTTGTTTCTTCGCCTGTTATCCTGTGAACGAATGTAAAATCATCTCCGGCGTCGATGCCGTAATAATTTGCTGCGCCGCTGGTCATATAGTATTCGCCGTAGATAAGAGGATCACCCGATAATGTTTCTCTTTTCAGAAGTGTGTTGTCCTCATCGTAACCTATAAGATTAAATGCAACTGAAGTGTCCGGGACCTCGAACATCACATCGATGAGAGTCTGCCCGTTCTCGACATCTCCGGTGCGGAACGTTTTTAGTCCCGTCTCGTATCTTGCATCTCCCATCATATCCGGAAGGACATTCTCGAGCACGTTTTTCTGTGAGTCCTGACACATTCCCCCGAGAAGGATTATCATGCTCGCTATCGTCATTCCCAGGATGAATACAATAGTTCTTACGGGATTCCCAATAAGAACGCGAAGCATATAGACAGTCTTGAATTTAAGCTTCGTGTCTCTTAGAAATTTCCTTACTTTTTTTGTGTTCTTTCCTTTCTTCATAAGAACGGAAGCATCTTTCCCAAGTAAAACAGAAGTAACGATAACTGAAACGACCGTGTTTATGACGATGGGCAGAATAAATGCCGTTATCATATACGTGGACTTGTAGCTTACGCTGTAAGGGAAGCTGTCAACGTCGTTAAAGAAGAAAGCGGAGAATGCTTTTGAGAACGGTATCCCGGCAATGATCCCGAGAAGGCTTCCTGTTACGGAAGGGATAAGTGCATAAAGAGCATAGTGTCTGTTAAGTTCGCTTATCTTATATCCCAGTGCCTTGAGCGTTCCGATGTTAACTGATTCTCCTTCGACTATGCGAGAGAGCATAAATGCAACTATGATCATAACAAGAGCGAAAAGAACAATGCTGTAAGACGAGAACTCTTCTTTAAGCATTACGACCTCGCCTCTTAAAGTAGATATCCTTGAGTTCGCATCCGAATTAAAGTATTCTATCGGTCTGTAGTCGGCGTAGAGAGCCTGTCTGAACGGATTGATCTTTCCGTTATCGTTAAAGATAACACTGTAGTAGGTGTTGTCGGTAAGAGTCGGATCCGAATGAAGGACCTCTTCATAAGTATCGTTATTTACGATCGCAGTCGTAAAATGCGAATAGTCGCCTATCGTTTCGGTAAGATCCTTAAGTGTGTAAAGATAATCGGGGCGGAGGGCATAACCTGTGACGGTCAGATCTGTATTACCGAGAGTTATCACGTCTCCGAGACGTATGTCATTAAATCCGGCATATTTCCTGCAAATATATACAGAGCCGTCTTCGCAAGGCGAAGAGGCGACATCTTCACATACCCCGTCTTCAGTCTCGAATATCCAGGGGAGGTTGATCTTGGAGGATTCACGGAATAAACGAATCGTATTATCTCCGACCGTGATGTCGATGTAGTTTTGCTGTTCCAACACAAGATCAAACTCAGATTCGTAACGGATGATATCTTCATCTTCTATCTTCTGTTCGGTTACAAACTGAGCATCCTCAACATTGAGATTTTCGTCTATCTGTTCGCTTCTTGTCTTAATGGTATTTGCTGTAGTAAGTGCGCCCATGAGCATCGTAACCGCGACGACGGTAAGAAAACAGGTGACGATATAAAATGATATTCTTTTACGGATCGATCGGAAAGCTTTATGGTCGAGTGTCATAGTCCGAGCTCCCCGACTTTAAGTTTGTTTTTTGTGGTGTTCTCGACTACTTTGCCGTCCTTGATGCGTATCAGCCTGTCGGCCATACCGGCTATCCTCTCGTCGTGTGTGATCATTACTATCGTTGTGTTATATCTCTCGTTTATCTTCTCGAGAAATGAGAGCACGTCCCTAGAGGAAGCAGAGTCAAGCGCACCTGTAATTTCATCGCACAAGAGCAACGCGGGATTCTTAACAAGTGCTCTGGCGATAGAACAACGCTGCTGCTGACCTCCCGACAGTTCTGAAGGAAAATGAGTCTTATGGTTCGAAAGACCCAATACAGACAGAAGTTCGTTCTCGTCTATGGGGTCTTTTGATATGTCCTTAACAACTTTGATATTCTCGATAACATTGAGTTCAGGAATGAGATTATAGGCCTGAAAGACCATGCCGAGCTTATCGCGGCGGTAATCCGTGAGTTGTTTTTTGTTAAGGGACGTTATATTCAGACCGTCAACGGTGATTGTTCCGCTGTCAACCCGGTCGAGGCCGCCGATCATGTTAAGTAAAGTGCTCTTGCCTGAGCCTGAAGGACCCAGTATAACGCAGACCTCGCCTTTGGATATATCGAGGCTTACGTCATCCAGTGCTTTGACGGCAGATTCACCCTGTCCGTATCGTTTCGAGATGTTTCTTATCGTTATGTGTTCCACAAAAACTACCTCATTGTTTCCATTCGTTTATCGCTGAAGCTATCTTGCGATCGACATCTTCTCTTGTCTTTTTGCATTCTGAAGGATAATCTCGGCCTGCTTTAAACAGTCGGATAAAAAGACCTGATCCTGCCGGCAGCAATGCTTTAAGAAGGCTTTGAGGAAAGATGAAATGTGTGCCGTGTTCATAGATCAAATATTCAACATCGCATTCGTGAGGCATTTCCTGAAGACGCTTCTGCATGCGTCTTATGTACTTTGCCGTATCCCACAGTACATCGTCCTCGGCTCCGATCAGAAGGAGCTTCCCATGTATCCTTTCGACCTTGATCTTCTCTTCTTCCCTGACAGGATGAAGTCTCTCGGACTCATCAAACATTTTCCGTGAGGCCAAGAAATCCCCGCCTGCTTTCGATTCTTCCTTTATCTTACGGCCATACTCAGGATGCCGGTAAGCATAGGGCAGATACGGCAGGGGCTTCCCCTGCCAGCTGAGAGTAGATTCATTCTCCCCGGGCCATTCTGTATAACCGTCCCTTTTGCCTTGATAAAATCCCTCCATGACAAAGTCGCTTGGTGAAAGTGCCATAGTAAGCGTTATCTCCGGATAGTAGGACGCAGCCACAAGTGAAAGCATTCCGGTAGTAGATGCGCCGACTAAACCGAATTTGCCGATCCCTTTTCGCCTCATATATTCTATGGCATTGCCGATACGTTCCACAGGCATATTGTGATGGCCATAGTCCTTGTGAGCAGGTGACAGAGTCATGACGCTTACACCGAACTTTTTATGTACCCATTTTACTGCCGACTTTGCCATGTAATCCTCGCAGTCGTCTCCGAGCATCGCTATGATCGCGGCACTTGCACCCTCGTAAGGCCAGTAGCATCCGTAAAAACCTTCTGTTATCTTCTCTTTGATCATTTTTTCATCCTCTCTCGAAAATAAGATTTAAAATGGTGTCCACCAGTGTATCGATCGTTTCTTTATAGACAGCCTCGTGAAGCTCCTCTCTTGACTCCGAGGCTAAGACCAAAAGTTTTGTCATATTGGCGATCAGGGGGAGATTCACATCTTTTCTGACGTTCTCAAGATGCTGAAGAAGTTCCCGGGTGATCGCACTTTCCTTCTCAATGTCTGGTTCAAAAGTATCCGTATTCCTAAAAATCTTTGCTTCATCCTCAAGCGTCAGATGCGGGTAGATGCTTATTTCTTCGTCAACAACCGCATGCAGATACCTGCGGGCATCTTCTTCGCCGAGCTTTCTCTTGCCGCTTAAAACGTCCGGGCTTATGAGAACGGGGATCATCTTCTGCCTGTGATACAGGATAAGATCTGCCAGGTATTCTTCCTTGTTCTTCCAGAAATGATAGAAAGTTCCCTTGGCGATGCCGGCAGCTTCCGTAATCTTTGATATGCTCGTATGGGTCATTCCGTACTCTTTAAGCAAAGGAAAACCTGCTTCCAGCATCAAATGCCGCAGCTGCTTTTTTTCTTCTTCTGTAAAAACTCTCGTTGGCATATATCCGTTCCTTGTGACCGTTTTTGTAAAATGTTCATAGAGAATATATTACCAAAACAGTTAGTTGTCAATAACTATTGTTAGCTACCTGAAAAGATATAAAGGCTTCGATATGGAAAAAGGAGACTTTGTAGTAAGAGGAAAAACTATACCATCCTTAAGTAATTTGGAACTTCAAAGACTTGAGATAATCGCAGAAAGAAGATTTCATGCATTTGAATGGTTATTTTCCGATGAGGATTGGGATGAAGTGGATTTGGTTTGCTAAATCATGAATTATATGATCGAACTAAGCGTTAATTAACGGCATCAGATTATTAAGAAGATTTATTCGTTAGTCTGAGTGCAGTTTGCAATTCTTCCGTATATATTCTGATTCCATTCACTCCTTCGACGAGAAAATATATTGACAAGCTATGAACAAGGTGATAATTTGTTCATAGCTTACGGTTAGCTGTGCCTAACAAAATGGAGGCAATTATCTATGGGACGCGCATTCACAGAAGAAGAACGCATTACAGTAAAAGAGAAACTTAGGCGCAACGGGCTTGAACTCCTCGCAAGAGATGGTATTAAAGGCATCTCGATCAGAGAACTCACCAAAGCATCTGGAATTGCGCAGGGAGGCTTCTACACTTTTTATAAGGATAAATATGATTTTGTTGTTGATCTTGTAACACTTCGTGTCATGGAAAAAACAAAGATCATATATGACAACCGCGAAAATACAAAAGAAGATCCAAGTAAATTTATTGTAGATCTCCTGTATAAAGAAGGAATGCACCTTAAGAATAACAAGGCATTCGATAATACGATAAGCGATACATTGAATTTGTGGTCTGTAACCGATAAAGACGATACGGACAGGATCAATAGCATTTACAGATCTTTCCTTAAAGACATGATCAGTTATTGGGAACAATCAGGATACAGGGTCACTTGTGATGTTGAAGGTATATTACAAAGCGGAAAAGCAGCAGGTTTGCTTTTCATGAATGCTTCACTGTTGGATGAGAATTATTTTGCTGAAATATACCGGACCTTTTGTGAAGCAGAAGTAAACAAATTTTTCAAGGCTGAAAGATCATGAACGACGTGGAAAAACGAGAACAGCGCTACAAACGCATAACAAGTGCACCAATATATCCGCTTTTATGGAAGATGGCAATTCCCTCTATGATCGGAATGGTCGTCAGCACGATCTATTCTATGACGGATACATATTTTGTCGGCAAACTTGATAATACTGATCTGACGGCATCGGTCGGAGTAGTATATTCGTTTATATCAATCATTCAGGCAATAGGATTCTGGTTCGGATACGGCTCAGGAAATTATATTTCAAGAAGACTCGGCAAAAAAGATATCGACGGTGCGAGAATAATGGCTGCAACGGGAGTCATGATTGCGCTGATTGCAGGAGCAACAATAACCATCCCGGGATTATTTTTCATAAGGCCGCTCGCAATTATATTGGGCGGAGGAACCTCTGAAACGCTGATGAACGCTACGATCCAATATCTCAGGATAACTGTATTGACCGTACCCTTTATGCTGATTTCAAATGTTATATATAACCAGTTAAGACTTGCAGGGTCAGCAGGAAACAGCATGATCGGACTTCTTGTCGGAATGCTGATCAACATGATCCTCGATCCGGTATTTATTCTTGTTTTGGGACTCGGTGTGAGCGGTGCGGCATATGCATCAATGGCAGGTCAGATAACAGGCGTGATTATACTCATATTGCAGACGACAAAGGGCGGCAATGTAAATATAAATCTCAAGAAAGCAAAGCTCGACAAAGAACATATAAAAGAGATCCTCGCAGGCGGTGCTCCGAATTTCTGCAGACAGGGAATAACAAGCATATCATCAGCAATATTAAATAATGTAGCCGGCGGATTCGGTCCTTATGCTATAGCGGCAGTAACTATATCTGTCAGGGTCGTTTATATAGCTTATGCTCTTGTCATCGGATTCGGTCAGGGCTTTCAACCGATATGTGCGCTTAACTACGGCGCCGGTTATTATAAAAGAGTAAAAACAGCTTTTAATTATGCTTTTATCACATCAACGATCTTCTTGTGTGTTGCGGTGGTCATACTGATAACAAATGCTGATTTTTTGATCACAAGATTCACGGATGAACCTGATGTAAAAGCACTGGCTTGGGAGATGCTGATCTCACAATGTGTTGTGCTTCCTTTAATGGGGTATTACATCCTGATCGGGATGATGCTTCAAAACATCGGAAGATTTTTGGAAGCAACACTGGTAACGATATCCGAGAACGGAATATTTCTCATAACAACCGTACTTATAATGCCTGCACTAATGGGAATAAAAGGCCTTGTATGGTGCAGACCGGCTGCAAGTATTCTGGCACTTATGACAGGAATATTCATAGGCTGGCGTGCATGGCATATATATCTAAAGGAGGAAAAGAAAGAAGATGTTCATCAGATCATTTGAACAGATCAGAAAAGAAGATATAAGCGAGGCAGGTGGTAAAGGTGCAAATCTCGGTGAGATGACAAACGCCGGAATTGCAGTACCACGCGGTGCCGTCTTAATCGCTTCCGCATATGACAGCTTTATCGAGACTAACAATATTGGTGTATCAGATAATGTAAATTCAGGATCGATAAGAGAAGCAATTCATAATGGTAGACTGCCTGATGAGATCGTAAAGGAGATCACGGATTATTATTCATCTATGGGTGACAATGTTCGTGTCGCAGTACGTTCATCAGCAACTGCCGAAGATCTTGATGATGCGAGTTTTGCAGGTCAGCAGGAAACCTATCTTAATGTCATAGGAAAGGATGATCTTCTTCTCAGGATTAAAGATTGCTATGCATCTTTATGGGGAGACAGAGCTGTAAGCTACAGAAGGAATTCCGGTTACGATAAAAACAAGGTATCACTGGCAGTTGTCATTCAGGAGATGGTCGAAAGTGATTACTCTGGAGTTATGTTCACCAATGATCCTGCTGGCGATCCGGAAAATATACATATCAATGCATCATATGGATTGGGTGAAGCCGTCGTATCGGGAATCGTTAGTCCGGATGAATATATCTGCGACAGAAAAGGTAAATTGTTAAATGAGACTATTGGATCAAAGGAAATTCAAATCGTCTATTCGGGAAATGGTACCCAAAAGGTCAATGTCGATAAGGAGTTAAGGAATAAGCGTGTTCTTGACGATCGCCTTATAGGGTTGCTTATTGAGGAAGGACTGAAGATTGAGAAGCACTATGGGAAGCCCATGGATATTGAATGGGCAATTAAGACCGGTTCCGTATATATCCTCCAGGCAAGGAGCATCACAACTCTCGGGAAAAAGGAGATAGTATTTACTGATAAGGATTTTGAAGGTCTTCCTGTTGTGAAGCCTGCTAAAGGGAGCTTGCGCGAATCTATTCTTTTTGATCTTGAGAAGACGCCCACGCCATACTATCCGCTTGATCATGATTTTGGCGGATGCGTTGGTGAACAGAAAGGGATTCTTTTCGAGGAGATCGGAATAACTTTCAAAGGCGGTATGTATCCTATCAACAGTGACGGAATCGAGTATCTTCCCACATACAAAATGGCGCTGAACAAAAATATATTCAAGATTGGAAAGACCCTCAAAAGCGTTAAAGATATAGACAGTAATATTGTTAAAGCGGACAAATCACTTGAAGAATGCACCGCTCTTTTGCAAAAGGAGATGTCTCTTGATCTTTCTACGTCAAAAGATATAGGTCAGGCCCTTAAGAGGATGAAATCACTGATCGCCAAGACTGCTTATGACAGATTTCTCTACGCCTTATTTCCGAATGCCGTTGAGAGTAAAAGCGTAAATAAGGTTCTTTTAAAAATAGATCCAAATCTTAATTCTTACGATATTCTCGAAGGTCTTGATTATGTTACTGCAAATATCAACAGAGAAATGGCGGTCCTTACTTCTTATATCAGTGAAGATTCCGGTATGACAGATACCGTTTTGAACAAGTGCTATAGTGAAGTAGTGAATACTTATCCTGAACTTGGGAACAGGCTAAAGGATTTCGTGGACAAATATGGCTCAAAATCCGATTTTAACTGTTACTGCTTCATCTCAACATCCTGGTCAGAAGAACCCGACAGATTTTTAAATGCATTAAGACCTATGATAAGGAGCAAAGCGCTTACAGTACCTGATAAAGCCGAAGGAAAGGCAAAGTACCGATCTATCATGAAAAAGGCAAAAGAGATTATGGATCCGTCAAAATATGCAAATTTCGAGCATCAGGTGGAAGGACTCAGGCATTACCACTATATAAGAGAAGCCACACAGTATCTGTGGGAAACAGAATTTCTGCACTGCAGGACTTTGCTCAGATTACTTGAGCAAGAAACCGGAATTGAATATAGAGATCTTATGTTTTTGTTTGCCAATGAGCTTTTCGATGCATGTGAGAACGGTTTTGACGAAGATAAGATCAGACTTATCAAACACAGAAAGTCCATCAGACCATTGTCGGAAGAATACTGGAAGAGATCTATGCAGATATCATTATCAACAGAAGATGGCGAAATTAAAGGGATTGGAGGTTCGACAGGTCAGGCAACCGGAAAAGTATGTGTTGTAAGAAGCCCAGCTGAATTCGACAAACTTATGCTGGGTGATATTCTCGTATGTACATATACAGATCCCGAATGGACCCCGTTGTTTACACTTGCTGCAGGTGTGGTTGTGGATACCGGCGGAACATTGTCTCATGCGGCTATAGTTGCGCGTGAATATAACATCCCCGCTATCCTTGCCACGGGAGATGCTACCAAAAAACTTAAAGACGGTGAGCGCGTCATGATAGATGGTTCAACGGGTATAGTTACGATTCTGAATGCGGGATAAATTTCTCAAGTCGTATGACCCTGTCGCAGACTGCCTGAAGGAACTCATTGTCATGTGTAACGATTAAGATAGATCTGCCTTGCATAATAAATATGAGAGAGCTGATCTTAAGGCATTGGATCAGTAAAGCGGAATAATCAACAAATCGGGATTTATGGAGGAGAAAGTGCGTACATATTCAGAAGAAGAGAAAGAGTTCTTGAAAAGCCACAGTTATGTTGATGACATGATAGATGGTCATCACCTGCGTTATATTATTTCCGGACAGGAAGACGCTCGAGCTATCGTATTCATGAACGGGTTGGAGATTCAGCAAATGTTCATGCGTTACATTGAAGCGTTTGAAAATGAATACAGGGTTTTGATGATAGAATACCCGACAGATACAAAAAGCAATGATGAGCAGCTTTCTGCCATTCACAGTCTGCTTGAGAAGATAAACATAAAGAATCCAATCATATTAGGTGCAAGTGATGGAGGAATGCAGGCACAGCTATACACAAGAAAATACAGAGATGTCTATGCGCTGATACTTATGGCAACCGTTACGCTTGACTCGGAGTATCTTGAGCCTGACAGAAAAAGGCCGTGGTTTACTAAGATGATCACAACAGCAATGAAACTTATACCATGGAAGTTAGCAAGTCGTATTCTGACAGGAAAGGTGAACACCTATTATGAAGGGGAAACGGACGAGGAAATGGCTTATGGCGCCAGTTTCTTCCAGATGATCGCCGATGATCCCCGCAGCAAATCAAAGATGATCCATTCATTCAGAATGGTCGGAGAATTAGTTCATGAACCTCTTATGAGTACATCAGATTTTGATTGCGTTAAAGGGAGAATACTTCTGCTACAGCCGGAACACGATATTTTTTCGAAAAGGGATCAGCAAACACTTGAAGAATTATTACCGGAAGCCGAAGTGCATTATATGAGGGGAAGTCACCACGGGCCATGGGTTTTGCAGGATGATTATATTTCCAAAATACGAACATTTCTTACAAATCTTTCGGAAAAAGAAGTTTGACAGATTTCCCGAGTATCGAGATGAACGATAGAGTATAATATGGAGAATTTAGTCGACAAACAGAGAGATAATTTTTAAAGGAGCTCGGGATCGAAGGAGAGATTATATCTACCCCGAGTCACAGCGAAGATAGTATCTCGGTCCTGCTCTTTCTCCTCTTCGGTGTACCTGCGTTTCATGTTTTTCCTCCTAATGGTGGTGATATTTTACTCCATC
>Ga0310694_10007637_pt1 | contig 10118 bp, 6 predicted proteins | sample 174DNAGHGhighgp2_FD_203884 | JGI IMG/M metagenome (GOLD analysis project Ga0310694, IMG submission 203884) | Sheep rumen microbial communities from Palmerston North, Manawatu-Wanganui, New Zealand - 1742 DNA GHGhigh gp2 (v2) (version 2) | ecosystem: Host-associated > Mammals > Digestive system >...
AGTTTATGTCAACCACGACGGCGTCATCAGCGGGAAGACCATCCAGAATTGTACGTCTGCTGACCTGGCTTCCGTAACCCTGAGCAACGGAGAGCCGCTGCCCACTTTCAGACAGTATCTGGAGCAGGCGGTAAAGAATCTCGACACGCGTCTTGTGATAGAAATCAAGCAGCATTCGAGTGCTGAGCGCAGCCGAGCTTGTACGACTGAAATGCTGCGCCTTGTCGACGAATTTGGAATAGGGAATAAGGTAGATTACATCAGCTTCAGCAGGGACGTCTGCGCCCAGATAGCCGCGGCGAAACCCGGAACTACTGTAGGTTATCTTACGACTACTACCGACCTTGCCGGGTTGATGGCTCAGGGCATAAATTGCGCGGACTTCGCCTACACAGATCTATTCTCGAACAAGGCATTATTTGATCAGGCCCATTCGCTCGGAATGACGGTAAATATCTGGACGGTAGATTCCGCCAGCGATATGATGCGCGCGATCGGCCTTGGGGCTGATTTCATCACAACCAACCGCCCCGATCTCCTTACGGATATCGTCGCGCGATTCTTCTAAAAATTGCGGTTTCTCTGCAAAAAAAGAGCAGGGAAACCGCAGTTTTTTAATGCGGGATTTCGGTAATTACGATCGCGGAAGTGACGACACGTTCCGAGCCGTCTGAAGGGTTGTTGAGGATGGCTCCGTCTTTTCCGACTATACAGGATGAGCCGCCGCCGTCGAAATTCATCGCGTCCTTACAGCCCAGTGAAATCATCTTGCTTGCGAGTTCGGCGAGAGTGTAGCCCTTGCTGCCGCCGGAGCCACGGCCATCGCAGACCAGAAGAATCAGCTTGCCGTCTTCAGTAATTCCGGCCGCAGTACGGGGCGCGCGGGTGAAGGCCTGGGTCCCGCCTGCGTTAAGGCACTCTCCCCAATAGGCGTCGGTAGAGATGTCGACTCCCTCCTTGACGAGCCTGGGTCCGCCGCCCATAGCTTCGACCGGCTCCCAGCTCCATGTTCCCTCGCAGTAATCGGCTCCCGGGGGCTCGGGCATGAAGGTTTCGGTCTTTTCGTTGTTGTCCAGCCAGGAAGGGAAGACGGTATGTGTTTTATATGCGATATCGGTACAGTATGTCCACTGTATCTCGAAGCTGCCGTCCTTCATCTGGCCAAGGGCCGAGCGGACGGGATAGATCGTGTAGGTAGGATTTTCGTCGCCGGGCCAGTTGAATGCGCGGAAGGCTTTGATCGTAAACTCTCCCTTATGGGCTACAAGGCTCACGGACGTACTTCCGGCAAAATAGCCGCCATTTGTAGCGATACATGGGACGCCATCTGCAGCTTCGGTATCGGCGAAAAACTTCGAAGGGCCCTTCTTCTTGCTGGTTTTACGGCAGGTGAAACGAAGGTTGGGGTTCTGCGCGAAATCAATCGTTGCTACGTAGCCGCTGCATTTATTGCCGTCGGTGAAATTTTCTGTGAACGGTTCTACGCTTACTCCTACCGGATAGCCTTCCACCCAGCTCCAGTCGCGCTCGGGAGGATTAGTTTGGGTAGAATCGATCGGAACAGTCTGATGTTCAGTAGTATCGATGGGCTCCTCCGGGGTTTGCGGACCGAGGGGATTCTTAGGCGTACAGCTGAAGAAGACAAGCGCTGCAGCAACGAATAACAGAAGTTTACGCATCATAATAATGCAAAGATAATAAAAAACGCCAGTAACATTTTCCGTAAAAATGTGTTAAATTAGCGTACCAAACTAACCTAATAAGAGAATGATTAACACTAAACGCCAAAGACTCAGAATCCCGCTTTTGGCTTGTTTGTCGCTATTGCTTGCGTCCGCTCAGGCGTTCGCGCAGGTGAAGGTGACGGGTAAAGTCACCAGCTCGGCAGGTCCCGAAACAGGAGTCATAGTCTTCGTGAAAGGAAACGCCGCCGGCGGCACGATGACCGATGCCGACGGTAACTATTCACTCACAGTCGCCGGTCCGAACGAAATCCTCGTCTTCAGCCTCATGGGCTATAAAGACCAGGAAATAAAGGTCGGAAACCGCACAACCATCAACGTCCAGCTCGAGGAAGACGCCAATCTCCTCGAAGAGGTGCTTGTGGTGGGCTACGGCACACAGAAAAAGGAATTCGTGGTCGGTTCGGTCTCTCAGGTGAGCAGCAAAGACCTCCTGAAGGCTCCTAACACGAACGTAAGTTCCATGCTCGCCGGCCGTCTCGCCGGTATGACCGCCGTGCAGACCACCGGTATCCCGGGCGGCGACCAGGCCTCGCTGCTCGTGCGCGGAATCAGCACCTTCAACAGCAGCTCGCCGCTCATCCTCGTGGACGGCGTGGAGCGCTCGATGAACTACATCAACCCCAACGACATCGCCTCGATCTCCATCCTCAAGGATGCTGCCACCGCAGCAATCTACGGTGTGCGCGGCGGTAACGGCGTCATCATAGTCACGACCAAGAGCGGCTCCACCGGCAAGGCGCAGATAGTCTACGACGGTTCGGCTTCCTTCGACACGAACACTGTGACTCCGGAGCTCCTGACCGCGGACGAGTACATCTACTGGCACAACAAAGCCCGCGAGATGGGCAACCAGACTCCGTTCTGGACTCCCGAGCGCATCCAGAGCCTCAAGGACCGCGGCCTCTATGCCGAGACAGACAACTGGGCGCTGATCTATAACAAATATGGCCTTACCCGCCAACACAACCTCTCCGCCAGCGGCGGAACAGACAAGTTCAAGTACTTCACCTCGGTGGGTTACATGAACCAGCAGGGTATCCTGAAGAACACCTCGCTCGAGCGCTATAACATCCGCGCCCATATCGACGCGCAGCTCTCGAAGGGCCTTCGCTACGACATCAATCTGTCCGCAGCGAATTCCGCGAGGGTATGGCCGGGCCTCAGCATGCGCGACAACGAAGGAAAGGGAACCTGGCAGGGCGAGTTCTCGCCGCTGCGCCAGGCCTGCTACGCCATCCCTATCCTGGCCACGGAGTACAACGGTCTCCCTCTGGGTTACACGAACGGAACCTACACCTACACCCCTTTGGCCGCCCTCAACACGGGCTTCCAGCAGGAAGACAGGTGGATGGCGGAAGTCCGCTCGAACCTTGAGTATGATTTCACTGCCCTCGGTCTCGATTTCCTCAAGGGCCTCAAGGCAGGTGTCAACCTGGCTTACAACTTCGATTATACGCTGAACCGCAATTATCTTGAGAGTTTCCAGCTCTATCAGTATAGCGCAGTGACCGACGACGTGGCACAGAAGACTTCCCTCGGTATCGGAGAGAACAACTTCAACAAGTCGCACTCGATGGGTTACAACCTTACCATCAGGCCTCAGATCACCTATGAGCGTGATTTCGGAAAGAACCACATCTCCGGTCTGGTCTTCATGGAGCGCTACACCTACCACGGCGACACGATGACCGGTTCCAAGACCGGCTATGCGGAAGGGTCCCCGATCGACCTCAACTTCGGTCAGACTTTCACGTCGACCCCCGTTTCCGGCGGCTACAGCAACAGTGGCACATTCGGCGCCGCAGGCCGTATCAGCTATGCCTACGACAAGAAGTACCTTGTTGAGGGGACGCTGCGTGCGGATGCATCCTACAAGTTCGCCCCCCAGAACAGATGGGGCTTCTTCCCGTCCGTCGCTCTCGGCTGGGTGCTCTCGGAAGAGAACTTTATGAAGAATCTCAGCAACGTGAACTTCATGAAGATCCGCCTCTCCGCCGGTATCCTGGGTAAGGACGACACCGAGGCCTATCTCTACATGCAGACCTACAAATCGACCAGGCCGTCCACAACCTTCTACATCAGCGGCCAGCCGACCTCGATCTACTACACCTCGAACTACGTGTATGACGATCTCACATGGTCCCGCACGAACACCTACAACGTGGGTTATGAACTTAAGATGTTCGGCAATCGTCTCTCCCTGGATCTGGACGTGTTCTACAAATACACTTCCCGCATCCTCGAAGGCGACTCGCTCGGAACCTATGCCCCCTCGCTCGGCGGAAACCATCCCTACTACATGAACACCGGCGCCGTGGACAACCGCGGTTTCGACATGACTCTCAGCTGGGGTGACGCGTTCGCGAGCGGATGGAGTTACACCGTCACCGGTATCCTCAGCTGGTCACGCAACAGGCTGATCTCGAGGCGTCTCTCAGACTCCTACCCGTCTTATCGTGCGCAGCTCGGTCAGCCTATGGGCTCATTCTACGGCTTCCACGCCCTCGGCCTCTTCCAGACCCAGGAGGAAGTTGACCAGGCCCCGACCGCCCCGACCGGCTACACCGAAATGGGTGCCATCAAGTATCAGGATGTCAACGGCGACGGAAAGATCAGCTCGACCGAAGACTTCGTGAAGATCGGCCGCTCCAGCACCCCTGAGATGACCTTCTCCATGAACTTCGACGTAGCTTACAAAGGAGTTTCGCTCAGCGTGCTTATGCAGGGTGCGACCCTTTGCAACTACGCCCTCTGCGGAACATGGGCCAACGACAACATGGATAACACTATGTATACCCGCGCCTTCTACGGCGGTGGAAACACCCTCCGTTACCTGGTGGAGGACGCCTGGACTCCGGACAACCCCGGCGCCCATTATCCGAAGCTTTCCGCCAGCACCAACGCCAATAACGCATGGATCTCCGACTGGTGGATCCGCGACGGAAGCTACCTGCGTGTGAAGAACGCGCAGCTGGCCTATGATTTCCCGACCGGCTGGTTCGCAAGGACCCCGGTCACGGGCGTTCGCGTCTACCTCGCCGGAACCAACCTTCTCACCTTCTCGGCCTTCAAGTACATCGACCCCGAGAACCCCGGTATCAACAACGGCTACTATCCTCAGCAGAGGACGGTCAGCCTTGGAGCTAAAGTAACATTCTAACATGGGAGGAACGACAATGAAAAAATACATCTTTATCATCATCGCCGCAGCTTGCCTCACCGCATGCTCCGACTGGATCAATGAAGCTCTGGACATCGATCCTTCCGACCGCTACTCCGTGACTTCGGTGTGGTCCACCGAAGGCAACGTAGACCAGTATCTACTCGGCCTTTACAGCTATGTCAAGGAACACCACGGAACCGTGGGCTGCAACAGCAACCAGTCCACTTACTGGGACGCATATTCGGACATCATCAAGTCCAACTCCTGGGACCAGTACAACCACCTCTACAACAAAGCCTTCCTGCAGAACAGTTTCAACGGGGAGAGCGCCGGAGTGTTCGAGTGCTGGTCAGACAGTTACACCCGCATCCGCCGCTGCAACGAGTTCCTTCGCGACGCCCCGACCTACGGCGCCAAGCACGGGGAAGCGTTCGTCGAGTCCCGCATGGCCGAGATGAAGTGCCTGCGCGCCTACATCTACCTCCAACTCATGAAGGTCTATGGCAAGTGCATCATCCGCGACGCCGTGGACGGGCCGGACCAGAACGACAAGGCGCTGGCCACCCCCGAAGAGGTCTGGGACTTCATCGAGGCCGACCTGCGCGAAGCGGGCAGCAACATCCGCAAGAACCAGCCTCGCGGCCGCATCACCCGTGCATTTGCATGGGGTCTCCTCAGCTCGGCGGCCCTGTATGCTCAGCGCTGGGACGTGGCCATCGAAGCCGCCGACTCCTGCGAGGCCTACGGCGGAACTCTCGACACGAGCTATGAAAACATTTTCGCAGACATCGACAGCCCCGAACACCTTCTGACCTTCGAGTTCGTGCAGAACAAGCTCACACACCGCGGCGACGTCTTCTTCAGGCCGTCCGGCGACGGCGCTGAAGACGGTCTGCACCCCGGTGCCAACGTCTATGCCGTGTTCAATCCCACCTCCGAGCTCGTGGACAGCTACGAGATGGCAGACGGAACCCCGTTCGACTGGACTACCCACGGCGCGGATCCATACACCGGCCGTGAGCCGCGTTTCTACGCCAGCATCCTCTACAACGGCGCGCCTTGGGAAGGCCGCACGATCGAGACCTACGAAGGAGGAAAGGACCAGATAGTCGAATTCCACACCTCAGGCGCCGCCATGACCACCGTCACAGGCTATTACCTCCGCAAGTTCATCACCGAGGGTCAGACGGGCTGGGAGAAATACGGCAGCGACCACTTCGGCATCGTCATGCGTTTCGCCGAAGTCGTGCTGAACAAGGCCGAAGCCTATGCCCAGAAGGGCGATTTCGTCAACGCCAACATCCAGCTGAACCGCATCCGCGGCAGGGTTGGCCTGCCTGACAAGTCAGGGGCTGACCTCAATACCGTGATGGCTGACATCAAGCATGAAAGGATGGTCGAGCTCGCGGGAGAAGGCCAGCGCTTCTGGGATCTCCGCCGTTGGAAAGACGCGGTGGAAGTCATCAACCAGAAGAACTTCCATGGCTGCTGGATCACCAAGAATCCGGACGACAGCTTCACCTACAAGCAGGTCAGCTGCGACGGTGCCGGCATGATCCACACCTTCCTTCCGAGTTACTATGCCTTCGCGCTGCCGACTTCGGAAATCACCAACAACAATCTAATCTCCCCGTCCGAGAACAACCCCGGATGGTAGTAAATGACTCTGACAAGATGAAACGCATATTGACATTTATAGCAGTTGCGGCAGTGGCCCTGGGAGCATCTTCCTGCGCCAAGCCGGATGCCGATTTCGTCCATGACGACGCGACCATCAGCGCCATCTATATCTGCACTACGCAGAAAGATGCCACAGGCAAGGAAAAATCGGACAAATTCTCCGGAGTTATCGACCAGGATGCAGGAACCATCGTGTTCACTATCCCAAAGGCCAATCGTAAGGACATAGACCTCACGGCCGTCAAGCTCAGGGCGAACGTTGGCTTCGACGCTTACGTCAAAGTCACCAAGGAACTCGGAAAGGACGTAGACCGTACCCTTTACGGTATCCACGACATCACCGAGGGAATAGACGTTACCGTTACTGCAAAGATGACGGGACGTACGAAAGATTATCATCTGACAGCTAAAATTGAAAAATAACCAATCACATTTACAATTATGAAAGCAACAAAATTATTTCTTGCAGCGATCGCCTTCATAGGCGCGTTTGCGGCTTGTAATCCGGAAAATAAGCCGGGAGGTGGCGGAGAGACTCCCGAGGTAGAGAAGAGTACTGAGTGCCGCCTTACAGACTTCACCGCCAAGGCAGGTGATTTCGAGATCAAGGGCTTTGTCGATCAGACCGATAAAACCATCGAGCTCTCTTACATGCCCAACCAGTTCGCCGCTCTTACCGCGGCAACCGCAGAGGTAACAATTTCTGACAAGGCTACCATCAGCCCCGATCCCGCAGTCGCCCGCGACTATACCGTAGAGGGCGGAGTAGAGTTCACCGTTACCGCTGAGGACGGTACGACTACCAGCGTCTATACCGTTTACGCAGCAGCGGCAGAGGTTTCTGTAAAAGTTGAGAAGAAGTGGTCCAAGACCTATGGCCAGATGACCCTCGCCGCTTCTACTTCCAATATGTGCGGTCTCGGTTTCGTAGATCGCGAGCATTTCGCTACTTCTGACTTCAATGTCTATGACCTCGAAGGCAATAAGGTCGGAACGCTCAATGTAGAAGGCATCCCCGGCTTCGACGGCTATTCCGGACAGCTTGGCGCAATGAGCAACGACGAGAATGGCGTTCTGGTCGCTTTCGCCGAGTATGCCGGAACATATGACAGCGGAGACGCCGGTGTTATCACCGAGGCCTGGGCCTGGCTCGACGGTTATGACAAGGCTCCTACGAAGATCTACAAGATCGATTATCCTTGCAACTATATGTCTGTCTCCGGCGATGTGAAGGGTGACTTCATCCTTACCTTCCGTACCGGCGCAGCAGTCCCTCAGATGCACCACGTCCTTGTCTTCAAGGGTGGACAGTATTGGGGCGAAGACGGCAAGTCTGCTGCTTCCTGGAACGGACCGTTCATCCAGCATCCCGGTAACGACGGCTGCTGGGGCCAGCTTCTTTCGTTCTTCTCCGCAGATCCTGAAGACGGTTTTGTCTGCTGGGATTCCCTCGCGGCAGCAGAATACGGCGAGAGTGGCAACGCTTCTTCCGCATTCTATGTCTACGACAACCTCTCAAGCGTCCTGAACGGATCTGCCGAGGAACTTCCTCTCTACGGCCAGGTCAACTGGACCATCTGGGATAGTGAAGGCCGCCTCTATAGCTACGGCAACTTCTCCACCGGCCACGTCCGTGCATTCAAGTACAACGGTGAGAAGTGTATTATCGCCTGCTCAGGTTCTTGGCCTTGCACCTGGATCACAATCCAGAAGGCAGAGAACATCGTTGAGGATGATCCCGAGACTGACGAGGTTGATGAGTCTGAAGCCAACTACCTGCTTCCTTCAGACCGTATCGACGACGCCGCTCAGTGCTATCCTTGCTGCGCATATGTCTACGATCCTGCAACCGGAACCGGCCACGTCGTATATGCTGCCCAGTCTTCCGCAGTTCTTGCGTACGACATCGTTACCTCGGTACTCTAGGCCTGAATGAAAAAATTATTTTTCGGTCTATTTTCCTTACTTATGCTTTTGGCTTCCTGCGCCCCTCAGGGCGGCGCAGAGAAGCCTAAGTATATGTGGATGGCGATAGACAACCACGCCAGGCTTTCTACCCGCGATTCTGTAGCCTACTACCTTGACAAATGTAAGGATACCGGTTTCAACTGGGCCGTTCTCGATGTCCGCGGAGTAGACGGCGTGATGTATCTCGACAATGTCCGGATGTTCATCGAGGAAGCCCATAAACGAGGGATGAAAGTCTCTATCGCCGCAACTATCTTTCCGGCAGGATCTCCCTACTGGCACCGTGGACTCGTCTATGACGATCCAGCAATCAGCAGGCTTACCTGTACGATGTATACCCCCGAGGGATTCAAGAAAATTGAGGATATGAAAACCGAAGTGGCGGCTTTTATGAACCCGCTGCTTCCGCAGGCTCAGGAGATAGCGATGCAGAACATCAAGACTATCTTCGAGAGCTGCGATCTTGACGGTTTTGCCCTCGATTACTGCCGTTTCCCGAGCGCCCAGGCCGATTTCTCGCCCGAGACCCGCGCGGCTTTCGAGAAGTATGTGGGAATGCCGCTCGAGCGCTGGCCCGAGGACGTGTTCTCATATGCTGCAGATGGCAGCCGAATACCCGGAAAGTTCTACAAGCAGTGGTGGAAGTTCCGCTCCCAGATCATTTCCGACTTTGTAGGTAAGGTCAAGGCCTGGAAAGACGAAAACTACCCGAAGGTGGAACTCGAGTATTGGGCAGGCAGCTGGCTCCATGCCCTTTATGGCAACGGCCAGAACTGGGCCTCGAAGAAAGCCGATTATTGGAAGGAGTTCGACTGGGCCGCGCCCGACTATGGCGAGACTGGAATGGCGGAGAACCTGGATGTCTTTATGACCGGGGCTTACCTCCTGAAGGTGTGGGATATCAATGACCCCGAGTCGATGGAGTATGCGATGATGCGCTCCAACCGCGATATAGCCGGTGCCTGCAAGATGGTTGGCTCGTTCCAGATCTGCAACCCTATTGATCTGGCTGACGCCGCATACGTCTGCCTTACTCAGTCCGAGGGAATGATGGCCTTCGATATGTGCCACACCTTCGGTAAACCCGAAGCCTGGGATGCCCTGAAGAGGGGTATCGCCCGCGCCGAAGGACGAAAAGTTAAATGATGAAAAACAAGATAGCATATGTCCTTCTTGCCGTCGCGCTTGTATTCAGTTGCGGCAAGACGCCCGTGAAGCCGGGACCGATAGATGTCGACCCCAACGATACGATAACGAAACCCGATACGACGATTGTCGATCCGGTCGATTCGAACTATATTGCCCCGGGTGATACGGTTCGAGAGAAGCCTCTCGTGATGTGGATAGACGCATCGGCTAACTTCCAGCGTTTTGCAAAGAAGACGGATATCAAGGCGATCCTTAAAAGAGCGCGTTCTTACGGCATCAACGGAATTGTTGTGGGCGTAAAGCCTGGGAATGGCCGTGCTCTTTATGAGAGCGAGTTCCTGCAGCCCTGCGTGACTCTGGGAGGTACTACCGTTGAGAGGGACTACGACTATCTGGAGTTTATTCTGCAGACG
>Ga0310694_10007638_pt1 | contig 10118 bp, 5 predicted proteins | sample 174DNAGHGhighgp2_FD_203884 | JGI IMG/M metagenome (GOLD analysis project Ga0310694, IMG submission 203884) | Sheep rumen microbial communities from Palmerston North, Manawatu-Wanganui, New Zealand - 1742 DNA GHGhigh gp2 (v2) (version 2) | ecosystem: Host-associated > Mammals > Digestive system >...
AGAACCCTGCCTTGAAGTGTATCATGGTTTCGGCTTACGGAGATATGGGTAACATCCGTTCGGCCATGAACAACGGCGCCTTCGACTTTGCCACTAAACCCATCGACCTTGACGATTTGGCCATCACCATTGAGAAGGCCGTAGAACAAATTGACTACATCCGCCGTTCACAGCAGGAACACGACCAGCTGGAATCGCTGAAGACCGACCTGGCCGTAGCTGCAGAAATCCAGCAGGCTATTCTTCCACGAATCTTCCCTCCATTCCCTGAGAATGATGCAGAAATGGAACTTGCCGCCCGCATGATTCCCGCCAAGGATGTTGGAGGCGACTTCTACGACTTCTTCCGTATCGACAAAGACCGTATCGGACTGGTTATGGCCGACGTAAGTGGCAAGGGTATTCCCGCCGCCATCTTCATGGCCGTCAGCCGTACACTGATACGCACTGTGGGTATGCAAGGCATTACATCAGGTGAGTGTATGAAAAAATCTAACGAGCTGCTTAGCAAGGAATCAATTGACTGTATGTTTGTCACCGTCTTCTATGCCATCTACGACATCACGACAGGCGAGTTCGTCTATTGCAATGCAGGTCACAACTCACCAGTCATTATCAAGGCCAACGGAACCGTAGAGATGCTGCCTGTGAGCGACAACTGCATGATAGGAGCCGTCAACGGCCTCGACTACAGCAGCCATCAAGCACACCTGGATGTTGGCGACACTTTATTGATGTATACAGATGGCGTCAATGAAGCCATGAATGAAGCATCTGAAGAATATGGCGACGAGCGTATGTTGCATTTTCTGGGGCACCAAAGCGGCAGCGACTGTCAAACCATCATAGACCAGCAACTGGCTGACGTGAAAGCCTTTACCGGCAATGCAGCACAAAGCGATGACATCACCCTAATGGCACTGAAACGCAAAGCATGAAATTCTTTGGCAAGACAAGCACGCTCGCAGTCTCCTGTACTGCCCTGATAATGGGAATCGGATTGGTAGTTCTTTGGCATCAATATGTTGAAGAGACCGAGAAAACCCGTCAACTGGAAGAGCAGCTTGTCATACTGACAAAGCAAGAAAAGCAGTCGGTTGTAATGCAGCGCGTCAACGCTCAGATGGAGGAGATTGCCAATCAGGAGCGCCGCATCAGTGACGAACAACGTGAGAAAGCAGAGCATCAGACGGCTATTGCCGAGATGATGCGCCAGAATGCCGAGAGCGAGCGACAGAACGCTTTAGAGGCAGAACGGCGAGCTGTGGCAGCCTCAGAGGTGGCTAAGAACCAGCGTACGATTGCTGACCAGCAGCGTATTGAAGCAGAATATCAGAAACGTGTAGCCGATACGTTAGGTTACCTCACTTTGGCCAGACAATTGGGCGATGTCGCTATCAAACAGATGAAGTCGGGCAATCAGGAACTGGCAACCCTTCTGGCCTATGCCGCCCAGATGTATAATATGCGCTATCGTGGTAACGACTATGTGTCGGACGTCTATCAGTCGCTAGTTATGTGTAGCAATTCCAGACACAACTGGTCCCGTCATAAAGGAATTGTTCACGACCTGGCATTCTATAACGACGGCACCAAGCATTTTGTCACCTGCAGCGGTTATGGCGAGCTCATGGAACACATCGAGTCAGACGGTCGTCTGACCACCACCACGCTGTTGCAGGACAGTCGTTTCGACTTCCGCGACGTATTCATCAACCGCACCAAGAAAATCATCTATGCTGTCAGTCGTACAGGTCACCTGGTGTTAAAAGGTAATAACCTCTTCAAGGTTATTCCTGTGGACAACCTGGGAACGCTCATCAAACTAGAGCCGTTAAACAACGACATGCTACTGGTTGGCGAACGCGGCATGGCTATTTTTGACATGGAGAAGAACGCCATTACACGTACCTGCCAGCTGCCCTATAAGGTGGTGTCAGTCCATCGCTACGACAATTACCCCTGCATCTTCGATGACCATCAACGCATGCTCCTTATCAAGGGCCTCGACAAAATAGAGAGTACAAAACTTCCTTTCGACGGACAAGTGACATCCTTTGCCAGCAGTAAGAGTACAAAGATCAAAGCCTATGGCATGAATGACGGCAGCATCTGGTACGTCAACCCTCAGGGCAAGATGCAGAAGCTGGTAGGCCACCGTTCTCGCGTTACTAAGATGAAGATTATCAACTGGCGCATTCATTCTGCCAGCTACGATGGACTGTTGAATCTCTGGATTGTAGATCGTAGCAAGATAGAGCCCATGCCTATCATTCAGAACGATGGATGGATAATGAACTTCACCTTCGACGACAAAAAGGAAGCCGTTTGGTGCAGTGACCAGAAAGGAAACATCGCTGAGTCGCTCATCTCCATCCCCATGATGCGCCAGATGCTGAAAAACCGTCTGAAGCGCAATATGACACATGAGGAATGGGACTACTACATCGGAAAGAACATTCCATACGAAACCTTTATCGGCAGAAAGGAGGGACAGCCATGAAGAGACTACTGCTCCTTACGCTATTTATTACACAGTGTTCTCTATTCACAGCGCTGGCACAGGGCATTCCGTTTATTCGCAACTTTACCGCTACAGAATACGGAGGCAACAGCCAGAACTTCGACATCATGACGGGAGAGAACGGTATGGTGTATGTGGCCAATTTTGAAGGACTCCTCTACTTCGACCAATCAGAATGGCACATGCTGCATACTCCCAGTGTGACACGCATCACAACCCTTTTCCGTGACTCTAAAGGCACCATCTGGACAGGCGGATACAACTATATCGGTTATCTGACAGTGTCAGACAAAGGACTGCCGCAGTTACATAGCATTGACAAACAGAACGTTTTCCAAGGCGAGGTGCAATGGATCTGGGAGAAGAGCGGACACATCTATTTCCTCGTTAACGACAAGAGAATATACAGCATCCGTAACGAAGCCGTCGTATGGGCTGCTGGTGAGAAACTTCCCAAGAGTGGAGCGTCGACTTTCATCGGTGAAGACCATATCAACCAGTGTCAGGAACTGGAGCAAGGCTTCAAGGCGCTGACCACTGATGGTGCTGGCGTTATCTTCGTCAACAAGAATAATAAGGAGCTGTTTCGTATTACAGAAGACAATGGTCTCTGCTCGAACAATGTGAAATTCATCACCTACGACGGACATGGCCATGTCTGGGGGGCTACCGATAATGGTATTTTCTGTATTGCCTTCCCTTCCATCTATACCCATTTTACTTCCAACGAAGGCTTGCGTGGTGAGGTCGTATCACTTTACATGTGGGGAGACAGACTCTATGCCGGTACCCAATATGGAGTGTATTATCTGCAAGGGAAGCACTTCGTCAAGATTCCTGAGATTTCCTATATCTGTTGGCAAATGGTCCAGCAAGGGAAGAGTCTGCTCGCTGCTACTGCCGATGGTCTCTATCGCATCAGCGAGAACGGAAAGGTCAGCCACCTAAGCACAGACAACGTGATGTCATTGTTGGTAACGGACGGCGGCTACTATAGTGGAGAGTCAGAAGGACTATTCTTTACCTCCACCAATGGCATACGCAGAATTGTTGGCGACATCGATAAGGTTGTCAAGATAGAGCGTGACGCACAAGGGGTGCTATGGGTACAGAACTTGTATGGCCACATCTGGAAAAGTACTGACGGACACCGTTTTACCCCGGCTCTTGATATTGAAAAAGAAACAGCGACTATCGTCAGCTATCACAATAAGGTAACGCTGGTTACGCCACTGACGGAGAAGCCCTTTCCTTACCCGTCTTTCAGCTATGCAGACAACGAAGACTACCTCTGGCTCACCAACAACAAAGGTAAGCACATCTATGCTATAAAGGGTGACAACCGCAACGAACAGATGTCGAGCATCGTCTATCCGCTTATGGATTTCTCCATCCGCGCTATGGCTCATGAGGGGCCTCTGGTATGGATGGGTGGTGACAGGGGCATTACCGTCATAGGACACACCTATCAGGATCCTCTGAGGCAAGAGAAGCCCCAGCTGCGCATCCGCTCTATCTACCTACACGGAAAAGACAGCATCCTATGGGGCGGTTGTGGTGAACAACCTGAGAAATTGCCCAACTTGTCCGACAAGGATAGTCATATCACCTTCTATTTCTCTACCGACTACCAGTCGCTCCTATTGAAAACGCAGTATCGTACACGTCTGGACAATGGCAACTGGTCAACATGGGACACAGAAACACACGAAGAGTACTCCAACTTGTCGTATCGCGAACATTTGTTTGAGGTACAGGCGCGCGACGCTTTCGGACGTGTCACAAATGTATCGAGCATTCAGTTCTATATCACTCCGCCCGTCTACATGCGCTGGTATTTCATGCTGTTCTACATCCTATCAACAGTAGTCATCATCTATCTGCTGGTACGTCTGCGCCTCTATCGCCTCGAGCGCGACAAGCGTCGTCTGGAGCAGTTAGTCCAGGAACGCACCTCAGAGGTGGTTCGTCTCGAGAAAATGGCAACTGTTGGTAAGCTGACACAGGGTCTGATAGACCGCATCCTGAATCCGCTGAACTATATCAACAACTTCGCAAAACTCTCGCAGGGACTGGTGAAAGATGTGACAGCCAATATCGAGGACGAGAAGGAGCACATGGACACAGAGAACTACGAAGATACCCTAGACGTATTGAGCATGCTCGACGGCAACCTCCAGAAGGTGGGTGAACACGGTGCCAACACCACACGCACGCTGAAGGCCATGGAGGAGATGCTGAAAGACCATAGTGGAGGCATCGTTAGCATGGACCTGAAGGCACTGCTGAAACAGACGGAAGAGACGCTTCGCCATTTCTATGAGAAAGACTTGGCCAGTGGGCCCATCAAGGTGGTGTTCAGTATTCCAACGTCCGAGGTGCGCATCATGGGCAATGCCGAACATCTCGGCAAAGCCATTATGAGCATCCTTGGCAATGCTGTTTATGCCATCAACAAACGCATCGCCCGCGACCACACAGAAGGAGAAATCCGTGTGCTGCTGACCACCGACGAGCAATATGCCGTCATACGCCTTCGCGACAATGGAATCGGCATCGAAGAGACCATTATCAACAAAGTCTTCGACCCGTTTTTCACAACGAAGACCACGGGCGAGGCATCGGGTGTAGGTCTCTACCTTAGCCGTGAGATTGTGCAGAACCATGGAGGCGACATCACGGTACAGTCCGAGAAAAACGTGTATACAGAACTAACCATTACAATACCCCTTGAACGATAAAAGGCTATGGAGAAACAAATAGAAATCTTGCAACAGCAACTGAAGCAGCAGGAGAAACTGGCGTCGCTAGGCACTCTGAGTGCAGGAATAGCCCATGAGATTCAGAATCCGCTGAACTTCGTCATCAACTTCAGCAAACTCTCTGAAAAGCTGCTCGACGACCTATCGGAAATCGTTGAGGACAATGCTGATAAGCTGTCAGAGGACGACCATGAGGAGGCAGAAGACATCATGGCCGACCTGAAGGAAAACCTCAAGAAGATTGCTGAGCATGGCGAACGTGCCGTCAGCATCATTCAGGACATCCTGATGGTATCGCGCGGTAAGGAGAACGAATTCTTGCCTACCGATATCCGCAAACTCGTCAGGGAGTATGTCTGGCTGTCCTACCACGCCCTTCGTGCCCATCACAAGAACTTCAATATCAGTATTCAAGAGGATTATCAGGACGCATTGCCCCAAATGATGGTGATTCCCCACGAGCTGAGCCGTGCTGTGCTTAACATTGTCAACAATGCCTGCTATGCCGTCTGGAAGAAAGCCCAGACAGAGCTCAACGGCTATACACCGACTATCAAAGTGAGCGTATCTTCACACGAAGACAATGCGGTGATTACTATTGGTGACAACGGCATGGGAATGACTGACGACGTGAAGCAACACCTCTACGAGAACTTCTTCACTACCAAACCTGTTGGCGAGGGAACAGGTCTCGGCATGGGCATCACGCGCGATATCATTGAGCAGCATCATGGTGGTCGTCTCACTTTTGAGTCTGCAGACGGACAAGGCACCAGCTTCACCATCACCCTGCCCATCAGAACCAAGTAAAACTGTGACGTCTATGCTGAAACGCCTATTCCTTCTCACTTTTCTTTGCTGTGGTTCTCTGCTGCTGATGGCTCAGAGCGACGACGAGCGATTCCGCACCATCTATCAGGAAGCGGAGTCGGAATACGATATTGGCCGCATTGAACAGGCTCAGCAGCTACTCTCCACCAATATGAGAGACTTTACTGGCACTATCCGCCAGAGTGCCCTGCGCCTGCTGTCGCTCTGTGCATTAGCAATGGATGACAACGAACGGGCTCGAACGTATGCCAGTCAGCTGCTTGACGAGAACCCTTACTTCAGTACCAGTGCCAACGACTCCCAACGATTCATCGATATCGTGGAAAATATCAAGGCAGGTCGTACGGCAACCATCACGACAGCCTCCAGTCAGGCTGAAAGTCAGGCCGAGGTACCTGTTCCCACCACCCTTATCACGCAGGAGATGATACGCAACTCTGGAGCGCGCAACCTGCAGGAGGTGTTGGCGGCTTATGTTCCAGGCATGCACATCGTTGACAGCAACGACGACATCAACATCTCCATGCGTGGCATCTACAGTAATGGTCAGGAGAAAATTCTTATCATGCTCAATGGCCACCGCCTAAACAGCTTTGCCACCAATATCAGCGCTCCCGACTTCAGCATCAGCCTAGAGAAGCTGAAGCAGATAGAGGTGCTGCGAGGCCCTGCCTCGTCACTCTATGGCGGTGTAGCACTGACAGCCGTCGTCAACCTCATCACCCAACAGGGTTCCGATGTCAACGGTGTCGATGTCAAGGCTGGCATCGGTAACTATGGACAGCTCAAAGGCGACATCCTCTTCGGCAAACGCTACTTCGATCTCGATCTGTTCGTCTGGGGCAGCATCTACAAGAGCAATGGAGAGACTCTCAAGCCCGAACTGGAAGAAGATATCTATGACCAGGCCACCGACGAGGTGACAGTAGGTTGCATTGGCAAAAAGCCGTCCTTCGACTTTGGCATACAGATGAAGTGGAAAGACTTGGAGTTCCTCTTCGACACACATTTCTCGCAAGTGCTCTCTCCGCTGACCATGAGTACGCTGTCCAAGCCTTACCAGTATGACGAGTACAGAACTTTCGACGGCATAACGCCAAGCTTTTCCACCCGCTCTCGTCATGCCAATCTGAGCTACGAGCACCAATGGGACAAGCTGCACCTGAAGGGTGCCCTCACCTACGACAACAGCGAGCTAACCCACTATCAGGTTGTTAGCGATTATCCGATGGAGGAATTCGGTGCCTTTTTCAACAGCTCTCCAGAGATCTCGGAAGCTTTTGAGCACAACGGTACCGCACGAAACCTGAACGGGCAGGAACAGTCGTACGGCATACAGCTGAAGAGCGACTACCAGTACATCAACAATGACCACCATAAAGGTTCCCTGATGTTAGGAGCAGAATACTCGCACTTCCAGCTTGACGACATGCGCTACAACATCGTCTACGACTACACGTCGACAACCCATGAGTCCTATGATTTGGCAAGAATCGGCAAAGGCCACGAAGACTTCTACAATGCCTTCGCTCAGCTGAAGCATCAGTGGGGTCCGCTGATTGTCAATGCAGGTGTACGCTACGACCATAAGGTACGCTACAACAACAGTCGTGCCAACGAGTGGTCGCCTCGTCTGGCATTCATCTTCCTGCAGCCGAAATGGAACGTGAAGCTTAGCTATTCCAAATCCTTTGTCGACGCTCCTTACCTCTATCGCAAGACCAATCTCGTCCTCTCGACAATGATGTCGTCCATACCTCTAGAGAATGTAGACGACGCAGAAGCGCTGAACCCGGAATCCATGCACTCCCTTCAGTTCTCCTTTGCCGGTACAGAATGGATCAAGGGACTCAACTTCGAGGCAAACTTCTTCTATAACCGTGCCAGCGACCTGATTGTCACCCACATCATCGAGTATCTCAACGAAGGCAATAACAAAACCCTCGGTATAGAGCTGATGGCCAACTACCACCAGCGTAAGTTCACGGCCGACTTCAACTTCTCGTGGATGAATACCATCAGAAACAAGCTGGCTTTACAGGAAATCAATGCCAACAACAACACGCCGAAGGTCGTATCAAACCTCGTGCTGGGCTGGCAAGCCACCAAACAGTTGAAACTGCATACCCACTTGGCTTTCAACAGCAAACAGACCACCTACAACTCCGATGTCGTACAGTTCTTCTCTGCCCTGAGGTACGCAGCATATGCCGTTGACGCTATAGAACGGGGCAACATGGAAGCTGCTGCTGAGTGGACAGAACTGGCTGGAGAGGCCAGCGAACACATTGTCTACCAGCGCGACATCAAGGCCAGTCTGCTGTGCAACGTCGGTGCGGAATACCAGATTGGTCAACTGACGCTTGGCGCCAATGTCCATAACGTCTTCAATACCCAACGATTCCTGAGTGGCATGAGCACCAAGCTCGTACCCCAAAAAGGCCGTTGGTTCATGGTGACTGTAGGCTATCATTTCTAATGCCTTTTACCTCTCATTCTTATTTAGACAAATGTAAAATAAGCCTAAATACGCACGATTTTGCTATCTCGGCTTTGCAATTTAGCATTTATTTTGTACCTTTGCAAAGGTTTTTAACAAGTCCAATAGGTATGGAAGCTTTCTATCGCACACATCGTTACCTTGTAGAGCATGTGAATGCTCCAGTTCGTCGCGCCTTGATGGATGAGATTGACTGGTCCGACCGCTTGATAGGTATCAAAGGGACGCGTGGCGTGGGCAAGACCACTTTCCTATTACAATATGCGAAAGAGAAGTTTGACATTAACGACCGTCAGTGTCTGTATATCAACATGAACAACTTCTATTTCCAAGGGCGAGGCATTGCTGAGTTTGCAGGCGAGTTCTGCCGTCATGGTGGACGAGTGTTGTTGATTGACCAGGTGTTCAAACAGCCAGACTGGAGTCAAGAACTCAGAAAATGTTATGACCAATATCCCTACTTGAAGATTGTCTTTACTGGTAGTAGCGTGATGCGACTGAAAGACGAGAATCCTGAGCTCAATGGCATAGTAAAGTCTTACAACTTGCGTGGCTTCTCTTTCCGAGAATTTGTCAACCTCAAAACAGGTAACAACTTCCGTCCCTATACACTTGACGAGATACTGAAGAATCACGAGCACATCATCAAGCAGATACTGCCTAAGGTATCGCCTAACCGCTATTTCCAAGACTATATTCATCATGGCTTCTATCCATTCTTTCAGGAAGATCGCAACTATAGTGAGAACCTACTGAAGACCATGAACATGATGACCGAGGTGGATATCCTGCTCATCAAACAAATTGAGCTGAAGTATCTTACCAAGATTAAGAAACTGTTCTACCAGCTGGCTGAAGAGGGTCCGAAAGCACCTAACGTGTCAAAACTTGCTCAAGACATCGAGACCAGTCGCGCTACTGTGATGAACTATATTAAGTATCTCACAGATGCGCGCCTGCTTAACATGATCTATCCTATTGGAGAGAGTTTCCCCAAAAAGCCCTCGAAGGTGATGCTCCACAACTCCAACCTGCTTTATGCCATCTATCCCATTCATGTGGAGAAGCAAACGGCTATGGAGACATTTTTCGTTAACTCGATGTGGAAAGACCATAAGGTTAACCAGACAGGCCGAGACCCATTCTACTTAGTTGATGGTAAACTGAAATTCCGCATCTGCGATGCCAATGCACGAGGCAAATTACGCTATTCCCCCGACACCATCTACGCCCGCTATAATACAGAGATTGGAAAAGACAACCAGATTCCTCTCTGGCTCCTTGGCTTTTTGTACTAAAATTTGAATCTCCGCCAAAGGAAACGGGGAATCCTGCGCCAGATAGCTGTTAGTATACGATAGCGCCAATCGATGACGCGAACATGCTGACGGTGATTGATGGCGCGAATGATTTTCATTGCTACCTTTTCGGGCTTCAACATCATAGGATAATGATAATTACCACTGAGTAGTGCCGTGTCAACGAAGCCTGGACGGATGTC
>Ga0310694_10007641_pt1 | contig 10116 bp, 8 predicted proteins | sample 174DNAGHGhighgp2_FD_203884 | JGI IMG/M metagenome (GOLD analysis project Ga0310694, IMG submission 203884) | Sheep rumen microbial communities from Palmerston North, Manawatu-Wanganui, New Zealand - 1742 DNA GHGhigh gp2 (v2) (version 2) | ecosystem: Host-associated > Mammals > Digestive system >...
ATTGGTTGCAGAGTCTTGGCATCAAGTACGGGAGTCTGCTCATCATATATCTCTCCAGACTGAGTGACTGGGATGATACATGGGTATAGACAATTGCTCATGCACTCTCTAAATAAATTCTCTGCATCTTGTGAACTTATCCACACTTCTCCATTTTCCATGACTACACCTATCAGACAACTATACACCGTCTTCTTGTATGTAAAGCACAAGTGATGAAAGCATGGACGTGTGGCAAAGTACTTTAGCCAACAGAAATCAGGATCGAATTCATTATTAACGATGAATCGCCCAGATATAAATTGGCTTACATTTTTTGATATGTTATATAGGTCCTCATCACCAAAGGTACCATTCTCTACAACATGAAGCCCATTGGATGCTATCCCGTCATCACCCCATTTCTTATAAAGACCAGTCTGGAAGTCATACTCTTCTTGGCTTAGAAAGCCTTGACAATAATTATCGTATATCTGACGCAGTTCATCAGCATATACGAGTGATGTTACATTATTGGTTTCCATTTCACAAACTTCCTTTTCTTTAATAAAAGATGTTATATCATAATCTCCGTAAAAGTCATATATCTTCTCCTTGTATATCTCACCCATCCCTGATGGTACTTCAATTTTAACATCTTGGGGCTCTCTTGATGACCCCCAAAAGGAGGATCTGGTAATATCTTGAAGTGTATAAGGCAATTTTATATGCAATAGAGTGTTCAGATTGAAATTCCAGACTCCAATCCGAGTTACACCTTCAGGTATTACTAATGATTTAAGTTCCAAATGGCCTAATGCATTGTTCGCTATCGTTTTTATATCATTTGGAATCTCTATGCAATCACCAAATCCATACAAGACTTTCTTTTCTCTCTTGTTGATTAAAAGATTATTCCTTACTTCATAATAGTCATTATTTGGAGCGACCTGAATAGCAAGGCTTACAGGCCATTCAAAGGCACTATCTTCTATTTTAGACACATTGGAAGGGATGTATAGCGATTCAATCCATGAAGCCCTAAAGGCACTCTTTTCAATCTTCGTAAGACTATTAGGTAGAATAACGGACAGTTTGGGCTCTGATTCTGCATCAATTGCATCTTGGTATCCGCTAAGTTGGAAAGCATAAGAAGCAATTGTAGTAACTCCCTCTGGTATTCTCAACTCTCCTCTTTTGGTAACAGGACATCTAAGCAATGTAGTTTTGGCATAATCATATAATATTCCGTCCACGACACAGAAATGTTTGTTTCCCTCTGCTACGTGAATATGACTTACCTCACACCCTCCAAATCCTTCATCACCGATGTTTTCTAATGTAGATGGCAGATAGACTGTTAATGCTGCTGGAAAATCAAGTATGTTGGCCAAGTCTATTTTTGTGATTCCTTCTTCAAATACAATATTTAATATTCCGTGATAACTTCCGAATATAACATGCCCTATATATATCAGCCCTTTAGGTATAATAATACTTGCATGTTGAGGCAGTCTCATTTGCTGGAAAGCCTCAGTGCCAATAGCAACAACGCTATCAGGAATCACAAAAGATGTGAGTGGAGAATGGTACTGTTCAAATGCCTTCTCACATATCACCTCTACTCCAGATTTAAGTTGGAAAGTATCAGGCACTCCCCATTCAAGGCTCTTAGGTCTTATATATTGCAAGAATCTCTTTCCATCCTTGCTATACAATCCTTTATGCTCAGCATCCCAAACACCTTCGTCTAAGTCCTGCTGAGTTACCTTCGTGAGTTGTTCGTAATCTATTTTATATGTCATTTTTTGTATATGTATACTTTTATGTTGCCTTTTTATCTTCTATCTAGATTATGTATTAGTGTCCAGTGAAATCATAATCTCCGTCAAAATCTTCTGGTATATCTCCATATTGACCATCGGTCATTGCAAACCAGGTATCCTTTTCATAATCATAATCGTCTCCAGGGGAGGAATAAATATGCGCATTGTCTTCATCTTGTTTATCATGGATGAAAACTCCTTCTAATGTATTAAATTGATATTGATTATCTACTAAAAGGATACTGTTTCCATCCATTTCTTTTACTTCAAGTTTTGTTCCGGAGAAATTGAAGAAACAATATCCTTTGGCACTATTATTTTTAAATATGAGGCATGCGATTTTCTCGTCACACCCTTCGTAGCTAAAACCATCTGTATCTAGTAGAGCAACCCCATCCTTAGTATAATAAACGCCATCAGCACTATAGATATAATACAGGTAATTATTCATAGGCGTTACAATTAAGTCGCTATACTTTATCGGTATAGCAGTAAGATCGTCTTCTCCAGAACGCAAACTGTTTATCATTCCAACCTTTCCGTTCTTATATACTTTAATCAAAGCAGCCCAACGACAATAGCTAACCACTTCAATTTTATCATAAATAATTTCACTGGATTTATTAAACTTGGTATTGTTGCTAATTACGCCAACATAATCTCCCTGCCTAACTTCAAAGTATGCATATATATGGTAGGAGCCTAAATTAAGGCGTTCCCTTGTAACTTTGATGCATCGTATGCTGTCGTGTATTGGCTTAATGATATTACTATCACCAATAAACAATCCGTATTTCTTATTTTTAATTAATGCAACGCAACTTCCGATATCATCAAGTAAAGTGTATTTGTCAACTCCCTTTAGATTGGAAACCGAATCGAAATTAAACCCACGAATATCATCCAGTCCAGCTTCAATTACTTTTTTCCCGTTATAAATCAGCCCTACTTGTCTTCCCTCTGTGTATGTAACTATTCTGTCTGAGACTTGAGCAACTGCAGCGCCATCAATACGCATGATACAATTATGAGTTTCGCCCTCAATAATTCCATTCTCTACAGAAAATAAAAATACTATTTGATGGTGCTGAACTCCCATGTAATTTCCATAGAAGACCTTAAATAATCCATATCCCAAATCTTCTATTTTTTCGAAAACAGGCGGAATGATAACTCTTTCACATTTGTGAGATTCTATTTCCATAACACCATATAGCATGTCAATCTTGTGAAATAGACTATTGTTGGGAATAGAAAAAACGAAGTGCCTATCATAACTCTTTAATGGATTCTTTAATAATTTGAGACAATTCCCATATACATCATAGAACTCAAGGCCATCAACCATATAACCATTTATTGTTGGTTCTCCTGTTTCTCGGGAAATAATCTTGTCAGAGAATCCATGAGGGGCAAGGCCACCATATCTAAAGTTGATAATGTTTGTGGTGATATTATAATAATGTTCACCAGCGCATACAACTATGATACCAAGATTTTTTTCGAATGGAATAATAAGGTAGTTGTCATCATATAACTTTATTTTAAATAAATCTAAACTATTGTTCTGCAAATCAGAATAATCAATGGTTTTAATATAGATTTCTGATGGACTACTACATATTATTACCAAACTTTCATTCTTCTCGTCATCTTTCTTTAAATAGAAAAAGTGCACATCTCCATTCTGGTGTTTCCAAATAAAACCACATCCAGATTCCTCTTCTATACATTCTAGACTATTATATTGATGAAAATATATCTTCTTCTCGGGTCCTGCAATTATATCATCAGAAAAATCAATTATTTTAGTAAAAAAGAACAAGTGATTAATCTCTTCTGTGAAAACATAGTTAAAATCTTCTTTTCCATTAATTATCACAGATTGATGGGTTTCATACCGACGACTTCCCTTATATTTTTCTCCAATAATAATACTATTGCTATCAATTCTCCATAATTGACAATTTCGAGAACCATCATAATCTGCCAGCATTTTGTTATAACCATCAATTATAAAATAATTGGAACAACTCTGTCTATCCAATAATATTTTATGAAGAGTGTTTGAGCTCTCTTTAACTTCTGTGATTGCCAACACTTCCTCTTCTATTCCGATATCTTTTCTGTCAATCTCTGTAAGATCTTCTTTGCAGAAATGATATACTCCATCCTTTTCATATCCCCATATCTTTTTCTCAATATCGACAATTCCAATATGTTTGTATCCATGATTTTCAAAAAGGGAATTATAAAATTCTTCCATATCAATCTTTTTAGCCGAGAAGCCCTAAGTATCGGCTGGTTAGTAATATTATAGAACGTAGGACTAGTGATTGCTCAATCGTTCTGTTTTGTTTGCAAATATAGGTATTTTTGGTGAAACTTGCAAGAATTTAGACGGAAATTTCATCTATTGGTGATGAAATCCCCGTCTGAGAGTATTAACGTGCTATTTTACTATCAATAGAATCAATACTGCATAGATGAAAATAGGTACGACCACGCAGATGAATACTGAGGCTTTCCAATAGTTCCAGCCGATTCTCTGGAACTTTAGTAGGAAATCTACGGATAATTTGAAAGCAGCATCACACCATTGTCTAAAGAACTTGCGTTTACTCCAGAAGATGTATATCCATATGGCCACCCAAATCGGTGTTGTAATTGGCAGGCCAATGATATAGTCCAACATGATGCACCATGAGAGAGGTATAATGAGATAGTAAACAATGATGTTTATCTCATTATAAGTCATCCCAATCAATTTTGCTAGGATATTTAGACTGGCTGCGACCATTCCAAAGATTCCCAGGACAATTAAGGTGAATATTCCCTTCGTTGTCTTCATATAAATCTGTTTTATCTCCAAACGCAAATCCAATAGAAAAAAAAACTAACACAAACCCTACAATAACTACTATAGTTATTGCCCAGAAAATAAATGCTACTAGATTCTCCATAAGTCAATTCGATTATGACTGCGAATTCTCAACCTCGTCTTCGTCATCGACAAAGAATTGTTCCGCTTTTGCAAGTGAGAAACTAATGCCTTTGCCCAGTTTGTCGTAAAAGGCTTTACGTGAGCGTTTATCTTTCATAAACATTTTCTTAGTGCCTGCCACATCGGAACAGAAATTCATGCTATGATCGATACCCATGTCCTTGGCGACAGCCAGCGCATCCTGATTGGCTCCGATATAGGTAAAGAGCCAGTTTTTCTTCTTCAAGTCCTCTACGAGTTTGAATATTCGTTCATGGTTCCATTCTATGGAAGCGTTCTCGTACCCGTCTGTGATAATGGTCACCAGTACATTGTCTTCCTCATCGAGATAACGTCGCAGATTGGTGATGCTATTGCCCATTGCATCATAGAGGGGCGTGCAGTCAGTAGGCTGATAATCCTTCTCGTTAAAGTCGGGCACCTTTGTGATGGGCATACGGTCATAAACTGTGGCAATGCGTTTGCCATTGAATACGACCAGACTGAGCAGTTGTTCCTGCTCTGCATTTTCTTCCTGTGCTGTACGGATTGTCTGAATGGTTTCCACTACGCCTGCGATGGCTTCATTGCGGATGCTGTACATAGAACCAGAGGCGTCTAAGATGATGAGATTGTTGATTGACTGTTTCATGTTGTTTGTTGTTTTAATGAATAACTAAGAGTTGTTTTAAACTCAAACTGATTTTTTCAGATAGATATAAGCGGGATAGTTCCCGAGTACAAAGAGGGTTACAGGACAAATCCAGATTTTCTTCGTGAATCCAGTGATGCCATTTACCTCGTAATGGGCACCACCAGTCAGCGAATGGTCTAGACGTCGCAGTTCGGCATAGCCATCATGCTTCTCCTTCTTCTTGGCAGGAATCACGTTGACACGTGTTTCACGTCCGTCATTGGAGAGAAATGCACAGAGGTCATCTGCACCAGCCACCATCATCAGGTTGTGATGATCAAAAGGCCAGCCAGGAAAGTCAACATACCAACATCCGTCTGACTCATGGTTAAACTTCAGTTGATACTCACTCTTCTTTCCGAACACGCTCTTCTGAATCAGAGAGGCTGCGTTCTTCAAATCCTTCATTGAATAGTCCATCGTTTTTAGGGTTTTAATAGTTCAACATTAACTTTGTCAATGCAAAGATACTACATATATAAGGTAATATGCAAATCTCTGCAAGGCTTGCAGACTTTGCAAGGCTTGCTATAGCCCTGCGCAGTTGAGATCCTGAATATGTCCTAGTGGAGTAGATATTTTGTTTCTATCAGGTCAGTAGTAGTATATATTCATATACATTCATATATACTACTACTGACCTGATTAAACATACATAAAATGGTTCTGGTTTTTCAAAAGAGGCTTAATCTGGCATATCCCAGGTGACCATTTCCCTGGGTAAGAGAATCTTCTTGGCTTCTCCTCTTTCTCCTGTTATGTAATAGTTACGAGCAATGCTGTCATCGAACTCTCGCAGGAATGCCTGCTTAATGCGTGAACACTTCTCGTTGATGGAGTTGCGTGTGGGGTCGGTTACGTCATCAATGCTCCTACGGATATCCTCATGGCTGTCTCGTCCAGACATCAATCCATAGATGTGCAAAAGTTCATTACGGTAGTCTGGCAGATACGAGAACATGATTCCTTCTGGATGGCGTAGGTAAAGCATGTAAATGGCCTTTGACAATGTAGGCATTTTAATCTCCATATTGTTATAATCTGGCAGGAATATGCGTCCGTATCGGATATGTATTCGGCTTAATTGCTGGGTGGGCTTAAAGAGTCTCTGGAGTGCAATTTCTCCCACTCCGCTCTGACGAAGTCGTTCCACGAGCATTTGTACCTCACTCATCATATCCTCCACACTTGGTTCATCAAGTGACTCTTTACAGATTGCGATATTGGACGAACTACCCATTGCATCGCAATAGCGAACTCCTGTTTCTAAATGATGTTTTTCAACTGCTGAATCTTCTGCTTCAAAGAGATTCCCAGTATTACCATGATGATTGACGTATAACTTAATTAGTGATATAGGTGAACTCTCAAAATGAGACAATGGCGTATATTCATAAGTATATGTTTCCTCTTTATCAAAATCCTCACCCATATATTGAATGAGTCCAGGATTAAGGTAACGTGCATCATATCCAGCCACAATGTATTCCAGTAAGTCACTGTCCTTGTAGAGATTGATATGAGGAATGAAACCATTTGGATCTGCCTGGGGGTTGAAATACCGGTAGATTTTATATAAATCCATATCGTCTGCAATTCTAGGAAGGAAACAGAACTCTAGTCCACCACGTCGGAATTCTTCTACAATGCGATCATAGTAATCATTAATGACACTATAATAGCGTTTCATCCCAATTCCTGTCACATCAAAGTAAATGACCACATTGGTTCTGGGCTTAAAGGGTAACCGGTTTTTATAAAAGCTAATGTACTGCATAGTTGTTCCTTAGTTATTTGGGAGCAAAGATACACATTATTTTTGCGAACACGTGATGTGTTACGAATTTTTTTGTATCTGCTCTATTTCAGCGTAAGAACCACACGTCCATCCTTATCGGTTGTGACCACTGCCGTCATCTTGCCCTGGTGCCACGTTTTCCCGTCGTTAGAAGTGAAACCGTAGGTCTTTAGATCCTTGCACACAGCCTCAGTATCATCGGTAGCGGTAAGCGTGACGATCGTAATGGCCTGCTTGCGACGGGTCAACGAAACGGTGGCCTGATATCCCTCCATAATAAAAGATGCAGGAACAGCCTTTGCAGTCATCTTGCCTATTGCATAATCGTAATTGCCAAGCACTGATTGAGCCCCCTTGACTGTGCGGTTCTGCCACAGACGCACGCCCAAACCTACCAAGTCGGTATGGTTGCAGGCTGCTGCCAGTCCTGAATCTATCTTTCTGGGAGTTGTCTCATACTCTTTATCATCCATTTCTGAATAGGCCATCTTATAGGCCTTGGCGTCATCGAGGGCAAAGCCGAGTGTATAACTGCTGGTCAACGAACCACGCTCGTAATGCAGATTAATTGTACCAAGTCGTGTCTGGATGGTATACGCCTCGCCTTGATTGTCAACATAGCCATTGCCGTAAACCTTTTTCAGTTCACTCTTTACCATCGAGAAACGGGTCTTTACATCCTTTTCTGAATTGTAAATGGTATTATCGGTAGCATCGACTGCATATACACGATCAGACTGATCCGATACGGCCAAGGTCACAGTTGATTGAGTGCCGTAGACTTCGCCATCGTAGATATACGACTTAGCCGTATGATTACCTTCAAGTTTTCGTTCAGTAAAGCCTTTTTCGAGTAACAACTTTTCGAATCGCGCAGCCTTTATGCCGAGGGGGATACCCATAAAGGCATTACGATTATTTGTATTGTCAGCAAGTGTGGCAATATCCTGCATGGCCATCTGGGCATTATCGTCTATACTATCGGTCTTCTCTGGGGCCTTTTTCTCTGTTTTGGCCTTCTTTTTAAACAACTTCTTAAAAAATTGTGCATTGGCTGGTTGACAAGCCATCGACAATGCCAAGAGTATATAAATAATTTTCTTCATTTTAATCAAACTGATTAAAGAATGTCATTGCTCATTTGATTTTTGTCCAGGTCTGGGTTTCGTAGAACATGGCGACGTAGCCGCGGACCTTCAGGTTGTTGCTGTCGAGCCAGATGGAACACTTGTAGGTCTTGCCGTTCTTGGGATTGTAGATCTTTCCGCCTTCCCACTTGTCGCCTTTCTTAGTGAGGCCCGTCAGGATGTTGACGCCAACCAGTTTGCGGCTTTGTAGTTTCTTGTCTGGATTGTGGACGTCGAGTTGCCCGTCGCCTTTCTTCAGCCAGACGATCTTGCCGTTCAGTTTGTCACCACTCTGGTAAATCTCCACCTGAGAATCACCACCTTCTGTTACCCATTTGCCGACAACGCTCTGAGCGTAACCGGCTACTGACATCATCGCCAGCACTAAACAAATTATTACTTTTTTCATATTGGTTGTAATTTGAATCATTTCTCTTTTTCGTATGTGATGCCTTCGTAGAGGGGCTGGGAGCCTTCGTAACTTTCGGGGATGAAATGGAGGCGGACACCACGGATATGCTTCTTGGCTCGGAAGGTCTTGGGATCGTCAACTTTCTCACTCTCGATTTCAAGTTTGAATAAACCGAAGTTCTTCAAGCGTACCTTGTCGCCCATCTGTAGATGACGCATCATCGTCTCACCAACGGCCATCAACAGACCTTCGAGAACGCCACCACTGATGGCCATCCCTCTGGAAGCGGCTTCATCGCAAAGTTGACGACTCTCAATTACCTGGTTGTGAACGGCTACGGCCTTGTACTTGCCGAAAGTTGGTAGAGTCGGCTTGGTCTCTTTCTTGATTTTATATCTCATGTTTACTATATTTTGATGCAAAGATACATTGTTTTCTCGAAAATTATTCAAATTTATTTGAAAATCTGCATTTATTTCTAATTCTTGGTATATTATGATGCTTGAAATATGGATTTGTTAATTTGGAATTTTTTTTGCCTACATGCCTACATAATATGCTCATAATTATTTGTGTATAAATATGTTAAATATAATATGAGCATACATAAAGCCTACATAATACCTACATGATACCTACATACTTTTGAGGGATAATGCCTGATTATTTGGGTTTACATAGGGAGGGGGCAAATAATAGAATGGGTTTCCGCAAGTTTTCTGCATAATGAAAGTGCATAAATTCTCTAGAGAATTTTGTGATAAGATTAGTTCTCGCTATTACTGGATAGGGAGAGTGTCTTCAAATTCTCTAGAGAATTTCTTGGTCTTATTAATGGAAAAATATGTGGAGTGGCTATGTGGTTATTGTTAGATAGGATACTAATCGTATATAGGTGTTATGTTTGTTTTGTGTAGGTATCGTGTAGGCAAAATGTAGGCTTTATGTATGCACTTTTTCTTGAGAACGGCTTTATATATCGTATTTTCAAGCGATTTTATGTAGGCATGTAGGCTATTTTGCAAAATCTCTCTGAAATTATTTGTGATTTTCGTCTTTTTTTCGTAACTTTGCCATCAGATTTGGAGAACATTTATAAGCAAAACAACGATATGAAGGTAACATTACTGAAGAAAGACGGTAAAAAGGAAGTCATTAACCGTGTGGAATTGGCTGATATGGCTGCTGCCATCAAAAACGGACTGATTGAGCAGGCCGTCAAGCATACAAGAGAGATATATCACCTGATGAATCCGCATCGTCTGGCGGACGGACAGATAGAAACCCAATGGGAAGG
>Ga0310694_10007642_pt1 | contig 10115 bp, 7 predicted proteins | sample 174DNAGHGhighgp2_FD_203884 | JGI IMG/M metagenome (GOLD analysis project Ga0310694, IMG submission 203884) | Sheep rumen microbial communities from Palmerston North, Manawatu-Wanganui, New Zealand - 1742 DNA GHGhigh gp2 (v2) (version 2) | ecosystem: Host-associated > Mammals > Digestive system >...
GCCAGCCCGGGAGCGATGTTTCGTTGATATTTTTCGTTATATGCCGCATCATGGGCGGCACAGAGGCGCCTCTTTTGGTTCTTTTCTGGGCTCCAGAAAAGAACGCTCCCGTCGTTCCTTTCCCCGTTTCTGCGGGAAGCTGCATGGCTTTTCCGCCCAAACGCCATATTCGGCGCAAAGCTCCGTCAGCGGATCAGGCGTATATCCTTCCCCAGGAAGGGGATCGCCATGGCGGAGCGGGTGTCCAGCAAGCGGGAGGACACGCGCTCGGTGTATTTTTCCTTGAGCTGCGTGCGGTTCAGGTTGGAGGTGATCACGGTATACAACCCGCGGCTCATGCGGCTGTTCAATAGGTTATAGATCTGCTCCACGGTGACGCCCTCCATCAGCGGCTCCATGCCCAGATCGTCAATGAGCAGCAGCGTGGCGTCGAAATACTCCCGGGCGGTATCGCCGGTGCGGGAGAAATAGGCGGTTTTAAGGGCCATGAGCAGATCGTAGGCCGTTACAAACAGCGCGTCCACGCCGCGGCTTTGCGCTTCCCTGCTTACGCAGTTGAGCAGGTAGGTTTTGCCCAGGCCGCTGCCGCCGTGGAGCAGCAGCGTTTTGACGGGCCCGGCGGGCACGTTTTTCGCATAGGTCAGGCACTTGTCCCGCACAATGGCCATGTAATCCCGCTGGGTCACGTCGGTGCCGGGCAGGGGCTCGTCGGGAAAGCGGCTGAGGTCAAAGGCGGAGAAGGACTGCTCCTCCTGTCTGCTGTCGCTTTGCTGCGCTGCCTCCTGGCAGGCCTTTTTGAGGCACTGGCAAGGCACGCGGCGGTTGTTTTCATACACGTATCCCGTATCCCGGCACAGGGCGCAATCGCACACCGGGGCCAGGTAATCGGCGGGATAGCCGGCATCCTTGAGCGCGGCGGCGATTTGCGCGTTATACGCCGCCATCTCTTCTTCCGGATCGGCAGGCGCGCCGGACAGGCCCGCGCGCACGGCCTTGAGGATCATATCATGCCGCCGCTGCACAAGCGCATAGAGCCCGGGGTGCTTTTCCCTGATCTCATCCTCCCTCCGGGCTTCCTCGCGTTCGTTGTTTTCTCTTTTCAGGGCGTATTCCGCCAGAACGGCGGACAGCACTTGATTATTCACGCCGTTTTCTCGCCTCCTCGATCAGATCCGCCGATACGGAGAGCAATTCTTCCTCAGTATAGCTGCGCTGCTCGTAGCCCTGAGCGGACACGGTCTTGCCTTTTTTCTTTTCCTCCGGCTTTTTCCGGGCCTGGGCCTGGCTGAGCTCCGTGATGCCGGCCTTGTGCCATTCCTCGATCACCTTGTCCAGGTAAGCGATTTTGCTGCCCTCGGCGGCGCGGGACTGCTCGGCGGCGAAGAGGATCAGATCCCAATTCATCATCTGCTTCCACTTGTCCAGCAGCGCCCGGTCCTTTTCCGTGGGCCGGCCGGCGTGACCGCAGGCGTCAAAAATTTCCTTCAGGGCGCGGTTGGCGCTGCGGAATTTTTCAAGATAAGCGCTGACTTGTTCCTCTGTGGTCATGCCCTTACTCTTCCAGCTTTCCAGCAGGGCCAGCAGATCCTCCACCTTGCCTTCGCGCTTGGAACGACTGCACTCTTCGGCGGCCAAAAGGATCACGGCGTGGGGCTGAATCTCCGCGCACTCCCGATAAAAGCGCAGGGCCGCCGGAATATCCGTGTTCGTGCCCAGGCGGCGGAATACCTCCTGGGCTTTTTCCTTTTCATCCTTTTCCCGGATCAGCTGCTGCTGCACTTCCCTGGCGGTGCGTCCGCTGCCCCGTTCCCGGATGCCGGCAAGGATGCCGTCCAGGTACTTGAAGGACGGGTCGCCCCCCGTGGTTTCCCGGCAGGCGTCCAGGATGGCCTGGGGCTCGAACTGCCATTCGTCCAGCCACTTTTCATACAGCGCCAATTCGTCGTCGCTGGCCAGGCGGCGTTTGCCCATACGGGCGAGCACCTTCCGGGCCCCTTCATGCACCGCCTGATGATGGCGCAAAAACGCGTCGGCGTCGTCGCTGGTGACCACGCCGGCCTCCTTCATTCTCACGGCGATGGGCTCGGCCTTTTTGAAGGAAAACTGCGCGCCGCGTTCCTGGGCGCAGTGATTGAGCAGCATCAGTACGGCCTCCGGGGTCAGCCCCACGTCCTGCACCCATTCCCAGGCCAGGGCGATCTCGTTGGGGTTCACCTTGCGGCGCTCGGCGAAGGTGGCGTACACCGCCTCGGCAAAATTCACCTGGGCGGCGTCGGTTTCCAGCGGCGCGCCCTGATGATCCCGCCGCTGAGCGGGAGAAAAGAAGCGATACTGCACGGGGTCGTCGCCCAGGCGGCTCACCAGGCCCCGGCGCTCCCAATAGCGCAGCGCCGCTTCGATATCGCTGACAGACAGAAACAATTCCTGGCTCATTTCCTCCAGGGAATAATCCGCGCCTCTGCTTTGGCAGGCAAACAGCCCCCACAGGTAGACCTTCACAAAGTCTCCCTTGGCGGCGGGCAGATAATCCATCAAAAAACGGTTTTCCACGGCGGTGACGCCATAGGCGACGGCGTCCCGGTCCATTTCAAACATGGGGAATCTCCTTTCAGAGGCCATTGCTCAGGCCTTGGGCGCGCCGGCACTGGCTTCCTTTTCCTGTTTGCTCTGTTTGGATAAGCGGCGGTACCAGATGATGAAAGGCACGCTGATGAGCAGGTTGATCGCATAAGTGATCACGGTGGCGGTCCAGTTGCCCCGGAGAGAAAAATTGCCGGCGATGCTGGAGGATACCAGGGAAGGGATGCGTGCCAGGGAGGACAAAAGGATGTAGGGGGTGAAGCGCATGGGCGTCAGGCCCATGAGGTAGGTGAGCAGGTCCTTGGGCGTGCCGGGGATCAGGAAGAGGATGAAGGTGAGCAGGTTCAGGCGCTTTTCATCCTGCAAAAAAGCGTATTTCATGATTTTTTCCCGGGGGAAGAAGGCCTCCACCAGCTTGACGCCCCATTTGCGCACCGCCAGATACAGGATGGCCGAGGCCACTGCGCTGCCCAGCAGGCACCAAAGCGCCCCCTCGAACCAGCCGAACACGAAGCCGGAGCCCCACTCGAAGGGCTCCCCGGGAATAATGGCCACCACCACCTGCAGCGCCATGATGCCCATCATCAGAAACGGCCCCAGCGCGCCGTGGCTTTTTACGTAATCCCGGAAGGTATCCGGGCTGTCCTTCAGCGTTTTTACCAGAGGGAACCCCACGAAATATGTAATCAGGCCGAACAGGACCAGGATCACGATCAGCGACAGGATGCCGATCCTTTTTCTCCTTTTCACATCCTCCGGCGGGAGGGCCTGGAATGCGACGGCAGGTTGTTGCTTTTTGGCAGCCATAAGCTCCTCCTTTGCGTGTTTTTGTTGGATCGAAGCATATTATATCATTTTTGCCGCCGCTTGGCAACGGATAGGCGGGGATATAAAAACCTGCCATTTTTCATGGCAGGCTACTTGTTTCGAACGGGGTTTTTGGTTTGACCCAGCAGGTAGTCGATACTGGTGTTATAAATATTTGCCAGCTTGATCAATATTGGAATGGGGATTTCCCGCTGGCCCAATTCGTATTTCGCATATCCGGCCTGGGTCATGTTCAGCATACGCGCTACCTCTGTTTGCGTCCAATCGTGATCCTCGCGCAAATCTCGAATGCGGGGGTAAATCACTGCGCTCACCTCCCGCTTATTATATGGAAGTCCAATTTGGACTATTGACAAAAATAGCAATATGGAATATTATAAGATTATTCCAGGTTGGAATATTCTGCAAGCTTTCCGCATGCATTTGCGCATTACAGCAAACGGGAATAAAAGCACAATCAAAAGAAACGGGAGGGTTCTAACATGAGAAGAATAGGGATTTTGGCAATGATGATCGTTCTTGTTACTGGACTCTTTATGTCCCTTAATGTAGATACTGCTAGTGCAGACAGTATTTTTTCATATCCTTTGCAAGGCTATGCAGTTACAGGCGGGTTTAAGCCAAATAGAAATGTTGAGTATAAACCTGGTCAGTGGAGTAGGTCTGCTCATTTAGCTACTGACTGTAAGTCTACATCAGGGAAATGGAGTGTGACTCCGATCTATGAAGGCACTGTTATAGCGGTTAACAATGCATTAAACTCTGGCCGCGGCAGATATATTGTAATTCGCCATAGCATAAATGGCATTACCGTCTATTCTCTGTATCAACATCTGCAAAGCATCAACGTTAGCAAAGACACTTTTGTGTCAAAGTCAACTGTAATAGGTGTCGCAGGTGGTTCTGGCACAAGTGAAAATCAGTTTGAACGTCATCTTCATTATCAGATATTTACTGGAAATTATCAATTGGGAACCCCTGTATTAACACAGTATACATTAAACAAGGAGTATACGGTTCCTGTTACTTACAATGGAACAACGTTTTATCCGCCTGACTTAGTTGTGAGTGGAAAGATAATCATTCCAGGAACAGTAGCTCAACTTGAGTATCCTACAATTTCAAATGGCACAGCTCCTACTGAATTAGCAAACAGTGTGAGCTCTTTTGGCTTGAGAGGAACCATAACCAGTAAATACCCCATCACAGAGATTCATGGTACTATTTATAACTGTACTACCGGCACAATTACTTCTGATGTTACTGTGGCGCCAAATAACACAAGCTATACCCTCGGCGGTTCCGGGGAAAAAATCAATGACGGGCTTAAGTTTGGTGATGCCCGTCTTAAAGACAGCTGGTGCCGCTATGTGCTGAAAGTGATCTACAATAAAGAAGGCACTTCTTGTGTCAAGTATATGTACGATCGATACTTCAAGGTTGGAAATCCTGTATCAATGACCCTTATGCAGCCTGGATTTTTTGAGTTTATCTGCGACGACGAAACCCGTACCGGGCCTGCGGAAGTAAATGACATTGTGCAAAAATGTACCGAGGGTACTATTGTATATGCGACCGAATATGAGCTGAACAGCGTCAACAATATGTGGCTGAAATTGGCAGATGGCAGCTATGTATGGAGTGGAGATGTGCGGCGGCTTGAGCAGCAAGGCGACGCGGTATTGGTTGAGGAAATCCATGTCAGTACGGCGGAAGGACAGGAAGATCAGAATGAAGAGTACTACGGCTATAATGATGATGCTAAGACCGTTGTGCTGCAAGCCTATGCCATGCCATTTGACGCACTTAATACCGATGTGGTGTGGACAATTTCAAATCCGAATATTTTACGTCTCGACCGTTCTGAAAAAGTGGATGATGGCTTTACGGTTGGCTACTTTTCCATCATTGGCGTTGGTCAAACCGATGTGACGGTTTCTGCTAAAGATGGAAGCGGTGTTTCGAGAAGCATCCAGGTTGGGTACTACATCAGCAGCTTATCCTTGCCGAATACGAATGTTAATTTGTCTATTGGTGATAAGTGGAATATAAGGCCGGATATTCAACCAAGTATTGCAAAAAATTCTGATCTGGATTGGTCAAGCTCGGATCCAAGCATCGCAACGGTTGATGAAAATGGTGTTGTAACCGCTGTCGCAAGCGGGTCTGCAACGATAACCGCATCGACAAAGCTGCCGCAATATGGCAGCCCTACAAGCCCGATTAGCTGTACGGTCAATGTGGCTCCTGAGCCGATATTGGCATTTAACGGTATTTCTTATCCGGATCCATATAAGATCGACGCGACGAATGGCTATGTCTGGCGCGACGGCAGCGGAACAATTACCGCAAGAGATGGGTTGGCTTCGGTGGTTTTCAATATTTATAATAAGAGCGGAACGCGTGTGGCTCACTATGAAAACAGTCAAAATGTAACTTCGCTTACCATGCATTCCGTCTCGTCGCAGATCAAGATGAGCGCTTTGACGACTGCAGGCACATCAAGGTTTGAAATCATTGCAACAGACGTAAATGGGCACGTGCTGGAGGCTTCCGTTCTTTTTACAGCGTCCAGTTCCGGAACAACAAGCAGCAAGACATTGAACAGAACATACATGGAGCCGACGTTAGTGACCAGTACAAACTATGGCCAAAGCAGATATGAATTGTACAGAGCCAGCTACACTTGGTTACAAGCAGGTAGTTTTGCTTATAGCAGGGGCGGCAATCTTGCTGCGATTACCAGTAGCGAAGAAAATGCAGCAGTCGCAAATATGATTTCTTCAAACGGAATCGAATATGCGTTTATTGGCGGTTATCGAGCCGATACCAATTATGCGTGGTTGACAAGTGAAGAAATGGCTTACACAAACTGGGCAAATCAGCAGCCGGATCACGCGGCGTCTGCAGAAGCTTATATGATTATCACTAACACAGGAAAATGGAACGACGTGATGAGCAATGTATGGTCTGCAAACTATTTTGTGGTTGAATTACCTTTTGAAGCGACTGGTTCCTGTGGCGAAAATGTATCATGGATGTATGCAGATCATGTACTCACTATTTATGGAACGGGAGATATGGCGGATTACAGCGATGAGCGAGCTCCGTGGTGGGACTACCATGAAGATATCTACACGCTCAAGATAGAAAATGGAGTAACGGGTATTGGCGCCAACGCATTCTATGACTTTATCAATCTGAGGGGCCCTGTAACGATTCCGGACAGCGTGACATGTATTGGGAATAATGCAATCTGTGTTGTCGATCTGTATATTCCGGATAGTGTCACTAGCATTGGAGAGTCGCTCCTCGGCTGCCATTATAATGTATCAAGCAATAACCAGTATTATTCATCAGAAGAAGGCACATTATATAATAAGGACAAAACAGAACTAATCAAGTGCAGCCATTGGGCTCAAAATATTGACATTCCCAGCAGTGTGAAGAGCATCCATATTGGAGCATTCGCTGGTTGTTGGACTTTGACCGAAATTGCTCTCCCAGACACTGTAACTGTTATCGGGGATTACACTTTTGAAGACTGCTATAGGCTGACAAACATATACATCCCGTCTAGCGTAACTTCGATTGGCAATGGTGCATTTAAATATTGCCGTGCGCTGACGGATGTAGAGATTCCGTACAGCGTAGCCAGTATTGGTGAATATGCTTTCTGGGACACTGGACTGACAGGGATTGCTATTCCGAAGAATACAACCAATATTGGGTGGAATGCGTTTTATAACTTCAATAGCAGCATCCTTATCTTCTGCTATAATGAATCGGCAGCACACGTTTATGCCATGAACAATAATTTGGACTATGTTCTCTTCGATCCTCCATTTACTCCGGATTTTGTTCTTCCTGCTGGCATTACAATCATTGAGGAAGATGCTTTTTACGGTATTGCTGCCCATCAGGTCAAGCTTTCAGAGGGAGTTTTGACGATTTGCAGCGGAGCATTTGTTAACTGCCCGAACCTGGAAGCTGTCTTTATTCCCGAAAGCTGCACCAGTATCGCAAAAGATGCCTTTGATCAAGGCAATGGAGTATGTATCTACTGCTACAGCGGTAGCTATGCAGAATTCTATGCAAATAAATACGGATTTGACTTCATTCTTGTGGATGCAGAGTAAACTGATTGATACAGCATTGGGTAAAATATTCATCTGACCAATACAAAAAGCGTTTCCCGCTGTGAGAAATGACGGGAAACGCTTTATTTTTATTCATATCTGCAGTTGCCTGAGCTTTTCAGCCTGCTCCTGCATCGTCAGCGCGTCGATGATCTCGTCCAGCTCGCCGTCCAGCACGGCGTCGATTTTGTACAGCGTCAGGTTGGCCCGGTGGTCGGTCACCCGGCCCTGGGGGAAATTGTAGGTGCGGATACGCTCGTTGCGCTCGCCGCTGCCCACCTGGCTTTTGCGGCTTTGGGCGTAGGCGGCGTCCTTTTGGGTGCGGTACAGGTCATACAGCCTGGAGGATAACACCTTCATGGCCTTTTCCTTGTTTTTCAGCTGGCTTTTTTCATCCTGGCAGGTGACCACCAGGCCGGTTGGCAGGTGGGTGATGCGCACGGCGGAGTCGGTGCGGTTGATATACTGGCCGCCGTGGCCGGAGGCCCGGTAGGTGTCGATGCGCAGATCCTCCGCCCGGATGTCCACCTCCACTTCCTCCGCTTCCGGCAGCACCGCCACCGTGGCGGTGGAGGTGTGGATGCGGCCGCCGGCCTCGGTGACCGGCACGCGCTGGATGCGGTGCACGCCGGATTCAAACTTCATACGGGAAAAGGCCCCCGCGCCGGACAGGGTGAACACCGCTTCCTTTATTCCGCCAAGCTCGGTGTCGCTCACGTCCACCGCCTCAAATACGTAGCCCATCCTTTCGGCGTAGCGCTGGTACATGCGCAATAGCAGCGCGGCGAACAGCGCCGCCTCCTCGCCGCCTGCGCCGGGGCGGATCTCCATCACCACGTTCCTGTCGTCGTTGGGATCGTGGGGGATGAGGAAGAGGCGAAGATTCGCGCGTTCCGTTTCCTCTTTGGGCAGCAGCTCCTTGAGTTCTTCCTCCGCCACGTCCTTCAGATCGGGATCGGCGCGCATTTCTCTGGCCTGCTCGATCTGGGACAGCAGCTGCCTGTAGCGGCGATAGGCCTCCACTGCCGGGGTCAGCTGGGATATTTCCTTGAGGATGCCCTGCCACCGGGGCACGTCGGCGATGATTTCCGGCTGGGCGGAGGCCACCGTCAATTCCTCCAGGCGGCCCTCCATGGCGTCAAACTGCGCTTCCATTTCATTTCCTTTCCGCCCGCACCACCCGGGGGCGGCCGTTCATATCGTGCAAAAGGGTGATCCCGTCAAATTCCATCTCCAGCAGCGCCTTGACCGCGGCGAACTGATCGTCGCCGATCTCCAGCAGCAGCCAGCCGCCTTTTTTCAGGTGCGCCGGGGCGCCGGAAGAAATCCTTCGGTAGAAGTCCAGTCCGTCCGCTCCGCCAAACAGGGCCAGCGCGGGCTCCTTCTCCACTTCCTCCTGGAGCTTCCCGCGGAGCCCATCCGGGATATAGGGCGGGTTGCACAGGATCATATCGTATACCTCGCCCGTTACCGCGTCCCATAGGTCGCCCTGCCGGAAATCAATTTCCGCGCCCAGGGCTTCCGCGTTTTCCCGGGCCAGGGAAAGGGCAGCCTCGCTTACGTCGGCGGCGGTGACGGAAAGCCCGGGCCCCAGCTTTTTCGTGGCCACGGCGATGGCGCCGCTGCCGGTGCACATATCCAGCACCCTTTGGCCGGGCTGCGCCAGGCGCAGCGCTTCCTCGCACAGCGTTTCGGTGTCGTTCCGGGGGATCAGCGCCCGGGGATCGGTGCGGAAGGAAAGGCCCATGAAGGGCTGACTGCCCAGGATGTATTGCAGCGGCTCCCGGGCCGCCCGACGATGGATCAGCGCGTCATAGGCCGCGGCCTCTCCGGCGGTCAGCTCCCGCCGCTTTTGCATCAGTACGTCCAGCCGGCGCAGCCCCAGCACGTGGGACAGCAGGTATTCCGCGTCCAGACGAGGGTCCGGAACGGCTGCCAATCGCGTCTCCGCATCCTTGAGGGCTTCCAGTACGGTCATTTTTGCCTCCGTTGCTTCAGGGGGGATGCATGCGCATCAAAAAATACATGAAAAATCCCCAAGCGGCTTTCTTGGGGAGGGCGCGGGAGGGGGATTCTTATCCCACGAAAAGAATCTCCCTTCCGCAAATATCTTTTCTAAGCCTGGGTGGGATGCAGGATCACCCAGCCCTCTTCGGTCTTTTCGCCCTCGGGCAGGCCGTTGAGCGCGGCGTTCATGGAAGCGATGGCCACTTCCAGCTGGCTGTCGCTGGGCTGGCGGGTGGTCAGCCGCTGCATTTGCAGCCCGGGCCAGCGCAGGGCGCGGATGACGGGCCCTTCGTGATGCGCCAGGGCCTTGAGGCTTTCATAGCTGATGCCGGCCACGCAGGGAAGCAGCACGATGGCCCGCAGTACCCGGAAGAAATAATTGGCGCTCAGATCCACCTGGAACAGCTGCAAAAGCAGCCAGTCCACAAACGTGTAAAACAGGATGGACAAAATCAGCGTCAGGATCAGAAAGCTGGTGCCGCAGCGGGGATGCAGGGTGGTGAACTGCTGGGCGTTTTTGGGGGTCAGGGGCAGATCGTGCTCATGGCAGTACACCGTTTT
>Ga0310694_10007643_pt1 | contig 10114 bp, 6 predicted proteins | sample 174DNAGHGhighgp2_FD_203884 | JGI IMG/M metagenome (GOLD analysis project Ga0310694, IMG submission 203884) | Sheep rumen microbial communities from Palmerston North, Manawatu-Wanganui, New Zealand - 1742 DNA GHGhigh gp2 (v2) (version 2) | ecosystem: Host-associated > Mammals > Digestive system >...
ACATGACAGTTTCGGGAGGTCGTCGCTGTAAATTATCAGCGCGTCTTCCCGAAGTTCTTTTTTATCAATGCGTCAACACATTCATTCTTCAGAGGCCTTTGTTATTCTCCAGGAGTGCTTTGACGGCTTTGTCGAAGTCACTTTCAAGGAGGCGCATTTCGCGCTCGCGGTAGATTTCGAACTCGCGCTCTGCTTGAAACTCGGTATAATCAAGGTACTATGGGGTGAGTAGGTTCAACCGGTCGTCATGTTTTGCTTGCAGAATGTAATGATATTTTTCAGAGGACTCGCTCTGACGGCGGATTTTTGGTCGGGTGGTGCTTTGGAGCCTAAAAAGAGAAATAATGGCCCGAATCGAATGACAATTGATAATCAGGCTGTTATAAAGACTCGTTTGAGGTCGAAATGTTAAGAAAGTATTGCCAAAACATTTTTCAAGGCAAACATTAGCGTGTTTTTTTTCATAAAATTGCCGTAGCGAGATGGTCAACTTGACGTGTTGCGAAAGTCAACGCAGCACGTCGAGTTGGTTCACTTATCGTGTTACGTTGGAAACCGGCCCGCGATGCGAGGCCGAAGGCAGCATTTTACGGCAACAGATTATGTAAAGAATTTTTGCCGATTTATAGTGCAGGCTTCACATGTCTGGAGCGAGCAAATTCTGCTTATCGAACTAATGTTTTCCCGAAAGGGAAGCAGCATTTTGCGGTTTCCATGCGGAGTGTGCATGATTTTCCGCGTTTTGTTTTCCTCTTTCAGTATTTTTTTATAACTTTGCAGCCGTTTTCGACTAATAACTTTTACCTCATTAACCTAACAAATCATTGAAATGCTGAAATTGAATGAATCGCTTATGAGACTCGGACAGCGCGGTATGGCTATGTTCGTCATGTTTGTGACATCCGCAGTGATGCTGTTTGCACAGGACGTGAACGAGAAGTTTTCCATGACGACACAGATGTTCCTGAATGAACTTAACACGCAGGCAGAACAGCCGAAGGCAGGTCCTCGCCGTGCCCCGTCACAGCGCCAGTTGCCCGGCAATATGCGGCAGCATAAGGCTCGCCGCCTGATAGCAAGCCCCGACACGATAGCCGGTGTGGCATACATCTCGTGCTTCATTCATCTGAAGGACACCGGACAACTGAATCAGGTTCGCTCGCTCGGTGTCAAGATAGAAGAAACCTTCGAGGGACAGAGCTTTGTGACCGCTCTTGTGCCTGTGAACCAGCTGGAGGCACTGGCAGGCATCGACAATGTCACCAATATAAAGGTGGCACGGCAGATGCGTCTGCTGACGAATGTGGCACGGCAGAAGACCAATGTCGATGACCTTCTCACGCAGTCGGCCGATGCCATAGGTGCAGGTGTCACCAGCAAGTTCGACGGCACGGGCGTGGTGCTCGGCATCATCGACACAGGCATCGACTTCCAGCACATCTCCTTCAAGGACAAGGACGGCAACAGCCGCATCAAGCGGGCATACGTCTATAACGGCAACTCTGCACAGGAATACACCACCATCAAAAGCACTTCTCCGACAACCGACAACAGCGCGGAAGACCACGGCACGCACACGGCTTCTACGGCAGGCGGTTCGAGCGTCATCGTCAGCGGCTCGACGGTCACCGTCACCGACAATCATGCCAATGCCTCCTACGGTGGTATGGCTCCCGCTGCCGACCTCTATCTGGCAGGCATCAACGGCCTGGAGGACACATACCTCACCAATGCCTTGAAGAAGATGGTTACATACGCCAACGGACAAGGCAAGCCGCTGGTGGTTAGCAACAGCTGGGGCTCGGGATGGGGACCTCGCGACGGAACGGGCGAATATGCAGATCTGGTTGCCCAGTACTTTGGTGACAACCATCCGAACCGCATCATCCTCTTCGCCTCATCCAACGATGCCGGACGCACAATAGGCAGTGACGAAACAGGCGGCTTCTTCGTAAAGAAAAACCAGGCAACGAGCAGCAGCCCCCTCGGCACTATTCTCCGCACAAGCGGATACCATGGCGAATACTATGAAGGCTTGATAGCTTGTGCATGGGCTCCCAGGAATCTCTGTTGCAAACTGCACGTCCTGGATGATTCCGGCACAATAAAGAGGACCTGGACGGTCACAAGTTCCAAGTCGTCATTCAGCGGACTAAGCACATACTACAGTGGCTCGCTGAGTATTTACATCAGTCAGGAAAACGGGAAATACAACCTTTACCTCTATTCCGATTACAATGACCCTCTTGAAGCAACAGATGACTATACGTTGGCCGTAGAGGTCTATCCCTCCAGCGGCAGTGCCAACATAAACATGTGGGCAGGCGACTGGACATACTTCACCAACCAGCTTACCACTTCCGGCCACACTTGGACGGCAGGCACGGACGACATGAGCGTTAGCGACGAAGCGACAATCCCCGATGCCATATCAGTGGGAGCTTATGTCTCGAAGAAGCAGTGGAAGGCATCTGACGGCAAAAACTATACAGCCAACGAGTACACAGTGGGAGACATTGCCTACTTCTCAAGCTATGCCACCGCAGAACTAAGCCCGACGGGAGAGGCCTATCCCTGGATTTCTGCACCGGGCGCCCGCCTTGCGGCAGCAGTGAACCACTACCACACGGCTTCGGTGGATGACTACAGCTACTATGGTTCCAGCTACAAGACAGACCTTGTCGTGAACAGCAACACCTATCCATACGCCATGATGGAAGGCACGTCGATGTCAACGCCTGTGGCCGCAGGCATCGTCGCCCTGTGGCTGCAAGCGGCACAGTCGGTGGGCAAAGACCTGACCGTGAACGACGTGAAGGACATCATGCAGCAGACAGCCATCAACGACAGCTACACGACCACAGGCGCGAATGCCTCGCACTTTGGCAAGGGCAAGATTGATGCGCTGGCCGGCATACAGTATATCCTCGCTTCGTCAACCAATCCCCGAATCATGGCTTCCGCCACAAGTATCGACTTCAAAAGCAATTACTCGACGGACATGAGTAAGACGGAAACCATATCCGTCAGCGGCATGAATCTTGAAACGGGCATCAGCGTCACCTTGGACGATCCGAGCGGCGTCTTCTCCGTCAGCACTACAGACATTCCTATGGCTGCGGCAGCAAGCGGAGCGAACATCGACGTGACATGGGCACCAACGTCCATCGGAACGTCAACAGCCACCCTCACACTCTCCAGCAGCGGTGCAGAGGATGTCAGCATCAACCTTACCGGCACTGTCAGCATGGATCGTGGGTACGCCCTTGTGACGGATGCCAGCACCCTCTCGGCAGGCGACGAGATCCTCATTGCATACGTCAACGGAAACGACAGCTATGTGCTCAGCACGACGCAGAAGGCAAGCAACCGCGCAGCAGTCAACGACGTGACGCTCAACAACGACGGCACGCTTACTCCGGGCGAAACGGCACAAATCATCACTCTGGAGAAGGACGGCGACAACTACCTCTTCAACGTCGGCAATGGCTATCTCTATGCAGCCAGCAGCAGCAGTAACCAGTTGAAGACAACGACGACGGTCAATGACAATGCAAAGGCAACCATCAGCGTCAGCGGCGGCAATGCCACCATTAAATTCCAAGGTACTAATTCGCGCAATATAATCCGCTACAATCCCAATAATGGCAGCCCCCTCTTCTCATGCTATGCAAACACATCAACGACAGGTTCGCTCCCGCAAATCTACAGCAAGGCTCCCATCGCCCTCAGCACCTACGGCACAGGCAACACAAACATCATCAGCGCATACAACGACGCGACACTCAACGTTGTCCTCTCCGGCCGTAACCTCTTCAAGGACGGAACGTGGAACTCCATCTGTCTGCCCTTCGATGTCGAGTTGGCCAACAGCCCGTTGGCAGGAGGCGATGTCCGGGCATTGAGCACTGCAAGCCTTGAGAACGAAACGCTGACGCTCAACTTCACCGCCAAGGGAGAAGTCAAAAACATTGCCGCCGGCACACCTTATATTATTAAGTGGGAGAGTAGCACCGACGTGACTGATCCCGTCTTCAAGGGCGTGACCGTAAAAACCGGCAACAATGACTTCACCAGCAATGATGGCAAGGTTCATTTCATAGGCACCTACGAGCCACTCTCCTTTGATGCAGAGAACAAGAGCATCCTCTTCATTGGCGAAGCAAACAAGATATATTACCCACTGGAAGGAGCAAGGATAGGAGCCTTCCATTGCTACATCCAGTTCGCAGACGACAACCCCGTCAAACAGTTCGTGCTGAACATCGACGACGAAGAGGACCCGACAGCCATCGCTCCTCTTCGCATGGAGGCGGAAGATGGAGTATGGTACGACCTCAAGGGAAGCAAACTTTCAGGCAAGCCTGTACAAAAGGGCATCTATATCAATAACGGTAAGAAGGTATTGAAGTGAACAAGTCATCATATAGTATTCAGACAGGTTGCAAGCTCAACTTGGGCCTTAACATCGTCGAGCGTCGCCCCGACGGCTACCACAACCTTCAGACAATCTTCTATCCTGTGCCGCTCTTCGATGAGATGGTCATAAGGGAAGGAAAGGACGAGGATGTGCTTGCCTTGGACGGGCGTCCTTTGGAGGGCGACGTGCGGGACAACCTGGTATTGAAGGCAGTACAGTTGCTGAGGCAAGAAGGCTTCTCCTTTCCACCGCTCTGCATCGACCTGAAGAAGGTCATTCCCAGCGGGGCGGGATTGGGAGGAGGCAGTAGCGATGCCGCCTGTACGATAAGGTCGGTCGCCCGGCTCTATGATTTGCCATTGAACGAAGAGCAGATGAAAGTGCTTGCCGGCAGTCTTGGTGCCGACTGCCCGTTCTTTGTCAATCCCCGTCCTTCATACGCTGAAGGGATAGGCGATGTGCTCATGCCTGTCTCGCTGAACCTTGACGGGTGGTACTTAATGCTTGTCAAGCCGGACGTTCATGTGTCCACTCGCGAGGCATACGCCGGGGTGCATCCCCATCAGCCTTCCTGTTCTTTGTTGGAGACGGCAAAGTCCCCCGTAGAACAGTGGAGGGACAGAATGGTGAATGATTTCGAGGAGAGCATCTTTGCGAACCATCCTTTGCTTGCCGAAATAAAACAGGAATTGTATCGCCACGGTGCTGCATACGCCTCCATGAGCGGCAGCGGCAGCACCATCTTCGGCCTTTTCCGCTCGCGCCCCGATTGCGAACAACTCTTTGCGGAGCACTTCACGTTTGTCTGCACCCTCTAACCCCTTTTACAAGTCAATCAGCAGCGAGTCCTCGCCTTCGTAGCGGAGTCCTCGCAGGGCGTTCCATTCGGGCGTTCCTGCCTGCCATACGAGGGAGGGGTTCTCTATGCCGTGCGAGTCGATGCGGCGCGTCACCATGCCCACGGTGATGCGATGGATGTCGATGGCCGGCAGATATTGCGGCTCGTCGGAGGATTCGTTGTGGACTTCCACGAGCAGCTGTATGTCCGTCAGTTCACCGAGAAGGATGCCTACAAGGCTGTCTGGCAGATGCGTATTGACGGCCAGGCGGTGGGCAGTGAAGGGCTTGAGGCCTGAAGCGAAGTGCTTGCAGATGCGACTCATCAGCAAAAGGACAAGCGTGTCGCGGTAGCGGCGGCTCAACTCGTCGCTGATGCGCTCGAAGGCGTAGGTGTGCAGGCTTTGGTTGGCATAGCAGAGCTGCGCGCCAAACAGGCAGATGCACCACGAAATCTGCAGCCAAAGCATGAACAGGGGAATGGCGGCAAACGAACCATAGATGGCGTTGTAGGCACTCAGCTTAATCTGATAGTGGACATAAATCCATTCCACGGCCATGAAAACCATTCCTGCCAGGATGCTCGGCCATATTGTGTGCTTCCATTTGACGCGTGTGTTGGGCATCAACGTATAGAGGAGCATAAAGGCCAGGACGGCAAAGACAAAGGGTGAGACGTGCAGGATGAACGACATCGTCTTGCCGATCAGCTGTGCGTCGGGCATCAAGGTGCTGAACGTCTGCAGGAAGAGGCCGAGGCCGCTGGTAATGACCACGACAAAGGGAAGGAACAGGAAGACGCTGATGTAGTCGATGACTTGCCGGTAGATGGTGCGCGAGCGCTTTACGAACCAGATGGTGTTGAATGCCTCCTCGATGTTTGCGGTAAGGGAAATCAGCGTGTATAGCAGGAAGATGATGCCGATGCCGATGAACACGCCGCCCTTTGTGTGCTGCAGGTATGAGTCAACGAAGTAGAGGATTGTGTCGGCAATGTCGGGGTTGCCTTCGAGCGAGCTTCTCAGCTTTGTCTCGAGGATGGCGTCGAAGCCGAAGCCCCGTGCGATGGCAAAGACGATGGCGAACACGGGAACGGCGGCCAGCATACTGCTGTAGGTGAGGGCCGAGGCATAGCTCAGGATGTGGTTCTTCGTGATGCACTCCCAGGTGATGACGAACCGCTTCAGCACTCTCAACCCCAGCCTTTGCAGAAAGTTGAGATGCTTCTCGTTGACGCTCCATATATGTTCAAGACTCACCAGATTATAATAGAAAGAAAGAACAGTGAACCTGTAAGCCGGGTTCTGTCTTCCCTTTCGGGAATGCCTGCCATTTATCTACGGGCAGCGTCGCCGCTGTCCTCTATCGTTCTACCCTCCGGCTCGGACGGGCCGCCCTCTCTTTGTATGCGCCGGTTTACATGAACTTTCAACTCCCGGAATGCACAGCACCGACATCACTGCCGGCCTGGTAGGCTCTTACCCCACCTTCTCACCCTTACTCCGCCATAGCGAAGCGGTCGTTCTCTTCTGCATCTGCAGACCCTCGCGAATCTCTTCCCGTTAGGAAGCGGGATGCCCTGTGTTGCCCGGACTTTCCTCTCCTTTGTCCTGTCCTCATAAAGGACATCGCAAAGCAGCGGCAAGCCGGTTCACTGTCTTTGTTCTTGCTGCAAAGGTACGAATAAGTGCTAAAAATGCAAGCGGAAACTTATTTTTCTTTTGCTTATTTGTATGCAATAAGCCTGATTCTGGTATTTCTCTTTTTATCTTGCACGCCTTGACTTGGTTCTTTCCCGACTTTTGACACCTTCGTTCCTACAAATCCACATCATCAGAGAAGTCTCTGGCGAGCTGCCATGTGCAGGGAACAACAAGGCGGCCTGTCTTGTCGATGTAGCCGCACTTGTCGCCCATGTCCTGCACGGCAGCCAGGCTTTTGACGGAATCTGCCTTGCAGGAAATCATCCCCGATGTGATAGCCGTCGATAAGAGCATCGTGCCGATAAGCTTTCTCCTTTTATTCATAATGGTTTCTCCTTTTGCGCTACAAAGACACGATTAAGTGAGCGAAAAACAAAAGGAAACGCCTTTTTTCTTGTGCCATCGCATACAGGCCTTCTTGCAAAGACACGAAGACCTGTCACATAATCACAAGGCCGGGCCCACGGGAAAGAATGCCCGTATGGACATCTTGCCTCCTGTCATCCCAAAATGGCAGGCTACCGTTGTCTGATGTCAACGGCTTCTCCTGGTGGTACGATTGCGGAAAGAAACGGGTGATTGTCCGCAATGAAACAACGCATTCAGAAGATTGAAAATGTAAAGATTCTTCTCGTCTTTGCGTTACTTGGCATAGAAAAGCGGCATCCGAACTGCCGGGAGCCTGGAGGAAGACCGTTTTTCGCGGTTTTTATATTTCAATAGTTATCAGCCGCTTACAAAACCCTTTGTTTCAAAGAAGCGGAGAAAAGGAACAGGAAACAAGTGCTTTTCGACAAAATTCGGCGTGTTTTTTCGACTATCGAAGCGTGCCTCTGCAAAAAACGCACCGTGCCAAGTTGACCAATTCAGCGTGCTGCATTGGGAATCGCGCCATGGAGGAAGGACTAAATCTGCCGTGGAAGTCACGTTTCACCCTATGCCGAAATCAAAATGTTGTCAAGAATTTTTCCTGATTTTTCCGTTCTGTCATCTGCCATTTCCTACTCGTGCCATCATGCTCCCGAATGTTTGGCGCTTTAATGGCTGCGTGTTTCCAGAACCTGCGGAAGTTGAATCACAAAGGTTTTCAAGGCGGAAGCAGGAGCTGCCTTCCCCCCTGACAAAATGACAAGTCGGCAGGGAAATGTGACTTTGGCATCTTTTTTGTTTGGTGTGAGTATGGCGGGAGTAGCTGTGCAAAGGAATGTGAAAATCGTTTCTTCCCGGATTAAGAACCGTTAATTGAAAGCAGGAAAGGTGAAAAGGTGAAAAGCTAAAAGCAATACTTGAAAGTTTCTTTGTATTTTTGCAATGCGAAACAAGCAACAAACATAATTACACTAAAGATCAAGATAACTATGAAACAGACAACAAAGAATTGGATTGGCGCAATTGCCCTCGTTTTGGGCAGCAGTGCCGTGACGGGTGCCGTGGTCAGAGGCACAGTATCTGGCAATCAACCTCTCGCAGGCAATCCTGCGGCAGCGGCGACTTCACCCATGGTCGTTCCTTCCGGCTTTGTCGATTTGACGACGGCGGCAGAGAGCGCAGTGGGCTCCGTAGTATATATTAAGGTAACGCAGACGGGCAAGACGCAGCGCATACAGATACAAGACCCGTTCAGCGACTTCTACGACTTCTTTGGCTTTGGAGGTCGCGGCGGACAGCCCCAGGAGCGTGAGTACAGGCAACCTGACCGTCACGCCGCAGGCAGTGGCGTGATCATCTCTGCCGACGGCTACATCGTGACGAACAACCATGTTGTGGGCGAAGCTGACGAGATCGAGGTGAAGCTCAATGACAACCGCGAGTTCAAGGGGCGCATCATCGGTTGCGACGCTACTACCGACCTCGCGCTCATCAAGATTGACGCCAAGGACCTTCCCGCCATCAAGATAGGCAACAGCGACGACCTCAAGCTCGGCCAATGGGTGCTGGCAGTGGGCAACCCCTTCAACCTGACGAGCACCGTCACGGCTGGCATCGTGAGTGCCAAGGCCCGCTCGCTCGGCGCAAACGGCATAGAGAGCTTCATACAGACGGATGCTGCCATCAACAGCGGCAACTCTGGCGGCGCCCTCGTCAACGAGAACGGCGAGCTGGTGGGCATCAATGCTATGCTCTACAGCCAGACAGGCAGCTACAGCGGATACGGCTTCGCCATACCCACAAGCATTATGAACAAAGTAGTGGCCGACCTCAAGGTGTATGGCACTGTTCAGAGGGCTATTCTGGGTGTTCAAGGCATTGACGTCTCCATATGGATAGACAACGAGAAGGCAAAGGGCAATGAGCCAGACCTCGACGTAGTGGAAGGCGTCTATATAGACAAAGTGACCGATGCCAGTGCTGCCGAGGAGGCAGGCTTGCAGAAGGGCGACGTCATAACCGAATTCGACGGGAAGAAAGTCAGCAAGATGTCCGAGCTTCAGGAAGCCATTGCCCAGCATCGTCCCGGCGACAAGGTGAGCATCACCTACAAACGCGCCAAGAAGGAGAGCACGGTCAAAGTAACGCTCCGCAACATCCAGGGTACGACGAAGGTAATGGAAGAGGTTGACCTCGACCAGATGGGCGTCTCCCTCAAGCCTGTCACGGAAGACGAGAAGAAGACACTCGGCATCAGCTACGGCTTGACCATCAATGCAATTCGCAACGGCAAGATGAAGTCGGCAGGCGCAAGCAAAGGCACCGTCATACTTTGGGTCAACGACCAGAAGATGCAGACGGAGGAAGACTGGGAGAACGCCGTGACAAGCGCCAACCAAAGCACCGACCGCACCCTCTGGATAAAGGCCATCACGCCAAGCGGCCGCAAGGTCAGCTATGTAATTGAGCTCGACGAAAACTAAAAGAAAACAAGAAATTTAGACAATAAGAGATTTTGATTCCCCGAATCCTTTGCAGGTTCGGGGAATTTTCGTACCTTTGTACCCGAATAGGAATTTAAGTAACCAAACAAGTACAAACATGAAAACAAGTATTCAGACAAAGCGGCTTGGAGCAGCGCTCCTGCTTATGCTTACCAGTATGCTCCCGTCCCTTGCCGTTGACTATGGCATCACCGTTGGAGGCGTGAAAGTAACGTCCGACAACAAGAACAACATCAAGGGAAGCAGTATCACTTCTGGAACAGTAACGTACAATCCTTCAG
>Ga0310694_10007645_pt1 | contig 10114 bp, 7 predicted proteins | sample 174DNAGHGhighgp2_FD_203884 | JGI IMG/M metagenome (GOLD analysis project Ga0310694, IMG submission 203884) | Sheep rumen microbial communities from Palmerston North, Manawatu-Wanganui, New Zealand - 1742 DNA GHGhigh gp2 (v2) (version 2) | ecosystem: Host-associated > Mammals > Digestive system >...
AATGCCTTATCATCAATTTGATTTAGGGCACCCTTCATTTGACCCATACCAGGTAAAAAGCCTAAAATCTTAGATAATGAACCCATACGCTTAATCATTTTGAATTGTTTTAGCAAGTCATTATAATTATAGCTTTGGCTCATCATTCTTTCTGACATCTTTTGCATTTCCTCTTCATCGATATTTTCTTGTACTGTATCGATAAGACTTAATACATCACCCATACCTAAGATTCTATCTGCTAAACGATCTGGATAGAAAATTTCCATTGCGTCTAGCTTTTCACCTGTAGACATAATCTTAATAGGGATACCTGTCATTTCCTTAATAGACAAGGCAGCACCACCACGAGTGTCACCATCTAGTTTTGTTAAAATAATACCTGTAATGTCTAAATCCTTATGGAAGGAAAGTGCAACATTAACAGCATCCTGACCTGCCATTGCATCTACAGTTAATAGGATTTCATCAGGCTTAGCAATTTCTTTTACATTTTTAAGCTCTTGCATTAATTCCTCATTAATTTGTAAACGACCTGCAGTATCAATAAATACTAAATCATAGCCATTTTCCTTAGCATATTTTAAACCCTCAGTTACAATCTTTTCTGCTGATACCTTTGTTCCCATTTCAAATACAGGAACAGAGATTTGCTTACCTAATGTAACTAATTGGTCTACTGCGGCTGGACGGTAAATATCGGCAGCAATTAAAAGTGGCTTTTTCTTTAGCTTCTTTCTATAGAAAAGTGCCATCTTACCTACTGCAGTAGTTTTACCTGCACCCTGTAAACCTACAGCCATAATTATGGATTGGCCATGCTCTTTAATTTTTAAATCTACAGCCTCATCACCTAAGGTTCTTTTTAATTCTTCTCTAACAATTTTAACAACCTGTTGTCCTGGGTTTAAGCCCTTCATGATTTTCTCACCAAGTGCTTGCTCCTTAATATTTGCTAAAAACTTTTTAACAACCTTATAGTTAACATCGGCCTCTAATAGGGAAAGTCTAACCTCCCTAAGCATATCATCGATATCTTTTTCATCTAGCTTTCCTTTACCAGTAAGACGTCTTAATCCCATTTGTAAACGAGAGCTTAAACTATCAAATGCCATAAATTACTCCTTCAAAAGACTCAATAGTTCTTCCTTTAGATTAGGGTTAATATCCATTGAATCAATTTTCTTAAATTTCAAATAAAGATGAAGCTTTGATTCATATTCTTCTAAAGCATTAACGCTTCTTTTTAATTGATCATGTACTCCATTTCTTGAGATCGAATAGTTTTCGGCCATTTCTGTAATGGATAAATCCATAAAATAATAATCCTCAAAATATTCTCTTTGCTTATCTGTTAATAATACGCCATATAGATCATATAAATCTATGATATATTGTCTCTTATCGTCTTCCATATTAATCCTCAAAGAAGTCTGCAAATAAGCCATATAGGTATTGTTCAATATCAAATACCTCTAAATCATCTACACCCTCACCAAGTCCAACATACTTAATAGGGATACCAAGCTCATGACGAATAGCAAGTACAATACCACCTTTAGAAGTACCATCTAGCTTTGTAAGAATAACACCAGATACATCAGTTGCCTCTTTAAACGCCTTTGCCTGAGACATACCGTTTTGACCTGTAGTTGCATCAATTACAAGTAATGTTTCATGTGGTGCATCAGGCACTTCCTTTTGTAATACTCTTTTCATCTTAGATAGCTCATTCATAAGATTAACCTTATTCTGTAATCTACCTGCAGTATCACAAAGTAAAATATCATATCCTTCTGCCTTTGCCTTTTTAATAGCATCAAACATTACAGATGATGGATCAGTTCCATCTGGCTTAGTTACAATATCTACACCTACACGCTTAGCCCATACATCTAGCTGTGCAATTGCACCAGCTCTAAATGTATCACCAGCTGCAAGTAATACCTTCTTGCCTTCATTTTTATATTGGTTTGCAATCTTCGCAATCGAAGTAGTTTTTCCAACACCATTTACTCCAACAAACAAAATAACAGATAATCCGTTTTTATTTAGGTTTAAATTCGCATTGACAACTTCTCCATTTAAATAGATTTCAAACATCTCATCCATGATCATTTCTTGTAAATCAATTGGATTTTTAATCCCCTTAGATGAAACCTCTTCTTTTAGCTTGTCAATGAAATCTACAACAGTGTCAACTCCAATATCTGCCATAATGAAAGTTTCTTCTAACTGGTCAAATAAATCCTCATCAATTTGATCACTTTTAGATAGTATATCCTTTAATGTAGATAGGGCGCCCTCACGAGTTTTGTGAAGTCCCATTTTATATTTTTCTTTTTTCTTTTTATCTTTTCTTTTAAATAAATCAAAAAAGCCCACAAAAATCACTCCATATTCTAAAGTATTATATCATAAATGAGGGTAAAAAGGAAAGAAAAAACTCCAGGTTAGGAGTTTATTTCTTTACCAATTCATTATATTCCTCAATTGAAACAAAATTCTTACATTTTGGATAGTTAGAGCAGCCATAGAAAGTATTTCCCTTATTCTTACCCTTTGATGCAACACGAGGGACTAAATTACCCTTGCCACACTTTGGACATAAGACATTCGATGAGGCTTCTTTATTTACCTCACAATGCTTATAGCAATACTTTGTTCCATCTGATTTTAAAATCATCATCGAAGAACAATTTGGACATTTCTCATGAGTTGGAGTATCCTCTATTACAATCTTACAGGATGGGTAATTTGAGCATCCATAGAAGGTATTTCCCTTATTCTTACCACGTGTAGCAACCCTGGCAACTAAATTACCCTTACCACATTCTGGACAAATAAATACTTCCTTTGGTGCTTCATTACACTTCTTAGAGCAGTATAAATTACCATCTTTATCTAATAACATTAAAGCTCCACAATCAGGACATACCTCATTAGTTGGCTTATCATTATAGATAGTTTTACATCTTGGATAATTTCCACAAGCATAGAAAATACTTCCCTTATTCTTACCAGTTTTAGATACCTTTTGAATAAGATTTCTCTTCTTACATACAGGACATAAAACACCTGTATCTTGGTTGTCATCTTCTTCCTTCTTTATATAATTACAGGAAGGATAATTACTACAGGATACAAATTCACCATATTTACCTAGACGAATCACTAATGGATTTCCACACTCTGGGCAAATCTCATCTGTTGGAATAGGATATAGGCTTTCCATATTCTTTAATGCCTTTTCATAAAGTGGCATAAAAGCATTATAGAAGGAATTCAATTCATCTAGCTTATCTAATTCACCATTTGCGATTCTATCTAAATCATTTTCCATATTGGCAGTATATTGTACATTGATAATTTGACTAAAATATTCCTCTAGCTTATCAATAGTTAAAATACCCTGTTCAGTAGGATGAATTAGCTTCTTTTCAATCTTAATATATTCTCTATCCTTTAAGATTTGTAATGTTTGAGCATAAGTAGATGGTCTACCAATACCTAATTCTTCCATATCCTTAATTAAGGATGCTTCAGTATATCTAGACTTTGGTTGAGTCTTCTTATCGATAATATTTACCTCTAAGGCATTATACATCTCACCTAAATTAAACTTTGGTAATTGACCCTCTTCATCTAAATCCTTACCATAAACCTTTAGATAACCATCAAATTGAAGGGAGCTACCTGTTGCAGTCCATAAGGAATCTGTATTTGTAAACTCAACCTTTTGATTGTTGTATACAGCATTAGCCATTAAGGAGGCTAATGTTCTTTTATAAATAAGGTTATATAGCTTATATTCTTCATCAGATAAATAATCTCTTAAATCATCTGGTGTTCTTAAAATAGATGTAGGTCTAATACCTTCATGGGCATCTTGCATACCCTTTTGAGAATGAATTTTTAGACTACCTAAATATCTAGAGCCATAATTATTTAAAATATAGTCTTCTGTTTGCTTAACAAAGCTATCAGCTAAACGAGTAGAGTCTGTTCTCATATAGGTAATTAAACCAACAGTCTCAGATCCAATATTTTTACCTTCATATAGGCTTTGAGCAATTCTCATTGTTCTAGTTGGTGAAAATCCTAAACGAATAGATGCATCTTGTTGCATAGTAGATGTAGTATATGTAGGATAGCTTGATTTTTTAATTTGCTTAGATTGAATATCAGATACAGTAAATGATAATAATCTTGCCTTTAGGTTTTCTAAATCCTTGCGGTTAGTAATATGATTTTTTGAATCAATCTTTTTACCATTTAATTCAGTAAGCTTTAATTTAAAATTAGGGAAGATTGCTTCCATTTCATAATATGGCTCACTTACAAAGGCTAGGATTTCCTTTTCTAAATTAACAATTAATAATAAAGCTGCACTTTGTACTCTACCTGCAGATTTAGAATTTATCTTTCTTTGTAATAATGTAGATAGCTTAAAGCCTAAAATACGGTCAATCATTCTTCTTGATTCTTGACTATCTACCATCTTCATATTGATGATATGAGGATTCTTTAATGCCTCATTAACTGCTTGTTTAGTGATTTCGTGAAATTCTACACGATTCTTCTCACTAAAATCAAGACCTAATTCTCTAGCTAGGTGATATGCTATAGCCTCTCCCTCACGATCAGGGTCGGTTGCAAGATAAACTTCATTGCCCTTGCAATACTTCTTTAAAGATTTAACTAAATTCTCTTTTCCTTCTATATATTTATAATAAGGTATAAAGCCAGCATCAATATCGATACCAAGACCACCCTTACCTGAGGTTGCAAGGTCACAAATATGTCCCTTACTAGAAAGCACTGTATAGCCTTTTCCTAGGTATGAGGAAATAGTTTTTGATTTACTTGGTGATTCCACAATAATTACTTTCATAAACTTCCTCCTCTTTTGCTTTAATAATATATTTCAAAAAAAATCCTATGTCAAGGCACATTTTTACAAAAAGAAAGCCCCTCCTATAAGGAGGGAAAAAATTAATTATTATCTTCTTTCGTATCATCAAATTCTAAATCTAAAGATAACTGTTTTGAAAAATATCTATTAATTGGAGCAAATGTCTTACGATGAATTTTACAAGGTCCATTTTTACTAATAGCATCTAAATGATCCTTAGTCCCATAGCCCTTATGCTTTTTAAAACCATAATTTGGATACTTAATATCCATCTTCTCCATATAATGGTCTCTTGATACTTTAGCTAAAATTGAAGCTGCCGCAATAGAGGCAGATAATGCATCACCATGAATGATTGCCTCATGAGGGTATTCGATATTACCTAAAGGCATTGCATCTACTAAAACATAATCAGGCTTAACTTGAATTTTATCAAGACATTCTAGCATACCCTTTTTTGTAGCTTGATAAATATTTAAATTATCAATATCCTTTTCATGAATGAATACTACAGAATAAGAAATAGCTTGTTTAATAATAATTTTATATAGTTCTTCTCTTTTCTTAGCAGATAGCTGCTTAGAATCATTAATGCCATCAATTCTTAAAAATGGAGGTAAGATACAAGCAGCAATACATACAGGGCCAGCTAAAGCCCCACGTCCTGCCTCATCAATACCACAGATATTTCTATATCCTTTATCTAATAGCTCATCTTCAAATTTGTATAGATTAATTTCACTCTTCTGGCTTTTCATAGCTCATTGCCCCTATCTTATTGCCTCTTAGCTCATTCATAAAGATGACTCTAACTCTATCATAGTCAATAGCGCCACCTTTAACAATACAGCCTCTTTTTTTACCAATTTGTTCCATAACTTGATATGGATCTTCATCTAATTGTTCTAAATTAAATCTAGATTTAATATATTCTGGATATTCTTTAGATAAATAGGAAATGGAATTGGCAACAATATATTCCATATCCAAAATCTCATCTTTAATAGAACCTGCCATAGCTAGCTTTAATCCTACCATTTGATCTTCAAATTTAGGCCACAAGATACCTGGTGTATCTAATAAGAATAAATCCTCATCTACCTTAATCCAGGTTTGACTTTTAGTTACTCCTGGTTTATCTCCAACCTTTACAGCCTTTCTTTTGGCTAGGGTATTAATTAATGTAGATTTACCAACATTAGGAATTCCAATAATCAATGCCTTAATCTGTTTGGATTTGATTCCCTTCTTTTCTCTATTTAAAAATACATCATGTAATGCCATTTGGCAGTACTTTTTAATATTCTTAATATTATATAAGGAAATAGAATCAATATCTAAAGATAAAATACCATTTTTCTTATAATAATCCATCCAAGCCTTTGTAACCTTAGAATCAGCTAAGGTGGATTTATTTAATAGGATTAATCTTGGCTTATTCCCAACAATTTCATCGACCATTGGATTTGTTGAGGAATAGGGAATTCTTGCGTCTTTTAGCTCTATGACTAAATCTACTTGCTTAATATGCTCTTTAATCTCTCTTTTGGCTTTAGCCATATGGCCTGGAAACCATTGAATTGGCTTTGCATCACTCACAAGAATCACATCCTTTCAAATTTATTTGAAAAATATTCCTAATAAAAGGAAATTCCAGTTATTGGGAATATTCTAAAGAATACCTTACCTAATAAATCCTCTTCCTTGACTAATCCAAAGCTTCTAGAATCCTTAGAGTTATTTCTATTATCACCAAGTAATAATAGATATCCCTCTGGAATAGTAAATTCTAAATCTGTTGAACCCTCAAGTACTGAATCTCTAATGATTTCGTATTCTGATAATGAAATATCATCACAAACCTCTGCGCCTACATAGGTTTTAGATGTCATTTCATCATATTTAATTACACTACCAGAGATACCTACAACTCTTTTGATGAAAAAGGCATCTTCATTTGCATAATGCTCTGCATCAAAAACAACTACATCTCCTTCTTTTGGAGTGTAAAATACATCTACACAAAATAGTTTATCCCCATCATAGAAGGTATTTTCCATTGACTGACCAACGACTGTACATGGAGTTGTAATATAGATTAATAAAAATAGCATAATTGAAAAGCATTTAAAGATAAATGCGAAAATGTCTGATTTGACATTAAATGTATGTAAAAATGGTAAGAAATCCTCATTCTTCACTTTTTTATAAATTACATACCCAAGTATATAGGTATTAACTACAAATACTGTATATAGGGTAATAAAGAATAAAACTAACGCAATACCATAAAACGAAAAGAATGAACCATTTCCTAATACATTATAAAATACTGCATTCTTTTTAATTCTGATTAATGAGAATACAATCATGAAGATATATAAAGACTCAAGAAGGATTTTCTTTATAAGAACAATCCTTCTATATTTTATTAGCTCTTCTTCTGTGATTGTTTTATTTTGATACTTTTTTTCTAGTGATTCCATTAATTATCATCAACTCCAAACATTTGTCTTAAACCCTCAGTATCGACTAAGATTTCCCTAGATTTTGTTCCATTCTTAGGAGAGATGATTCCTCTATCTTCTAAAATTGCAACAATACGACTTGCACGGTTAAAGCCTAATTGGAATCTTGTTTGGATTGAATTGATTGAACAAGAATTAGAATCTACACAGAATTCAGCAATCTGATATAATAATTCCTCAGATTCCTGAGCAACATCTCTACCACCTAAAGAGCCCATAGATCCACCTTGACTATTCATACGCTTCTTTAAATCATCAAGATTGAACATATAATCAGGACCATAGGTTTGAACTAAATAATCACATACTGCACAAATTTCATCATCAGAAATATATGCACCCTGTGCACGTAGTGGAGCACCATTGTTCTTAATTAACATATCTCCTCTACCAAGTAAGTTTTCAGCACCTACTTCATCTAAGATTGTATTAGAGTCAATCTGGCTTGCCACACGGAATGCGATACGACATGGAATATTTGCCTTGATTGTACCATTAACTACCTGTACTGTAGGTCTTTGAGTAGCTAGGATAATATGCATACCGCAGGCTCTAGCCTTTTGAGCAAGTCTTACGATAGAATCATTTACCTCAGCACCAACTTGTAATACTAAATCATTGAACTCATCAATAACCGCAAGAATATATGGCATATTTTCAAGTTCCTTATATTCTTTTCTCTTCTTATTGTATTCTTCAATATTACGTACTCTATTTTTAGCAAATACCTCATATCTTCTATCCATTTCCTCACAGGCCCACTTTAATGCCTCACCAGCTAAATTTAGGTCTGTAATTACAGGGACAGCTAGATGTGGAATATCTCTATAGAAAGTCATTTCTACCATCTTAGGGTCAACTAAAATAAGCTTTAACTGCTCAGGAGAGTTCTTAATTAATAAAGATACTAGAATTGTATTAATGGATACAGACTTACCTGATTTAGTAGCACCTGCAATTAAGGCATGTGGCATATCTGTAATATCTTGATAAACTGGAGCACCATTAATATCCTTACCTAATGCTACACGCATAGGCTTTTTATCGTTTACAAATTCATCAGTGATGATATCTCCAAATTTAACCATTTCAGCTACATCATTAGGAGCCTCTACACCTACTGTATTCTTTCCTGGAATTGGAGATAGAATACGTAAGGATTGTACCTGTAGATTCATGGTAAGGTTATCCTTAATTTGGTTAACCTTTTTAACGTTAACACCTGGGTCTAGCATAATTTCATACAATGTAAAGGCAGGCCCCTTTGTATAAGAAATTACCTCACCAGCAATACCAAAGGATTGTAAAGTCATATTGATAATATCTTTCTTTTCCTCAAGCCATGCAGGTAATTCCTTTTCCTCTTGGTTAGAAACCTTAAACATCTTTTGATATTCAACATGATAATTTTGATATTTAGAAACCTTCTCCTTAATAACAGGCTTCTTTTCTTCTACTTTAGTATCCTCTTCACTAGCTTCCTTACTAACAGTTGGGAAGTCATTATGACTAGCTCTTTCAATAGCCTCTTCAATTGAGATATTCTTATCTACTGGAGGATTGTCAGAAAATTCAATTTCAGGTGCCTCCATTGATGGCATATCGTTGAATTCAAATTCCTCTTCACTTGGTTCATCAAAGCTAAATTCTTCTTCCTTTTTCTCTTCCTCTTCCTTCTTTTTCTCAGTTAAGAAGGATGGAATTGAAGTTGGAACTGGCTTTGGCATTTTCTCATCCTGATGATTATATTCATATGGAGTTTCATCCACATCAATATGAACCTCGAAGCTTCTTTCCTCTTCTGGTTCTTCTTTAATCTCTTCAATAGGTTTATCCTCTTCAACCTTATCTTCTAAGAATTCATCAATATCCTCTTCAAATAAGGATAAACCCTTTTTCTTTTTCTCTTCTTTAGGCATATCCTCTTTTTTCTTTAAACCAGGATCTCCACCTAAAATCTCTCTTGCTTTATCATTATCTAGCATTTGGAATTCATAATATTTATGACCATATCTTTTAACAATTTCATCCTCAGATAAATGCTTATCCTCTTCCTTACGGATATAGTCATATCCCATATCTACATCTACTTGACCTGCATTATCAATAAAGATAGCCTCATCATCTACTTGTGTACCATATGCCATAGATACAATTGGAGTTGGACGGAATTCATTCTTCTTTAATTGAAACTTAAATCCACCTGATAATTGATAAATAACAAATGGTTCCTCATCCATAAGTAGGGGAATATATTCAATTTCTTTAATCTTTTTCTTTTTCATACTACTCCTCCAATAAGGCTTTTTTATCTTCCTTTTTCATCAATGCCATATTCTTATCAAAGCCTGATGCTTCAGTTTTATTTATTACACCAGGATTTAAATAGATTCTTTTCTTAAGCTTAATATCAGATGAGACCTCCAAAGGCTTTTCATCTTCTATATCAAATTCTTCTTTAATCTCAGTTTTGATAGAATCCATAATATCATTTACACCACTATCAATTTCCTCATAGGAATTCTTAAATGATTTAGAATAAACCTTATAGGCCTCCTCACCAATAATTCCTATACAAGCTAAATATAGCTTTTTCATAATAATAGCAACTGCTACATCTACAGAAAACTTTCTAACAAGCCATGTAGGATCTAAAACAGATTTAATAATT
>Ga0310694_10007646_pt1 | contig 10113 bp, 7 predicted proteins | sample 174DNAGHGhighgp2_FD_203884 | JGI IMG/M metagenome (GOLD analysis project Ga0310694, IMG submission 203884) | Sheep rumen microbial communities from Palmerston North, Manawatu-Wanganui, New Zealand - 1742 DNA GHGhigh gp2 (v2) (version 2) | ecosystem: Host-associated > Mammals > Digestive system >...
TCATAACTATGCCACCCAGTAGTTTGAGTAACAGCAGGAAGTAAATATTGTTCGCAAGTGCCTGACGCCGCGTTAATCCATTCATTTATAAACCAACGTTTTTGATCTACGCCCCAGTTCATAGAGGCTAAGTCAGCACCATCTGCGGATGCTCTAAATACAAAAGAGGGATAAGAACTGCCATAAGCTGTCATTGAAGGAGCACTAAGTTCGCCAGTCATTACGTCGCCCGCAGTTTTTACATATCCATCTATATCATATTTATGAAGTTCTTTAATGCTTGTACCATCATGATAATATACTGGATGATGAGGATAGAGGGACATTTGATAAGTGCCAAATGCGCGACCTAAGAAAATATACCAATAACCATCATTGTAAGTAGGTAATTCTTGTACAAGCGGGAAGGCGGCCGCCAGAGTAACTTTATCATGCGTTTCGCCAGGTGTAACTTTCATATATACATCTTTGTGAGCTGTAAGAGCGTTTACGCTAGTACTAATATTGAAACTATAACGTAAATCTACACCACCATAGCACCAGGCTAAGTTAGCCGCGTCTACCGCAGCATTAGCATCTCTAGTAGTAGTGGTTATATAGTAAAAAAATTCATCAAATGGATCAAATTCTACGGTTGTAAGAATTGCTTTTGATGTACTGTTGTATCCATTGCTTACATTATTAAATGGCGTTAATTTATTTTCATCTACATGAGCTAGCAATTGATAACGATAAATAACACTATTAGCTACAAAGGAGCCGTTACCATGTCCTAAACTATTGAAAATTGAATAGGTTGTGTTTGTATTATAATCTGCGCGGCGCCATGAGTCATTGTAGAATGTAAATAGAATTGGTGTACCAACCGAATAATGAGTAGTAAGTGCAGTGGTACCCGTATAGTAACAAGTCTTTGCGCCTAATCCATTAATATTTAATTTAGTAGTGTTTGCGCCCGCGACATGCGGCACATATATAATTGTTAACCCCTCATAATAGGCGGTTAAACCTTCAATTGTTCCAGTCCAAGTGCCTGCGGTAGTATCTGTAGTTGGACCTTCTACATAATAGAACTTAGACCCATATTCAGTTGTCCATGCTGGGACACCACTTGAAGAGACCTTCAATACCTGGTCAGTAGTACCAATAGCTAAGCGTTCAGGAGTATTCGCGGCAGAAGCATAAATCATATCGCCCTTTGCTGATGTTAAAGTATTGTGTACAACCGCAGTATCAAGTGCCCATGAACTGTCGCTTCCAAGACGCTCCCAAGTATATGTAGTGCCGCTAACAGAAATACACACATATTCGCTATCATTTGAAGAATCTATTACAACATCACCAACCGTTGGAGTGTAGGTTAAGCCGCTAATCGCGGGCGTACCTGTGTATCCATCGGACATTGTTGTAGTTGTCTTTCCTAAGAAGCGAAGAGCTTGAGAAAGGCCAAGCGCTGTCCGCAAGTCAGTCGCGGAAATATCGCCTGTTTTTCCGGCGACCTTAGTTACTGGATAACTGACACCAATTTCAGCTAAAGTCGCACTACCACCTAAGCTAATAGCCTTACTGCCAATTGTAATAGAAGAATTAGCGAGTTTTCCATTAGCAATTGAACCCGCGAGCATAGCGTTTGTTACTTTGCCTTCTCCTATACTAATTGTGCCCGCGCCAGTAATTGCTGTTTGCGCAGTACCAGAAGTGCCGTTAATTAATCCATTGCCAGGTGTAATTGAGGTTACAGTACCGGTATTTGTAGTATAGCCTTTTTTCGCGAGCTGATAGTATAGTGTACGACCAGTTATTAAATTAGTATCAGCACTAGTTACATCGGCGTTTGCGGTATTATCTGTTACTCCTTTCGCAGACGCGGCTGCAAGAGTATAGCCATCTACTGTTCCGCCAGTAACCAAGGCTTTTGTACTAGGATTATATGTTAAAGATGCAGTTTTATTAACTGTGCTTGTGGTTGCGGTAGTAGCAGTACTAGCCGCGAGAATTACAGGATATGCGCCTGCGGTAGTGATTACTGCGTTTTGAGTAACTTTTGTATCAGTATCGGTTTCATTTGACCAGTAAACACTTGTGCCATTTGTCTTTAAAATTTGACCGCTTGTGCCTGGCCCATATGTTGTTCCATTTGAAGAAGTAGGAATGTTTAATATTTGAAATTGGCTTGTTGTGCTGTATACGGTATCTGTTGCCCGTAAACTGCCAGCAACCACAGTATCTTTCAATTGTGCCATACACAAGCCTCCTTATATTTCTATAAATTCATTAGAATGGGCTATGCCGCTTTCGTGTAATGCGGCGTTACCATCTTCAACAAGATTTGAAGTAACGAATATACCATTTTTCATAATTTTTAATGCGCCTACGGGACAAATATAACTATTTAATTTATAATAAACATTAGAAACACCGAAAACCTCTAAACGATCAATACTTTTGGTGGCTGGTGTAATGAATTGTATATGTTGGAAACCTTTATTGCCACCGTCAACAACAAAAGTTGACTTTGCGGTTCCATCTGTATAGTCAATCATAAAGCCGCCCGCACCATAATATTGGGACATTACATCGTCAGTATCTTCCCAAATATCAAAAATATATGAAGTATTTGGCGCAAAATACCCTTGTAAAAAACCGCTTTTATTATCTTTAAGATTTTGCTCAAACGGTGCTTGACGAAGCACAATAGCAGGCTCATCATTACGATTAGTTATTTCGCCTATTCCAGTTGTAGCTCCGGATTTAGCAAAAGGTTTAATTAATTCACTTTTAAATATATTAGATTGAGTTTCATTAAATTCATAACTATGAATATTTTGTAAATTATCAACTCTCATACCAATGTGATACAATAGCTTGATTTCTGTATCAAGTAGTGGAGTACAATAAATACGAAAATCACTTATATCTTGCTTAATTTGTCTCCATGCTCCGCCTGCTTTACCAAGCCCGACACAAAAACTTTTCCAAGAAGGTAAAGTTCCAGTGAGAGCACTTGTTTGCTTTAATACACTATCACAATAATATTTTACATTTGTACCATCAAATATGATTGCGTGATGGTGCCAATTACCATCTTTTATAAAATTAGAATAAATATTTACACGAGTTGCACCGTTATAAATACCAAATGTAGTATCCCAATTAGCGAAAGCAGTAGAATTATAATCACTTCCTTTTGTTGTATCTGTTTGAATAACATTGGAAGTTTCAAAAATGCCACCACGGCCATATTGAATATTTTTCCCCCACCAAGTTACTGTGATAGCATTAGTTGCAGGCATATCCATATTACAGTAAAAAAAATGTGCACCAGTAATTGTATTAGTATAATCAGCATGTTCGCTAGAACAAGAAATACAACTATTATATCGTGGAGTATCTAAGGAAGTAATAGCATTTACACAAGTTCCATTGTGCCCATAACCGCTGCTATCTTGTATAATATTAGAAGAGTAACTAAAAATTGGTGAACATTTTTCTACATCATTTTCTAAGTAACATTCAGATATATAAATTTTATATCCGGGTAATACATCAATGCCAATTAAATCATTAGAACCATTTTGGCTTATTCCCTCGCAACGACAATAATAAAAACCATCGCCTAAATATTGGATTGAAGTCCATTTTTTAATTGGTACACCGCCATTTCGTGCATTCCAATCTGGACAACAAATAGAATCTGTAATAGGAAGACTATTTTCTTCTTTTATAATAGCTTGGAGACTTCTATACCCGCCTTCAAAAGCAGGACTTTGATATATCAAATAATATTTCTCAGTTCCTGCATTTTCTGTAATCCAATGGCTATAAGTATTATTTTTATTATAAATATATTTTTTATCAGTATTTTGTCCGTAACTTCCAGAGTGCCCAGAAGGCCCCCAATGATTCCAGCCACCACTTGCCGAAGATGCATTAAAAGTTGGATAAGTATACACATTGGTAGAAGGAATATTAGTTATTATTTCTTGTGAACCATTATCCAACTTATAATGCAACACCAATCCCTGTGCTATCTCATGAACCTCCGCGGCGGAAAGGCAATGATCGTAAATGCGGAAGTCATTCATATCACAATCTGTTTGATAGCCAGTGCCATTATTACAAGTTCCTAATGTAATATGCGTAATTGATGAAAAAGCGGGAACTAAATAAGGGGAATATTCATGGTCCAATATTCCATTTAAGTAAATAGCACATTTTCCTGTTTTATATGTTAATGCAATATGATACCATTTATTTAACTCTAAAGTAGAAGTTAAATAACCTGCATTAGAAGCAGAAGAACCATTACTAATTGTAAAACAAGCTGTATTTCCGGTAGCATTACGAAGGAATCCAAAAATATAGTGTGTCCAAGGTGTGCCTCCTAAACCAGCCTGAAAGTATGTGGCATAGGAAGTGTTCCAAGTTTTTATTTTTAACCAAAATGTAACAGAACATTCTGTAGTACAAGAAGTCATAGCTTCTTTTGATACACTCATGGATGAAGCTGTAGTTCCAAAATGATAGCAGCTACCAATTTTTCCACTATTATTAATTGTCGCACCATTATTAGTGACTTCAACATTGCTTGCGCCTAAATTCCTCAAATCTCCATCCAAAGGAAGCCAAACTTTTAAACTCATCTGTCTTCCTCCTTAATTAAACATGAAGTCAATACTTTGATCAGTATTATTATAATACATATATGCCTTTTCTGCTCCACTAACATTAAAAGAATGTCGTACAGCACTTAGTTCTCCCTCGGTCATAGTAGCGTATATGCCCGTATCAAAAAAATCGCCACTAGTAGAATTAGTTGCAATATTAGTGCCAGTAACATAGTATTTAGTAGTCTTTGATAGCGTATGTGTTACGTTAACGTCCGTATTAGTATTCAATTCTCCAACAAGTTGCCACGCGCTTCCATCATACACAAAAGCATAGAAATTATTTGCTTTAAGCGCGGACGCGGCTATTGCCGCATTATTGTACTTAATTGCTTTCGCACCAGTGCTACTTACATTTAAAGTAGCACTGGCACTATTAGCAGTTGTAATTTTTAAAAATACCGTAACACCGGTTTGTAATTCAAAATTAGTTATCGCAGCAGTAATCGCAGATGCTGTTCCGGCAGTCGCGGCATATAGAGTCGGCTCAATTAAGTGAGTCGTACTTCCAATTTTTATATCTTTAATATATCCCATCTGCTATTATCTCCTTATTATGGAATTACTACTGTTTGTGCTGATGTAGACAAGCTAGCCTGAGAACCAGCATTCCAACCAGAAGCAGAGCCAACACTAATCGCAGTGCCAAGTGTTGCGGGTGTATTAGCCGTAAATACATTAACACCTTTAATACTAAACGCAGTACCTAATGTTGGAGCACTACCTGTATTAAGAGTTAATGTACCAGAAGCAACGGAGAAAGAAGCCGCACTACCTGCTGCGGTTACATTTGGTACAGTATAAGTAGTTGTAGTAAGAGAAGCCGCTGTGCCCGCGCTAGTCACATTTGGAATACTTGTAGCAGTAATTGTTAGCGTGGGTAGCGTATTCTTAGTTAATGTCGCGGTTTTAATTACAGATGCGGTATTTGTTTTTAACGCATAAGAGCCTTCATCACCAAGTAATTCCCATGCGGAACCACTCCAAACAAACTCTTTCCCGCTATATAACACTACATCGCCCGCGCTTTTAGCTGTGACAGCACTGCCTTCAATTGTTGGGTCTTCGGTGCCGCCATCAGTAATTTCGGTTGAACTAATGCCAATAAAGTGCATGGCGCCAGTCAAACCACTTGTCGCGTTCTCAATGTCTGCCATTGTGGCGGCTTTATTTGATGTGGCGTTGTAAGCAGTATTAAATGTGATTGGGTCTTGCTTACCATTAGCTAAATCGTATGCTTTCTTTACCGCATTAGCTGTCGCTGCGAGGGCAGTAGAAGTGCTATTTGTAGCATCACTTAACTTAGTAACACCATAGACACTAGTAGAAGCAGTAGTTATAGATTGAGCTGTGCCGCTTTTCCCATTTACCGTAACATTTACTTTTGGTGCGGCGGAGCCAGTACCGGCAGTAATAGCAATAGATGGGGAGAAAGCAACACGAGAAACAGTAATTTTACCATTAGATTCAGATACTTGGCTAACATATTCGCCACTAACGGCAGCATCAGTAACTGTCAAAGTTGAAATAGCCTTACCAGTAAGAGCAAGTGTTTCATCAGTGGTAGTAATTGTACTGGTTAATTTCGCAAGTCCATACGCAGAAGTAGAAGCATATGGAATGGTTATGCTATCGGAATTGTTTCCAATAGTTAAATCAAGATTTAAACCCGTATCTGGCGAGCTATGACTTGTGGCAAAAGTCAAAGCAGTAGCGCTTGTAACATCACTCATAGTCGCTGCCTTATTGGTAGACGCGTTATAAGTAGTGTTAAAAGTAATCGGGTCTTGTTTTCCATTAGCTAAATCATACGCGGCTTTAACAGCACTTGGTGTTGCGGCAAGGTCAGTAGCAGAACTATTAGTAGCGCTACTTAATTTTGTTACACCGTAAACTCCGGTCGTTGCTTTGGTGAGTGCTTGCGCAGTTCCGCTTTTAGTATTAACTGTTACATTAACTTTTGGAGCATCAGAGGAGGTGCCCGCAGTAATACTGATAGAAGGAGCAATTGTTTGAGTACCAAAAGTTAATTTGTTATCATCTGGCCCCATACTTACTGAGGACAGAAATACTCCATTTTGCGATGCAATTTCATTAGAAACTATATCATAAACTTTTTGTTCGGCTTGACGTAAAACGTAATCTGAATCATAAATTTTTATGTTATGATTTGTGCCATCTGTACCAGATGTAGCAGTAATAATGTCAGAAACGTCTTCGCCATCGGTGCCTTCAACATTTTGATACACAAGAGTATCAAGATTGACTAGTTTATCATCAGAGCCGCCTTTTGCGGCATTCATAACCCAATTAGCTCCATTATATGTAAACGTAATAACTGCGCCAGCGGACCAGGCAGTTGTGCCATTGGGATTAATAATACCTTTCGCCGCTGTGCTACCAACCTTTAATGTTGGAGCGCTAGCAGTATTTGCGTTAGAGAAACTTACGTGTATGGTAACACCAGTAGCTAATGTATCAAAGGCGGCGAGAGTTACTGTCTTCTCGGCAGTGCCGGCAGCAACAGTACAAGTGCCATACAACATTGAGCCAACTGGGTAAGTATTGGAGCCAATTTTAACTTGGCCAATATATCCTGCCATATATTTTCATCTCCTTATTCATTAACTACCTTAACTGGTTGTATATCAGTTACAACATCCATTGTTTCAATAGTTAAACTCGGAAGCGTTCCGTTTTTTACATTAAGAATAGGCTCTCCTAATTCTACTGAAAGTGTCGTCATCTCTCCTGCGTCCCACCCTGCGACATATCGCATTGTCGTATAAATTGGCGCATCTAGGCGAAAATAACCGTCAGTATTTGAATAGGAATAAGCATATCCTTCTTGTCGTGCGAAGTAAATTTTATCTTCCTCTCCAATTTGAGGGAAGTCTAAAAATGAGGAAAAAATTTGAAGTTTATCCTCATCCGGAGTTATGTAAAGGTCGTTGTCACTATATGTTATGGTGCGACCATTTTTTGTTATTGAACCATTGGAAATGAGTTCAGTAAGGTCTGAGTTTTCCATATAGACAATGCGCTTTAAATTACTCATTGTGGTCGCCTCCTTTTATTGTTCATTAGTGTAGGATTCGTAGGTTACTTCTAGGTTGCCATTGGTATCGGACCAAATTGTGTTGGTGCCTTGGAGAAGTGTGAGGGCCTCGGTGGGCGTGAGGGTGTAGGTTTGCGGAGTAGCAAGTTCGTAAACAAGCTGGACGCCAGACATGGCAGATTTGAAAGTGGCTGCATCGGTATAAGCTGTGTCATGAATGTAAATGTTGCCCTGTATGCCTAGGTATGTGCTGTTTATAATGAAGGCCTTGTCTGCTTCCCCGGTATAGATTACACCGCCACTCGAAGCTAACGCGTACCTATCGCATGTGGCATTGCGCAGTCCTGTAGTGCTTTTAGACGTTTTTGAATCAGGGAGTGGGGCTTTGAACATATAGTTTCCGCTGCTGCCAGCAACTCTTGCCCATGTCAGCGTCCCCATATCCACGCTTTCCATCGTCTTCGTCAGCGTCACGCTACCATTTTTCTCCCACGCCAGCGTCCCGCCGTAGACCGTTCCCGCAGAGGAAGACCAGGAGATGGGGGTGGTGGAGCCGATGTAGGGTTCGTAGGAGGTGGCGGAGGCAGGGTAGTTGATGGAGAGGTCGTGGTTGTAGATTGCACCATATGCCGGGTTAACGTAAAACCGGATGTAATAGATCCCCGATGGGATTTTTAAGGTGGTTTTTGCAATTCCCTGAGTAAGACTGACAAAATTTTTGTTCTTGCCGTATCTCGCGACTCCTAGATTTTTCGAGACATTCAGGTAATATGTCATCTCCGGCACAACAGGGATGTAGTTTTTGCTACGAATTATGGTGTTGTTATTTATATTATTGCCAGTAGATGAGCTTATCGCGCCAACTTCCCACTCTTCGTTCCAGACATTAATCCCCGTCCTTTGCACGCTCACCCCGTTCCACCCCGTAATGGGCCTCACATTCTCCGGGCTTGGGTCTCCCTCGCCCTCTTGCACAGGCTCAAAATTAATCTTCAAACTTTTAATTGGCAATTTATATTTAGTTTTAAATGTAACCGGATTGCCTTCTACAAAAAAAGAACGCAGTGGATGGGTAATTTTAAAGTATCGTCCATTCATATACATACTCATAAATAAACTACCTCAACCTTAGAATAATTCACTACACACCAATTAGTGCCATCATATCGTAAATCAACAATTTCACCCGCGTCCCACAATCCTATATTATCATTTTCTAATTGAAAATTAATCGCGGTTCCTCCATTAATTGAAAGAGAAGGATTATCCGCAATATTTTCATTCTCAAATTTAACGCTAATTCTTACTCCTTCAACAAGCTCAAAGCCGCTAATTGTAACGCTTTTAACCGCGACATTATTTGCGCTAGAACAAACACCATAATAATGAGCTTCTTTGTCTTTTATTAAATATTCACTATTGTTCGGTAACTTAACTTTACTAATATAAGCCATTAAGTTCACCGCCTATTAAGAAACAGTAACTGTCGCTTCACTACCAGTAAAAGTAGGCTGAGAAACATTACCGGTGGGCGTGCCTTTTACTGTTACAGTCGCGGCAGTTCCAGTAAATGCGGGCGCACTCGCCTCATAAACCGCATCTCCTGTCTTAACAGTAACATCCGCAGTAGTGATACTGGCGCCAGTTGTATACCCAAGTTGATATAAACTCAATGTCTCATCGGTAACAGAGTAGTAAGTTAAACTATTCGCGGGCGCAGTAGCACCTGGTGCCGCGGTAATAACTGTTTTTGTCACCGTTTCACTTGTAGGATTGTGAATTGTATCAGTAGTTCCTGCGGTTGTAACACTAATAGTTGGAGCCGCGACATTACCACTGGGTGTATAAGAGCCAGTAGAAGTAGTTTCTGTCCCTGTAAAAGTAGGTGTGGAAACAGTACCACTAGGAGTGATTTTCCCACTAGCATTATCCTTATAAGCCAAAGCGCCAAGAGCATCTAAACTACCAAGAGCGTGCCACTTATTATCTTGGCCCCAAATAAATTCTTCTGTACCATAAAAAAACAATTGGCCAGCGGCAGGAGTTACAGTTTCTCCGCTAATAGTAGGCTGTTCACTTCCACCATCAGTGAGTGGCGTAGTAGATACGCCCATAAAAACAACGGCATCGCCGCCAACAAGAGCTTCAATTATGCGTCTGGCTTCTGCGTCTTTTAAGTCATACGTAGTACCAGAAGGTAGCGTAATTCGACTAATCTCAGCCATACTATCAACTCCTTGTAAAAACTAAGGTTTCATTAATAATTTCATCATCGCAATTTAATTTATTATTCCACTTAACACGTTCATTTTGTGTTATATGGACTTCTGTATCTTCAATATGCGCGTTTAGTACCTGCCAAATGTAATCATCAATAAATGGTAAATC
>Ga0310694_10007648_pt1 | contig 10112 bp, 8 predicted proteins | sample 174DNAGHGhighgp2_FD_203884 | JGI IMG/M metagenome (GOLD analysis project Ga0310694, IMG submission 203884) | Sheep rumen microbial communities from Palmerston North, Manawatu-Wanganui, New Zealand - 1742 DNA GHGhigh gp2 (v2) (version 2) | ecosystem: Host-associated > Mammals > Digestive system >...
CCAAAATTTGCTCGGGAGCGTTTTCCTTCGGAGTGATACCCAGCGAAAGCGAAAATTCAGACGTCGGATCCGGCCCCATGCTGATTTTAGGCGAAACCCGGCTCAAAAAATTCTTTGCATTTTGCAGAATAGAATCAATCTTTGACGAAGTTTGCTGCAAGACTGCAGTCGCAAGTTTATTGTAGAAATCGTATTCGCTGCGACAGTCAAAAATGTCCAAATAAACGACGAGGGCCTTTTTCGGATTCACCAAGCGACCGACGTGGCGAACCAGAGATGTCTTGCCGATACGGCGATTAGAAATAAGCAAGGTGTTTACCCCGTGCTCAAAATTCGCCTTGAGCCTTTTGGTCTCAGCTTCGCGATCCGTAAAGTTTTCGCCCTCAACCGCATAACCATATATAAAAGCGTCGTTCATAGGAGCCTCTGCCTATAATATACATTATTTTTCATCGGTACACAAGATTGTGCACCAAAAAGTACACAAAGTTGTGGTCCACAAGGTTGTGTACCAGGCGTTTGGCTTAAATTCAACAAAAAGCAACCAAGGTCACATTTGTGACCTTGAACAGCAGCGATAATCGTCGCGGTTAGATGGCTTTTGCTTACTTCAAGTTCGTCTTGAAGAATTCATTCAGCTTTTCGAAGGGGATTTTTTCCAGGTTGTCGTAGAGGTCCACGTGGGAGGCTCCGGGGATAACGAGGAGTTCCTTGTTGCCGACGGTCTTGCTCCAGTTCTTGGTGGCGTCGAGTTTTGCGGGGACGTTTGCCTTTTTGCCGGTCATCTTTTCGAATGCGCCTTCGCCGAAGTAGCGGCTGTGGGCCTTTTCGCCGTGGATGATGAGTACGGGGTTACGGATTTCGTCGGCGTATGCGAGGAGCTTGGTGTTCATGAGCGAGGTGCCTGCGGAGGCGGCCCAGCCCTTGTTGCTGTTGAGGGAGCGCTTGTGGTAGCCGCGCGGAGTCTTGTAGTAGGCGTAGTAATCCTTGACAAAGTAAGGAGCGTCGTCCGGAAGCGGGTCCACCACGCCGCCGGCCAGGTCGTAGGTACCGTTCTTGAAATCCTTGGTGCGCTGGGCCATCAGAGCCTTGCGGGCTTCGTTACGGGCGTCGGCGTTGTTTGCCGCATCGAAGTAGCCATTTGCGGATACGCGGCTCATGTCGTACATGGTCGAAGCAACCGTCGCCTTGACGCGGGTGTCAATGCCGGCGGCGTTAATCGCCATGCCGCCCCAGCCGCAAATGCCGATGATGCCGATGCGTTCCGGGTCAACGTTGTCGCGGGTCGAGAGGAAATCCACGGACGCCATGAAGTCTTCGGTGTTGATGTCCGGGCTGTTCATGTAGCGCGGCTCGCCACCCGATTCGCCGGTGAAACTCGGGTCGAATGCGATGGTCAGGAATCCGCGTTCCGCCATCTGCTGGGCGTAAAGGCCGCTGGACTGTTCCTTGACAGCACCGAACGGGCCGGATACTGCAATCGCCGGAAACTTGCCGTTCACCTTGAGGCTTGTGTCCTTGGGCACGAACATGTCGGCGGCGAGTTCAATGCCGAAATGATTCTTGAAAGTGACCTTGGAATGTTCGACCTTGTCGCTCTTGGGGAATACCTTGTCCCATTCGGCGGTGAGCGTGAGCTTGTTCATATTTTCGTCCTTTGTCTGTTGTGCCGCTTCTGTTGCGGACTTTGTTGTCGACAAGGTCCCTGAGCTTGTCGAAGGGTCTTTTTCGGGGCAGCATGCCATCAGGGTGCATGCGGAAACCACGGCGAGAGCCGCTTTAAAGAATTTGGATTTCATGATTTATCTCCTTGTAGTTAAACTTTCTTTCCCATGGCGAACGCCTTTTTCAGGAGCGCGGAATTCTTCTTGACGTCGCCGGCGCTTTCGGCTCCCGTGGCGCAGAGGGCTCCCTTGAGTTTCACGCCGTCGAAACAGGCAATCCACCCGCCAATGCCGCGCTTTGCGATGTTCATGGCTTTCGCGTCAGTATCGGCGGCAGATGTGAGCAGGTATATTTCGCGGAACTTGTAATCGCTAGAATAGAGGGAATTCGCGCGGTCGAGCATGGTCTTGAGCTGGCCGCTCATCTCGTAATAGTAAATGGGCGTGGCGAACACGATGACATCAGCCAATTCCATCTTCTTGGTGATGGCGGGAGCGTCGTCCTTGATGACGCATTTGCCCTTCTTCTGGCAAGCGAGGCAGCCCATGCAGAAACCGATCTTCTTGCCGCGCAGCGACTCGAATTCCACCTTGTTGCCCGCCTCGGCGGCACCCTTCGCGAACTCCTGCGCCAAGGTTTCGGAGTTGCTCCCCTTGCGCAAGCTGCTGGACAAGACCAATACTTTTTTCATAGGTTCCTCTCGGTTGAAGTCTTTACATGTTCAAATATACCTTCATTTTTTAGATATTGCAAATACTTTGTTTTCATAACTAGATATGCTTATAAGGCATAGATTTAAACAACATAAAAAGGCGGGGCATTTTTTAGCATCTACTTCTCTTCGATCAATTCTATCAACTGTTCCTTGTTGGGTAACACTGTTTGATACTTGCTGGCAAAAATCTGCGAATTGCCTTCGGGCAAAGTGATTTCTACAAGGGAGTCCGACTTTTTCTTGCAAAGAAAGATCCACCAACACAAAGCACTGCAGCAGCCTGTTGTAAAGAACCAGGTCCACAAAGAAATGCTTTTCGTCCAGCGTAATCCGCGACTGCCGTCCCACGAAAGTATATCCCTTACCCAGTTCAAGCAAAAAAGACTCCAACTTGTCGATGAGCTTGCTTTCCAGTTCGGTTTCCGAATATTCGGACTGTTCCGGCAGTCCCAAGAATTCCAAAATGTAGGGATCCTTGACAATGTCCGCCGAGGACTCCACGATACACCCTTTTTTAGACAGTTCCCTCACCGATTCCTTATCCTTGCTTACGGCGAGCCGCTCGTAAAGCGCGGAATCGAACTGCCTTTTGAGTTCCCGCAGGCTCCAATTCGAGTTTTTTGCCTCAATTTCGTAGAATTTCCGTTCGTCGGGATTATCAATACGCATCAGGAACAAGTAATGGGAGTAGCTGAGAGTAAATTCCGCAGACACTGTCTGCGAAATCTCCTTGGAGTAAATCAAGAAAAACTGACGCATTTGCTCCAGGTTTCTCTGCGAAAATCCCTTACCAAAATTTGCAGTAAGTCTGGCAGAAAGATTTTTGAGGATTTCCTTTCCATATTCTGCGCGGATGCTACCCTTCTGCTCGTTTTCGACAATCGAACGGCCGATTTCGTAATACGTGCGCACCATCGCCGTATTAACGGCAACAGCAACAAACTTACGGTTCTGTTCGAGAATCGACGCAATTTGAGAATAAAGAGCATCTTCCCTATGATTAGTCACTTTTTTAGCCATATAGCCTCCATTTAGCCGCAAAAAAAACGGCTAGTTAACGTTTGAGGCGTTCTTGCAAAACCGACAAGCCGATTTAACGCAAAAACGCACCTCGCCTTAAAACAGCGAGATGCGTTCAGCGGTAATGTATCAAAATCTGCCAAAGTTGGCAAGGGGAGCAAGAAAATTTTACATAACCACTGGGGTTATTCGTATTTCAATACTATTAACATCAAAGACCTTGTGGAAACTCTTGATTTGAACCTGTCGGAATTTCCGACAGGTTTGCCCGAATTTGTAATTTGCAAAAAATGCAAAATGGTATACTGAAGAGAAAAAAAATCAAACAAGTTTGATTCTGCGCCGTTCGCCTTGCTTTTCCGCCTACATGCATAAAAAGGCGGGGCTACTTGATCATCTCCAACAGTTGCTGCTTGGTCAAAAGGCTAAGCACTGAAAACGCAGTGAGTTTATTGCCCAAATCCTTGATCGAGGCTCCGATGTGGTAAACAGTCTCGTCAACGACAATGAACCGGTCGTGGACTTCGCGCATCGTCCGCAATTCCATTGGCGGAAGCGTGTGCCGCTAATGGAATTGACCCTGTAACCCACAGAAATAATCATATCCAAATTGTAATACGGGACAACTCGTTTAATGGACCGTCCACCCTCCAAACGAACCTGTGCAATTTTTGCACAAGTTGAATTTTCATACAATTCCTGCGTCTGAAAAATGTTGCGAATATGCCGATTTATTGAAGTTCTGTCCGTATTGAACAATTCCGCCATTTGCACTACGTGCAATCGGCTGCAACTCGGTCATAAAATCAAGCAAGCTTGATTTTGCGACACTCGTTTTGCACGATTTTGCGCCTGCGTCAGCCAAACAGTGTCCTGATCCACGCGGACTTCGATGTGAAATTCGCCCCCTTCCGGCTGATACACGATGATTTCGTTCTTCTCGCCGTCACCCTCACCCGACGGCAACAAACCGACATTCTTCATCTTTCCTCCCTCCGCCTACATGCACAAAAAGGCGGGGCTTTGATTGTTTTGCTTCGTGTGCGAAAAATAGTTTTCTACACACTTGTGCACTAAATATAAATTACCAGAAGGCGGTTGTCAAGAGGTTTGGAAAAAAAAAGTAATTACGCTACGTACAACGTCTTCTGGAAATCGGTGAAGAGTTTCTTCAAATCCTTGCCGGTCACACCCATTTTATCGCAGGCGTCCTTGATGGTGCCGTACTTGAGCTTGACGAGTTCGGGCAGCTGATTCAACGATAGTTCATCGACTCCGTTTTCCACATACTGCTGCAAGACGAATTCCATAAAGGGAACCTGCTTTTCGGAGATTTCGTTCAAGATTTCTTCGTGCATCAGGCGGACTCTTTCGGCGCGCTCTATGGGGCTCTTGTTGTAAGCGATGAGTTCCAACACATCAAGCAGGTCGCATTTTTCGTTCTGCGTCAAGGCTTGCACTTGGCGGAGCCTTTCTTTGCTGAATCCGTTGTCGCTCAAGTTCTGCAGCAACGCTTCGCGGGTCGTGGGATCTGACCAGCGGGCTCGCAAATCCTTACTATCCTTGAAGAACTCCGGAATCTTGCCGAAGAGGATTTTGATAAACTGTTCGAGCGTTATGAGTTCGCCATCGAACATAAATTTTTCTTGCCACTGGGCCTGCAAACGAAGCACGTGATTTGCGGAAAGTTTAATTTCAACGTATTTTTTTTCTTTCACGTTTGCGTCGCATGTGCACGGGAGATTGCCACAGATTTTGCAAGGTTTCGGTTTGCGTGGCCCGCCGCTAGAGCCGTTGCCTCCATCAGGTTTTCCACCGTCGGGCGGTTCCGGCGTATCCTCAATCGGTTCGCCATCCCATTCGGGGTCGCTAAAGTTCCTGCTTGCGCCCACGAAGTCGTAAATCGTGAAGAAATACTTTCCGTCGAAAAGTCTCGTGCCGCGACCGATAATCTGCTTAAATTCAATGATGTTGTTCACAGGACGCATCAGCACGATGTTGCGGACATTCTTGGCATCTACACCTGTCGAGAGTTTTTGCGATGTCGTAAGGATTGTAGGCAACAGTTTTTCATTATCCTGGAAAGTCTTCAGATCGGCTTCGCCCTTGTCGCCATCGTCACTGGTGACTCGCTTGCAATAATTCACGTTGGGCTTGCGAGAATGCTGATTGATGAGGTCCCGCAGAATGGCCGCGTGGGCCTGCGTCGCACCGAACACAATCGTCTTTTCGTCGGGGTCAATCTGTTTCAGGAATTCTTCAACCCTAAACTCATCGCGTTCGCGAATCTTGATATTGCCGTGATAGAAGTCCGCTTCTGTATAAATCTTATTAGGATCAACTTCACCACTTTCAATTTCATCATCCGATTCATAAACATAATTATCAATAGTGCTTGTCGATATACGCACGCGGTAGGGTGTCAAGAAACCGTCTTCGATTCCCTGCTTCAGCGAATACACATAGACAGGCTTTCCGAAATACTCGTAGGTATTGGCATTTTCGTTTTTCTTAGGTGTTGCAGTCAAACCCAAGTGATACGCCCGCTGGAAATAATCAAGAATATCACGCCAGCGGCTTTCGTCGTTAGCGGCACCGCGATGGCATTCATCGATGATGACAAGGTCAAAGAAATCTTCGGGATAATTTTCATAAACGAATTTTCCATTCAATGAGGTCATCATCGTCTGGAAAATGCTGAAATAGATGCTCGGGCCCTTAGGCACGCCTTTTGATTTGGCGATGGATTCCGGCGTAATGCGGCACAGGGCATTTTCGTCAAATTGCCCGAAATCATTGAGAGCCTGATTTGAGAGGATATTGCGGTCGGCAAGGAACAAGATGCGCGGCAAGCGTTCCGTTCCATCGACATTCCAATGCGCCTTGAAAATTTTCCAGCAGATTTGGAAAGCGATGTAGGTTTTGCCCGTTCCCGTTGCAAGTGTGAGCAAGACGCGGTCTTGCTTTCGGGAAATGGCATCCATGACGTTATTGACGGCGATTTCCTGATAGTAGCGGGGAGACTTACCGCCATCCCTGTTGAACGGAACGGCATTCAGTTTGTCGCGGAGCGGATTGTTTTCAGGATAAAGTCGTTCCCAGAGTTCCTGCGGTGTCGGGAATACATCGACAAAGCCCTCCTCACCCGTCTGCATGTCGATTGCCCAGATTTTATCGCCGTTGCAGGAATACGTGAAGCGGATGTTCATGCGTTCCGCATATTCCTTGGCTTGCGGCACTCCCTCGCTTACATCGAGTTCGTCCTTTTTCGCCTCGACGATGGCAATCTTGATGCCCTTGTAAACCAGAAGGTAGTCAATTTTCTTGGGGTTGCGTTCGGCATGGCCGATTCGCCCCGGCGCGATTTCGTAAGCGGACTGCTCCGTATAAATGGCGCTGTCCGGCGTCACTTCCCATAGAGCATCTTTCAGCTTGGGGTCAATCTTCTTTCTTCTGGTATCGGACTCGTTCATAACTTAGGATTCCCCCTCGAAAGTTTTCTTCAGAATCGATTTTTTAAGTTCGTCGCAGTTGGCGATGATTTGCTTGTAGTTTGCTTCGAGGCGTTTGACGTTCTCGGAGAGTTTGTCTAAGCGGGCGACAATTTCTTTCTGGACGGAAAGAGGCGGGAGGGGGATTTGAAGTGTTTTTATTTTTTCCAATGTCAAACGTGTTATCGCCGCACCATCCATTTTTTTTCGCATCTGCTTATAAATGGCTCTAGAATTTAAAAGGTACACCAAAGTCTTTTCATAAATTTTAGCTTTATCAACTTTTATAAGAGCTACACTAGACAATAACGAAAATTCATAATCCAATGTATTTATAACTGCAATTCCCGTTGTTGCTCCATCTTTTATCAGCAACACATCACCTTTCTCGGGATTACATCTTGCAAATATTTCTTTATGAACTTCTTTTGAAACATAAGTAACATCAGACAAATCAATACCATCAGCCTTTATATTTTTAGCCGTAATGTATTGATAATCGCCTTTTACTTTATTTGGTGGAGAATTATGAGTACCATCAACAATTTTCCTACAAATGTCTTGCAATGTTTTCCATTCCCAGCCGGAGGGCAATTCTGCACTGGATTCTTCGCTACGCTCAGAATGATGTGATAGTGGATTCAGTTCTTTTTCAAGGGTGGTTTCGAAAAGTTCCTTGGCGTTTTTGAGGTTGGTTTCGGCGTTTGTTTTGAGCGTGTCTATTTTTGAGAATTCATTGTCAAGGAATTTGACTATGCGCTTTTGCTCCGAAAGAGGAGGAACAAGTATTTCAGTTTCTCCATAATCTTTAAAATAGATATGAGGAATTGCCGCACCCTGAACACTCTTAGAAAAATCAATATTTTGGAGAGCGTAATTTATGAACTTGATGTCATTCCCTTCTTTGGGGAGAATATACTGAAGCGTTCCAATAACAGATGAAAATGCTGGTAGAAGCATTGTTCGACCGACACCTGAACCATCTTTAATAATTCCTATGTAATCCCGATTTCGTTGATAGAAGTCAACATTTTGTATATACCCACTAGCACCAAAAATAGGATAATCACCAGTCAAATCTTTTAAATCAGACTGCTTAATATTTGATGAACCCTTTTCACAAATATCCTTCAGTTTCTTCCATTCCCATTTGCTCATAACATTCTCCGGTTGCTTAGACCCATTCGACTTCGTCTTCGGCTCCGCTCAGGGTGACTCTTTGTTTAATGCTTTGGATTCTATCGCTTCGCTCCAGAATGACAAAGTTCTCATATCGACAATTTGGCGAGGATTTTCCTATTCTCTTCGTCTAAGCTCTGCATTTCCTTGATGATGGTTTTGGCGTCGCGGAGTTCGACTTCGGTTTTCTTGTTGGGATTTTTCACCGAGAGGTCGTATGTTTCGGGGTTCAAATCCTTGACGTTTATGGTCCACGATTTTTCGCTGTCGGTCTTTTTCTTCTGCAACTTCACGAATTCCGCAAGGTCGTCTTCGGTGAGCGGGTTCGTCTTGCCCAGGTTGCGGCCAAAGTCCGGCTGGTAGTACCAGATTTTTTCGGTGGGGCGACCTTTCTCGAAAAAGAGCACGACGGTCTTTACACCTGCGCCTGTAAACACGCCGCTCGGCAAATCGAGAATCGTGTGCAGGTCGCAATTTTCCAAGAGTTCCTTGCGCAACATGACCGATGCGTTGTCGGTGTTCGAAAGGAAGGTGTTCTTGATGACGATGCCCGCGCGGCCGCCCGCCTTGAGCAGTTTGACAAAGTATTGCATAAAGAGGTAGGCGGTTTCGCTCGTCTTGATGGGGAAATTCTGCTGGACCTCGGCGCGTTCCTTGCCACCGAAAGGCGGGTTCGCGATGATGACGTCCTTACGCATTTTCTGTTCCACGTTCGCCATGTTTTCGGACAAGGTATTCGTGTGCAAAATGTTTGGGGCGTTCACGCCGTGCAATATCATGTTCATGATACCGATAATGTAGGCAAGGCCCTTCTTCTCTTGTCCGTAGAAGGTTTTCTTCTGCAAGGTTTCCCTGTCGGCAACACTCTTGACTTTCTGCTTCATGTAGGCGTAGGCTTCGCAAAGGAACCCAGCACTTCCGCAAGCTGGGTCTAGCACGGTCTCGCCGATTTTCGGGTCGATGATGCGGACGATGGTGCGGATAAGCGGACGCGGCGTGTAGTATTCGCCCCCGTTACGGCCTGCGTTGCCCATCCTGCGGATTTTGTCTTCGTACAGGTGGCTCATTTCGTGCTTGTCTTCGCTGCTCTGGAAACTCAGCGCATCGGCATACCACAGGATTTCGCGGAGGTTGTAGCCGCTCGTTATTTTGTTGCGAAGTTCACCGAAGATTTCGCCAATTTTGTATTCCAGCGATTGCGGCGTGGTGGCGGTTTCCTTAAACTTTTTGAGGTAAGGGAACAGCTTGTTGTTCACGAAGTCCGTGAGATCGTCGCCGGTAAGCGCCTTGGCGTGGTCAGGTTCGCCATTCTTTGTTTTCGGGGCGGCCCAGGTGTTCCAGCGGAACTTCTTTTCGATAATCCGTTCGTAGGTTTCGCCCTTGAGTTCGGCTTCTTCTTCGCGCTCGGCTTCGAGGTTGTCCAGGTACTTGAGGAACAGGACCCACGAAGTCTGCTCCACGTAATCCAGTTCGTTGCTGCAACCACCCTCTTTCCAGAGGATGTCATCGATATTGTTAAAAGTCTGCTCAAACATAAGGGCCTCATTTGCTAGCCCTTATACTGGTGCATTCAACTGCAAGCAAAATTCCGCGGTCATTTCGGCAAGCTCAATGACCTTTATCTCGCCCGGCAACCACGCGTTCGCAAAAAAAGAAAAAGCGTGGCGTCGAATGAACTTACTGAAACCGAGGCTCTGGAAAACCAATCTATCTATAAGCACAAACGACCCACGCCCATTGCTGGACGTGAGTGTTCGCCTTACTCTCGATAGATTTATTGAAAATTTTCCAGATTTTCGGTTTCGAGAATAAGAGCTAACTCAACGTTAAACTCGCACCCCAAACCGTGAGGAATGGGGCTATGTCATGGGGAAATATATATAAATATACGAGAGATGGATTGCCACGGGTTCTAGAACCCTCGCAATGACGTGCGAGGCGAGAGCAGCAGAACCGCTTGCGAGTTCTATTGCCGAGCCGAAGCGGTCATGCGCTTGCGCAATGACGTGTATCAAGCCCGGAATGACGTGCGAGGCAAGAGC
>Ga0310694_10007649_pt1 | contig 10112 bp, 5 predicted proteins | sample 174DNAGHGhighgp2_FD_203884 | JGI IMG/M metagenome (GOLD analysis project Ga0310694, IMG submission 203884) | Sheep rumen microbial communities from Palmerston North, Manawatu-Wanganui, New Zealand - 1742 DNA GHGhigh gp2 (v2) (version 2) | ecosystem: Host-associated > Mammals > Digestive system >...
CGGAGAACCGGAGCCCGCCGCCGCGCGCCCGGACCGAAGCAACCGGTGAACAGGCGAAAGAGGAACATACGGAGGAAACGGACATGGAAGCAGAAGCATTGATCCCCAAATGGCACCGGGAGCTGGAACTCTTCAGCGCCATTAAACCGCTGCTGATCCTGGAAGGGAACATCACGGACCAGTACCGCTATCCCACGGACGGCTCCGTCCGGCAGGACGAGATTATTTCCCTGAGCCGTTACCTGCAGGCGTACTTCGCTGACCAGGGCTATGACCAGGTGATTTTTTACAGCAACCTGCTCGGCTTCGTCAGCCCGTTTGACCCGTCCATGCTGGAACGCTATGCGGCCCTGACGGGATCTGAAATCAAAAACGGCGCGATTCCGGCCGAGTTCAAAGGCAACGGCGCGGAAACAGCGCCGAACGTGATCCGCCGCGCGATGAGCCAGCAGCAGGCCGCTACGGTGACGATCATGGAAATGGCGAGCCATTACATCACGACGCCGGAGCGCATGGACCAGCAGGACGTGAACAGTTTCAACATCCTGATGCAGAGCGCGCTGAGCTCCTCCTGGGTGCGGACGGCCCACGGAAAGAAGCAGAACCTGCTGATTCTGCTGGTGAACAAGCTGAACGACCTGCCGGCATGGTTTTACCTGAACAATCCGGTCAGCAAAATCCTGCAGCTGGAAGCGCCGGACCGGGAAGAGCGGAAACGCATGATGACCGGCACGAACTTCGCTTCCTTCTTTTCCGGCACAGTCTACCGGCGCGACATGCCTTACTATGCCGAGCATGAGGACGAGCTTGAACGGATCAAGGAGAAATTCGTCGGCCTGACGGAAGGCATGACTTTCACAGAGCTGGATGAAATGCGCATGCTGTGCAAAAAGGAAGAAATGCCGGTGCGCGATTTGTGCAAGATCGTGGACCTGTATAAATACGGCATCAAGGAGAATCCCTGGAGCACGCTGAGCGTCAGGAGCCTGAAAACAGCCAAGCAGGATTTTGAAAAGCGGATCAAGGGACAGGATACCGCGCTGGAGCGCACGCTGGACGTGGTGAAACGCGCGGTGACCGGCATGAACGGCCTGAATTCCTCCTCCACAGGCAAACCCAAAGGCGTGCTGTTCTTTGCGGGACCGACCGGCACCGGCAAGACCGAAACCGCCAAAGCGCTGGCGGAAAAGCTCTTCGGCGACGAGAGCACCTGCATCCGCTTCGACATGAGCGAATACGGCCAGAGCCATTCCGACCAGAAACTGATGGGCGCACCTCCCGGATACGTGGGGTACGAAGCGGGCGGCCAGCTGACGAACGCGGTGAAGAAGAATCCTTTCTGCATCCTGCTGTTTGACGAAATTGAAAAGGCGCATTCCACGATCCTGGACAAGTTCCTGCAGATCCTGGAAGACGGCCGGATGACGGACGGGCAGGGGAACACGGTTTACTTCTCCGAGACAATCATTATTTTCACCAGCAACCTCGGTATCTATGTCAAGGACGCCTTCGGAAACAGGCAGCCGAACGTGACCATGGACATGGAATACCCGGAGGTCCAGAGCAGGGTGCGGAGCGCGATCGAGGACTATTTCAAGCTGGAGCTCGGGCGGCCTGAGATCCTGAACCGGATCGGCGAGAACATCGTCGTGTTCGACTACATCCGCAAGGAAGCGGCCGACCTGATCCTCCGTTCGCAGGTGAACAAGATCATCAGCAAGCTGCGGGAACAGAAGAACATCGAAATCAGCATTGAGGATTTCGCCTACAAGAGCCTGGAGGATGCCGCAACCTTCGACCTTTCCAACGGCGGGCGCGGGATCGGGAACCAGGTGGAGAGCCTGGTGATCAATCCGCTGAGCCGCTGGCTGTTTGACCATGAGATTACCGAAAACGCGAAGATCGTCATCGAAGGATTCGAGACAGCGGCCAATCCGCCGAGTATCCGCTGCCGCGTGGAAGGAGGGGAAGAAGCATGAGCAACGACCAGAACAACCATGCGAATAACCCGCCGATGGAAGAGAACGAGCTGCTGAAGCGGCTGCGCGCAATCGGATCGGACCTGTGGGGGGAACTGCCGAACGTGCCGGCGGAGCCCAAGCCCTCAGCGGAAAAACCGGCAAGGGTCGTCGTGAAACGCCCGGAAATCGGAATCGACAACCTCTGGATGACAGCGGACGAAACGATTGACTGGACCGACGCGCTTGGGCACGAGTATCCTGCCGACGGCCTGACGAGCATGCGGCTTTGGAGCTTTTACCACACGCAGGCCGAGGCTGTGCTCTCCGGGGATACCAAAGCCTACGCGGATGTGCTGAAGAAAGCGAATCCGCTGGGAGAGCTTACCCCGTTTGCGGAAGGCATCAGCATGCGGCCCTTGAATCCCGAAAGGGTCGAAGCCCACTTTAACTGCCGCGCGGAATATATGCAGGACAACGCAAAAAAATACCTGAGCGCCATGGGCATCCGGATTGCGAGGGACCTGCTTGCGTGCCTGCCGGTGGACGAAGTCGGCGTCATTGCCGTACAGGGCGGGAAAAACGTGATGGAGGTTACCTACAGGCGGGAAATGTTCCTGCACCGGAATTTCAGTTTCCTGGACCCGGTCGGGCTGACCGGGGAATGCGGGGCAACGTTCGACCTGTGAACTGGAAAAGGTTCAGCCGATCTGGCTGAACCTTTTCCAGTACACCGGGGGATTACCGCTTTTCCGCGGAGGCGAAATAAATGATATCCCAGAGGGCACGGGCATTTCCGGTATCAGGGTTCACCTGCTTGCCGCGGAAATACAGCACGGTCGAATCCCCGCCGTCGAGGTTATATGCAATCTGCACATCCTGGGTGACAATGAATTCAGCCAGCTCCTGCAGCGTCAGGCCGCGGCTTCCGCTGCGCTTGCCCTTGCTCGTGAAGATTTTATAATGCAAGGGGCCGGCCTGGCCGATGACCATGCGCGTCGCATCGATTCCGGAGCGCATGACCATCCAGGTGCCGCCTTCACTGGTTCCGCGGTCGGCGCCGCGGTAGTCGGTGACAACCGCGCCGTTTTCCACGATGATCGGGCCGAAGGAGAAGACATTGAAGATTTTCCTGCCTTCATAGACGGAAGGATCATCGAGATCGCCGGGCTGGGCGGAATGGATTCCGTGGAAATCGCCGTTTTCATCAACCAGGAGCAAATCCATCCGGAACCTGCCGGATTCGTCCAGCCGGGCGTGGATCTGCTTTCCCTGGCGGAAGATGATGCCGAATTCCTTCTTTTCCTTTGCATAGGCGGAATCGCCGTTGATGGCGAGCACCGCGTTCATATGTTTCGCCTGGGTGACAACCTTGCCCTGGGACATTTTTCCCTTGCTGAAATCGCCGTCGCCCATGGAGGCGGTGCGCAGCTGGGAGGGATCGGAGATCACGACATCCGCGATGAGGATAGGCGTATTCATCCAGGTTGCCTGGGAAACGGTGACTTTGATGGTGCTGTCCTCATATACCATGACGGCATTGCCGTTTGCATCCTTCGATTCGGAATACCCATTCTCATCCGGAGCGGAACCCGGCGTAAAATCGATGGGCAGCAGGTAATCGCCGAGGGTCCAGGGAAATGCATCCTCAGCTTCCGCATGGGAAGCGCCGGCTTCCTCCCCCAGGGCGGAAACGGGCAGCAGCAGCGCAAGCAGCACTGCAAGCACCCGGACGGAAAAGCGGAACAGTTTTCTATTCTTCATAAATAACTCCTTGGGAGGCTTATTACCGGAGGCCGCGGCGGAGCGGGACAGCCGGTTCGTTAATACTATAAAATAGCCCCTTCTCTTTGTCAAACGAATCAGGGAGCCCATTTCTTCCTGCGAAGCAAGGATGCCGTGCCAAGCACAATGGCACAGCCGAGGGCGGCAAGGACGAGCAGGGCAATCCAGGCTTTTCCCTCGAGCGGGACGAGCTCGAAGTGCTTCCCCGCGGTGCATACGACCGCAACGAAAGCCGCTGCCATGGCAGCAAGCAGGACCGCACGGTTCCGGTTGAGGGGAAGGCAGGTGCGCAGCAGGACCAGGAAACCGACAAACCAGGCGATGATCGTGGCTACCGTACTGCACAATTCCCGGGACCATCCGAAGGAGACGAGGTTCATCGACAGGGCGGCGCACAGCGTTACGGCCGTTCCGCCCGGAAGAGCACGCATCAGCACCGTGCGCAGGAAATTGCCGCGGATCCGCTCCCGGCAGGGCTCAAGCGCCAGGAAGAAGCCCGGGATGCCGACCGTCAGCGACGAGATCAGCGTCAGGTGGATCGGATGGAAGGGATAAGACGCCGGGAGCAGCAGCGTCAGGATGCTGAGGAAGAAGCTGAAGAGCGTCTTGGTCAGGAACAGGCTGGCGGCCCTCGTTATGTTATTGATGACACGCCGGCCTTCCAGCACGATATCGGGCATGACGCCGAAATCGGAATCGAGGAGCGTCAGCTGGGCCGCGTGGCGCGCGGCATCGGCACCGCCGGCCATGGCGATGGAACAGTCCGCAGCTTTCAGGGCGGGGATGTCGTTGACGCCGTCGCCGGTCATGGCAACATTGCGGCCTTTTGCCTTCAGGGCGAGCACGAGGGCTTTCTTCTGCTCGGGTGAAACGCGCCCGAAAACAGTGTATTGATCGCAGGCATCCGCGATGGCTTCCGGGGTATCCAGCTTCCTGGCGTCCACCGCCTTATCCCAGCCCTCAAGCCCTGCCATGCGGGCGATGCGGGAAACGGTGCGCGGATTGTCGCCGGAGATGACTTTCAGTTCCACGCCCTGCTCCCTGAAATAGCGAAGCGTCTGCTCGGCGCCGGGACGGATCTGGTCCGTCAGCGCGCACAGGCCGATGATTTCCGTAACGGGCGGGACGGTTTCCGGGGAGACAAGGCCGCGGGCACCCGCCAGCACGATGACGCGGCGGCCTTCGTTTGCCAGGGCTTCGATCCTTTGGCGGAGCGGAGCGGGGCAGTTTTCGCCGAGCACGTATTCAGGGGCGCCGAGAATCAACGCTGTTCCGTCGGCAAAGGTAGCGGCTGATTTTTTCCTTTCAGAAGAGAAGGGAAGCACAGCGCGGGGCTTTTCCGATCCGGGCGTGATCCTGGTCCGCAGCGCGTTCAGGGTCGGCGAGTTATCGTCAAAAACACCGAGGAAGCGGGACAGCGCCTGCTCCATTTCGGCATCCGACCGGTCCACGCCTTCCACCAGGGAAAGTTCCATATCCCCGGAGGTGATGGTTCCGGTTTTATCCAGGCACAGGACATCCGCGCGCGCCAGCGTTTCGATGCCGGCAAGCTCCTGGACAAGCGCTTTTTTCCGCCCGAGCCTGATGACGCCGACGGCCATGGCAATACTGGTCAGCAGGATCAGCCCTTCCGGGATCATACCGATCATCGCTGCCACGGATTCGGGCACGGCCTTTTTTGCCAGGTCGATAAAGGGCAGGGGATCAGCAGAAAACCACTGATTGAGGATGAGCTGCTTCAGGAAAAGCAGGATACCGAGGGGTACCAGCAGCATCGTGTCAAATTTGATGAGCCGGTTCAGCTCCTCCATCAGCCGTGAACCGGGGCGCGCTGTTTTACGCGCCTCCCTGTTCAGCCGTCCGAGATAGCTTTCGTTGGCCACGTACACCAGCTGGGCTGTCATTTTTCCTTCGACGACATAGCTCCCGGAATACAGCCAGCTGTTTACGCCCTTCGGCACCGGGTCGCTCTCGCCGGTGAGCAGGGACTCCATGGCTGCCCCTGCACCGCTGACGACGACAGCGTCTGCGACGATCTGGTCCCCGGCACGGAAAACAGCAAGATCCCCCTGGACGGTTTCCTCCGGTTTCAGGACAACTTCAGAGCCGCCGCGGAGCACATGCACATCCGGCGCGTTCAGGAGCTGCAGTTCCCGGATTGTTTTCTGCGCACGGTATTCCTGTATGGTGCCGATCAGGATATTTGCGATGATGATGGTGATGAACAGCATATTCCGATAACTGCCCACCAGGAAAAGGCAGGCAGCCAGCGCAAAGTTCAGGAAATTGAAAAAGGTGAAGATATTGTCATACAGGATCTTTTTCATGGATTTTCCCTGGTTGTCATCCATGATGTTGCCGCGCCCGCTGCGCATGCGCTCCGCCACTTCTTCCGGCGTCAGTCCGGTCTCGTCCGTATATGTAAAATCTTCCGGCCATTGATCCGGAAGCTTCAGTTCGTTCTCCATACATACCCTCCGCTTCTATCCTTTCAATACTATGCCACCCGGGGAAATGTGTCAAGCTTTCGGACCGGTATCCGGACAGGGCGGGAGTGTTGTCATCCGTGGCGAAGCGTGGTATGCTGAACCCGGATAATGAAGAGAAAGGGCGTGCAAAGAATGACGCAAAGAGGGAACCGCCCTGAACAAGGCGAAGAAACGAAGCGGTCCGGAAAACAGACTGCCGGACTGGTGAAACGTTTTATCCAGTATTATAAGCCCCACCGGAAACTGTTCTGCATGGATATGACAGCTTCTGTGGCTGTATCCCTGATCGGGATCGTTTATCCGATCATTACCCGGACCATGCTGAATACGCTGATCCCGGACCGGAATTACAGGATGATCGTGATCCTCGGCGTAACGCTGCTTGCGCTGTACCTGGCCAAGATGATGCTGAACTATTTCATCCAGTACCAGGGGCACATGATGGGCGTCTATATGCAGGCGCAGATGCGCAGCGATATGTTTGACCACCTGGAGAAGCTTCCGTACAGCTTCTATGACAACCACGAAACAGGCAAGATCATGAGCCGCATGACGAACGACCTGTTTGACGTCAGCGAACTGGCCCACCACGGACCCGAAAACCTGATTATCTCCATCCTGAGCATTGTGATTTCCTTTGCATACCTGATGTCCATCAACGTATGGCTGACCCTGATCGTGTTTGCCTGCGTGCCGTTCCTGGTTGTGATTTCCTACACCCTTCGCAGGAAGATGCGCAAGGCATTCCGGGATACGCGCACCGCGATGGCCGAGATCAACGCAAGCCTGGAAAACAGCATCAGCGGCATCCGGGTGACAAAGGCGTTTACCAACGCAGACAAGGAAAAAGAAAAGTTTGAGGAAGGCAACAGCAAATTCAAGACAGCCCGGAAGGATTCCTACAGCGCGATGGGCCGCTTTCACAGCGGGAATACCTTTGTGACGGATGTCTTCAATGTTGTCGTCCTGATTGCCGGCGGGCTTTTCCTGTACAACGGGCAGATCAGGTTCGGCGATTATTCCGCCTTTATCGTGTCGATCAATATGTTTATCGGCCCGGTCATGACCCTGATCAATTTCATGGAACAGTTTGAGAACGGCGTGACAGGGTTTGAACGGTTCTGCGAGATTATGGACGCGGAGCCCGAGAAGGATTCCGGATATGCGAAGCAGGCCGGGAAACTGGCAGGGCATATCGAATTCAAGGACGTCAGTTACGCATACGACGAGGAAAAACGCGTGCTGCGGCATGTGAACCTGGATATCGCGCAGGGAAAGAAGTTTGCGCTTGTCGGGCCGTCCGGCGGCGGCAAAACAACGATCTGCCACCTGATTCCGCATTTTTACGACGTGGTCAGCGGCGAGATCCTGCTGGACGGCAGGGAGATCCATTCCCTTACACTGGAAAGCCTGCGGCAGAATATCGGTATTGTGCAGCAGGATATTTACCTGTTTAACGATACGATGCGCGAAAACATCCGCTACGGCAAGCCGGACGCGACGGAGGAGGAAATCGTCGAAGCGGCGAAACGCGCAAATATCCACGATTACATCATGTCGCTGCCGAACGGATATGATACGAATATCGGCGAGCGCGGCGTACGCCTGAGCGGCGGACAGAAGCAGCGGCTGAGCATTGCCCGGGTATTCCTGAAGAATCCGCCGATCCTGATCCTTGACGAAGCGACAAGCGCGCTGGATAACACAACGGAGATCCTGATCCAGAACGCGCTCGACGAGCTTTGCGTCGGGAGAACGACACTGGTGGTGGCGCACCGGCTGAGCACAATCAAGAACGCCGATGAGATTGCCGTGGTGGACGACGGCAGGATCATTGAGCAGGGAAGCCATGAAGAACTCATGAAGAAGGGCGGTATGTATTCCCATCTGTACCAGCTTCAGTTCAGGGACCAGGAAGAATAAAAAAAGGCCCCGGCGATTCAGGACCTTTCAGCGGGGACTTGCTTACATTTTCGAAAGCAGGTCCCTGTTGCATTTACGGTAGAAAAAGAGGGAAATCACCAGGGCAACCGTCTCCGCAATCGGGAAACACCACCAGACGGCCTTGACATCGTTCGTCAGGCGGGCAATGATCCAGGCGGCAGGAAGCAGGACAACCAGCTGGCGGCAGATGCTGACGATCATACTGTAACTGCCGCGGCCGACGGCCTGGAAGACCGTCGACAGCATGATGCCGACAGCGGCAAACAGGAAGCCGGAGGAGATAATCCGCATGGCGACCACGCCGATATCCGCCATTTGCGCGGTGATCTCCGCTTCCGCTTCCGACTCAAAAATCGCCATCAGCTGGCCCGGGAAGACCATAAAAATCAGCGTACCGGCGAGCAGGATACTGCCTGCCCACATGAGGGATACTTTGATGCAGCTGTACACGCGTTCACGGATATGGGCGCCGTAGTTATAGGCAATGATTGCGATGATCCCGTTGGAAAGGCCGAAAACCGGCATAAAGACAAAGGACTGGAGCTTGAAATATACGGACATGACATTGAGCCCCGCATTGCTCTGGGCAAAGCCGGAAAGGATCATATTCATGCCGATGTTCATGACGGAACCGATGGAAGCCATCACGGTGCTGGGCAGGCCGACGGAGATGATCCCGGACATATCAGCCTTGTTGATCCGCAAAAACGCCCGGGTGAGGCGCAGCTCCGGATTCTTCTTCTGGTTCAGCAGGAAGCCGATCAGCGCGGAGACAAACTGACCGATCACCGTGGCAATGGCAGCGCCTGAAACGCCGAGGCGGGGGAAACCCAGCAGGCCGAAAATCATGATCGGGTCGAGTATGATATTTGTCACGGCACCGCAAAGCTGCGCGACCATGGACAGCGTGGAATTGCCGGTTGCCTGCAGCATGCGTTCAAAGAAGATGGCAATGAACAGGCCGGAGCTTAACGCTGTGACGATGGTCAGGTAGTCCGTACCCATGGAAAGGATACTTCCTGCGTTTGCCAGGTTGTCCGAAACAACAGACCGCATCGTGGCCCCGGCCAGCAGAAGGCCAAAGACAACGAACAGGCAGCTGCCGAGGATTTCGATGAACAGGCCGTTCCAGGCGGCGCGTTTCGCACCGTCCGAATTCCTTTCACCGAGGCGCCGGCTGAGCAGGCTGTTGATACCGGTCCCCATACCAGTGGACAGGGCAATCATCAGCATCTGGAAAGGCGCTGCCAGGGAGACGGCTGTGAGACCGTTCGGATCGAAACGGGAGACGAAAATACTGTCCACCACGTTGTACAAAGCCTGCACCAGCATGGAGAACATGATTGGAATACTTACCTTTGGCACCAGGCGCGCCATCGGCATGGAACCGAGCATTGCGGAACGTTCACCGGATTGCATCGAAAAACCCCTCATTAATCATTTGTACGCGTAGTATTTTACACAAATCCGCATAATAAACAAGCATAAAAGACAAAAGGATTGGTTTACCCGGCAAAAAAAGCTTGCTTTTTCAAAACTGTTATGATAATATACGTTCGTTGTCGAAAGACGACACGCTGATATAGCTCAGTCGGTAGAGCGCATCCTTGGTAAGGATGAGGTCGCCAGTTCGAATCTGGCTATCAGCTCCAGAAGCTCGGAGCACGTTGTTTCAATGGGTTCCGGGCTTTTTCTTTTGCTTGAGAAAAAGCATCAAGGCTTTCTTTTGCATTTTTCCATTAGAAAAAAGTGTTCTAAGGCTTATTTGACAAAGCGAGTAGAAGAAAGTATGCAATTCTATGGGTATAGATATCATCGATATTACCATGATAGTCTAGGAAAAACATGTATAACAGCCAATTCATCTGCGGGGACGTTTTCTATGGTACGGATCTCATAGAAAAGTTCAGCTTCATCTGGTAATCCTTCTGGTTTA